>Ga0302325_10018005_pt1 | contig 14902 bp, 13 predicted proteins | sample Palsa_T0_2_FD_201948 | JGI IMG/M metagenome (GOLD analysis project Ga0302325, IMG submission 201948) | Peat permafrost microbial communities from Stordalen Mire near Abisko, Sweden - Palsa_T0_2 | ecosystem: Environmental > Terrestrial > Soil > Palsa > Peat permafrost | place: Sweden: Abisko... | reverse complement strand
TCGCCAGCGCGGCGGCCCGTGAAACGCGCGGCGCGGCATACATGTCGGCGAGATTCAGGCGTATGCCGGTGATGTCGTCGCCGAAACGCAGCAATCGCGCGGCATCCTGCATCGCCACGACGGCGATGCGGCGGTCGTATTCGTACATGCCCACCGACAAGATACCGCTCACCTCGAACGCCCGCATGCGCGGGATCACTCCGAGCGGCGTGACATCGCCCATCGCCACCAGCAGCACCACGCGGTCCCCGACCCGCGCTCCGAGCTCATGCGCCAGATCGCTGCCGAGAATCACGCGGTACTTGCCCGGCACCAGATCGTCCAACCGTCCATTCACCATGTGCGAGTTCAGATCCACGACCTTCTCCTCGGCGTCGGGCATCACACCGCGCAGCAGTACGCCGGAGGACTTGTCGCCGCGGACCATCAAGCCCTGGTCTTCGATGTATGGGGCGGCAGCGATGATGCCCGGGAAATTGCGCAGCTTCTCCAGACTCGGACCCCAGTCGCGCAAATGCCCCTCCAACCCCGAAATGGTCGCATGGCCGGTCAAGCTCAGGATGCGGGTGCGCAGCACCTCCTCGAACCCGTTCATCACCGACAGCACGATGATCAACACGGCGACGCCGAGCACCAGCCCGCTGATGGCGATGCCGGCGATCAGCGATACGAAGCCGCGCCGCGGCGACGCGCGCAGGTAGCGAAGTCCGATGAACCCTTCATACCAGTGGCGCATCATTCGTAGCGCAGTGCTTCCGCGGGCGGCGTACGCGAAGCCTGCCAGGAAGGATATATCGTGGCGGCGAAGGTCAGCAGCAACGCCGCCACGGTGATGCGCACCACATCCGGCGGATGCAGTTCGCTCGGAATTCCGGAAATGTAGTACACATCCGGGTCCATGATGTGAAATCCCAGATTCTGTTCCAGGAACGGCACGATCACGTCGACGTTCAGCGCCAGCGCCAGCCCCAGGCCGACACCCAGCGCGGCCCCGGCCCAGCCGATGAGCACGCCTTGGGTCATGAATACCGCGAGTACGCCGCGAGGACTCAATCCCAATGTGCGCAGTATGGCGATATCGCTGCGCTTGTCGTTGACCACCATGACCAGCGTCGCCACGATATTGAATACCGCCACGGCGACGATCAGCAGCAGGATGATGCCCATCATGGTCTTCTCGATTCGAATGGCGCGAAAGTAGGCCTCATTCTCTTCGGTCCAATCGCGCACCTGCAGCGGCGGCTTAAGACGCGCGGCCGCGCGGCGCGCCAGTTGCGGAGCCTTGAGTACATCGTCGAATTTCAGGCGCAGGCCCGTGGGGCCATCCAGCTTGCGAAACGCCGCGGCGTCGGACAGATTGATGAGCGCAAGCACGCTGTCGTGCTCCTGCAGCCCGACCTCGAACACCCCGCTCACTTGAAAATCCTGCAGCCGCGGCACGAATGATTCCGAGCCTCCGGCACTGCCGCCGGAGATCATGACGGTGACGGTATCCCCGACCCCCACCTGCAGCTGATAGGCGAGCATGCGACCCAGAATGATTCGGTTCGACCCTGGGCTTAAGTCGCTGAGCCTGCCTTCACGCATCGACTCATCGAACGAGGACACCTTCGATTCGAGCTCCGGATCGATGCCGCGCAGGATGGCGCCGCTCATCGAAGGCTGACCCTTGAGCATCGCGTCGGTGTCCAAAAAGGGTGCAACTCCCACCAGACCCTGCGCGCCGCGAAGCTGCGCGATGCGCCCCTGCCAATCCTCGATCGGAGCCCCGCCGGAGGCCGTCAGCGTCGCATGCGCGGACAGACTGAGCAGCCGCGTGCGCAGTTCGGACTCGAATCCGTTCATGACCGACAGCACCGTGATCAGAGCCGCGACGCCCAAGGCCACGCCGAGCAGCGAGACCCAGGTGATGAAGGAGACGAAGAAGCTATGCTCCCGGGCCAGCGAGTAGCGCAGGCCCACGAACACGGGAAGAGGTTGGAACATGGGCAGAGGAAATATTAATACAATCAGAGTGTTAATTGAGTCAAGTATTGGACCCGGGAGCCAATGTTATAGTTGCAGGCGACTCGGGTCTTCACAGGATATCGGTAACAAATGAGGTACGCCATGAAGTATCGAAATCTACTCGCCGCCGCGGCCGTAGGGCTGGGGCTGGCAGGCATGTGCGCCAGTGCCGGTGCCGATACGATTGCGGTCGACAATGGCATCGCCGTCAAGGAGTCGGACATCGCCAGGCCCTCCCGCGGCATGACCATGAGCCAGGTGGCGAACAAATTCGGCGCGCCGGTCAGCAAAATTCCCGCCGTCGGCACGCCGCCGATCTCTCGCTGGGAATATCCCGGCTTCGTCGTGTATTTCGAGGCCGACCACGTCATTCACAGCGTCGTCTCCGAATCCCAAACCCCTTCCGATTCGTAAGCCGATAAGGATCGCGTAACATCTCCCGCCGTGAACCCACCGCGACGCAAGCGTCGCGGCGGGCGTTTTTTCTTTTTTTCATTCCGAAGTTAAATGGCCCTACTCGATCCGCTTCTCCCCGATGCCGATGCAAGACTGGTCAAATGGGGCAAGTTGTACGGCGCAGCCGCCGCGCTCGCGATCAGCGAGGCCGCGACACGCGCCAAAACCGCCCTTTTGGTCATCACCCCCGATTCGCGAAGCGCCGAGATGCTCGCCGATGAGGTACGCTTCTTCGCCGGGCCCGCACTTGCCGTTCGAGTCTTTCCGGATCTGGAGACCCTGCCTTACGACAGCTTCTCCGCACATCCGGATATAACCTCGGCGCGGCTCGCAACACTCGCGGAATTGCCGCGGGCGCGCCACGGCGTGTGGTTGGTGGCCATCGACACGCTTCTGCAGCGTCTCGCCCCGCGCAGCTACATCGATGCCTATTCGCTCAAGATCCACGTCGGCGAAAATCTGGACCTCGAGGCTTTGCGCGCGCAGCTCGCCCTGGCCGGCTATGCCGCGGTGACCCAGGTCGTGGCGCATGGCGAGTTCGCCGTGCGCGGCTCCTTGATCGACGTGTTTCCCATGGGCTCCGATGCGCCCTTCAGGATAGACATGCTGGATCGCGACGTCGACAGCATCCGTCGCTTCGATCCCGATACGCAACGCTCGCTCGACAAGCTCGAGCGAATCCAGCTGTTGCCGGCGCGCGAAACGCCCTTGAACCCGGATGCCGTGCGCGAATTTCGCCGCCGCTACCGCCTGCGCTTCAGCGGCGATCTATCCGAGCACGCGATTTACCGCGATGTCAGCCAAGGCTCCGCGCCGGGCGGCATCGAATACTTCCTGCCCCTGTTCTTCGAGCGCACTTCGCATCTGTTCGAATATCTGCCGCCGAATAGCGTACTGATCGACATCAATGACGCAAGTTCGGCTGCCGACTCCCTTTGGCAGGGAATCGTCGAGCGCCATGAGCAGCTGCGTCATGACCGCCACCGCCCGATCCTGGATCCTGCGGAGATCTACGCCACGCCCGCGGAATTCCGCGAATTCCTGGCGGCGTGGCAGCGCGTGCAGTTGCGCAACTTCGAGTGGCCGCCGGAGACCGAAGGCAGCTATCAGAATTTCTCCAGCGTGGCGCCGGCGGCCGTGCGCGTAGACCCTCGCACCGAGCAGCCCGCCGCGGAATTGGTCAGGCACATCGAAGCGAGCCCCTCACGCGTGTTGCTGGCCGCCGAATCCGCGGGGCGCCGCGAGCTGCTGCTCGATCTGTTGCGCGCGCGCGGCGTGCAGCCGAAGCTATTCGATGGTTTCGCCGCGTTCCTGAACAGCGATTTACCCCTCGGCATCACCGTGTCGGCCGCGGTGTCCGGACTCAAGCTGGAGAGGCCCGCACTCGAGATCCTGACCGAATCGCAACTGTTCGGAGACCGCGCCAGGCAGGAGCGCCGCCGCCGCCGCGCCGAGCGCGATCCGGCCAAGATTCTCAAGGAATTGTCGGATTTACGCATCGGCGCACCGGTGGTCCACGAAAGTTACGGCGTCGGCCGATACGTCGGACTGCAAACCATGGACGTCGCCGGATACACCGGAGAGTTCCTGGTTCTGGAATACGCGGACGGCGATAAGCTTTATGTGCCGGTGCAGGCGCTGCATCTGGTCTCCCGCTACACCGGCGCGCCGGCCGAGACGGCGCCGCTGCACAAACTCGGCGGCGAGCAATGGCAGAAGGCGCGGCGCAAGGCGGCGCAGCGGATCCGCGACGTCGCGGCGGAACTGCTGGATCTGTATTCGCGGCGCGCCGCGCGCGAAGGCACGCGCATGACGGCGAGCGAAGCGGAATACCGGGCGTTTCAAGCCGGGTTTCCATTCGAGGAAACCGCCGACCAGGCGGCCGCCATCGACCAGGTGCTCACCGATTTGCAGTCCGGTAAACCGATGGATCGCGTCATTTGCGGGGACGTCGGATTCGGCAAGACGGAAGTTGCCCTGCGCGCGGCCTTCGTCGCCGTACAGTCAGGCCGTCAGGTCGCCGTACTGGTGCCCACGACCTTGCTGGCTCAACAGCACCACACGACCTTCGTCGACCGATTTGCCGACTGGCCGGTGCGTGTCGAGAGCCTGTCGAGGTTTCGCAGCAACAAGGAGGCCGACGCGGTATTAAGCGGCGTCGCCGCCGGCACGGTCGATATCGTCATTGCCACGCAGCGCTTGTTGCAGGGAAAAACGAAGTTCAAGGATCTGGGTCTGGTGGTGATCGACGAAGAGCATCGCTTTGGCGTGCGCGACAAGGAGAAGCTCAAGGCGCTGCGCACCGAGGTCGATGTTCTCACCCTGACCGCGACGCCGATTCCGCGCACCCTCAACATGGCGATGGGAGGCCTGCGCGATCTATCCCTGATCACCACACCGCCCGCCGAGCGTCTGGCCGTCAAGACGTTCGTGCTCGAATGGAATGAAACCGTGGTACGAGAGGCGGCGCTGCGGGAAATCCGCCGCGGCGGACAGATCTACTACGTTCACAATACGATCGAGACCATCGAGAAGACCGCACAGGCCATTCGGGAGCTGGTGCCCGAGGCCAACGTCGCGGTCGGGCATGGACAGATGCGCGAGCGTGAGCTCGAGCAGCTCATGCTTGATTTCTACCATCGGCGCTTCAACGTGTTGGTGTGCACCACCATCATCGAGAGCGGCATCGACGTGCCCAGCGCGAACACCATCATCATCGATCGTGCGGACCGATTCGGGTTGGCGCAGATTCACCAGCTGCGCGGCCGCGTGGGCCGCTCGCATCACCGCGCATATGCATACCTCATCACCCCGCCGCACAAGGCCATGACCGCCGATGCGGTCAAGCGTCTGGAGGCGCTCGAGTCGCTCGAGGAGCTCGGCGCCGGCTTCACGCTGGCCACGCACGATCTGGAGATACGCGGCGCCGGCGAGCTTTTGGGCGATGAACAAAGCGGTCAGATCCAAGAGATCGGCTACAACCTGTACATGGAATTGCTGGAGCGCGCGGTAGCGGCGCTCAAGTCAGGCAAGCAGCCCGACTTGGAACGGCCGCTGGACGCGGGCGCCGAGGTCGATCTGCATGTACCCGTGCTCATTCCGGAGGATTACGTTCCCGATGTGCATTTGCGCCTGGTCCTCTACAAACGCATCGCAAGCACGCCCTCCCGCGAGGAACTCGATGAGCTCAAAGTGGAGCTGATCGACCGTTTCGGGCCGTTGCCCGAATTCGCGCAATCCCTGTTCCGCTCGACGTACCTGAAGCTGCGTGCCGCCGCCCTCGGCATCCGCAAGATCGATGCCGGCGCGAACAGCGGCTATTTCCTATTCGAGGAGCAGAACAACATCGACCCGAAGCGCGTGCTGAAGCTGCTTCAAGGCAGGCCGAAGGAATATCGGCTCGACGGCCCTTTGAAATTGCGTTTCACGCACGATGCGCGCAACGAAGAGAAATTGTTCGCCCGCGTCGAGCAGCTGGTCGAACAGCTGGCTTGAATCGCGCACATGCTCGCGCCGGAATTGGGCCGTTATTTCTGAATCGCGCCCAGGAAATCGCCCTTACCCACGTCCACGCCGTTGTTGCGCAGCAGTGCGTATACCATGCTGAGGTGGAAGTAGAAATTCGGCAGCACGAAGTCGGTCAGATAGCTCAGCCCCGTGAATTTCCAGGAGCCGTTCGGGAACTTGATCTCGATCGTTTTGACCTCCGCGCCTTGTACCTGGGCGGCCGTGACGGTTTTCAAGAAGTCCAATGTCTTGGCGATGCGCGCCTTCAACTCGGCGAAAGTGGTTTCCGTATCAGGATGTTTCGGAATTTCCACCTGCGCCAGGCGGGCGGCGGCCCCTTTGGCGGTATCGCAGGCAATCTGCACCTGCCGCGCCAGGGGATGCATATCGGGAAACAGCCGCGCTTGAGCCAGCACGAGCGTATCGAATTTCTTGGTCTCCGCGTGCGCAGCCGCCTTGTCAAGAAGGCCGGACATATTGGTCAAGCCGCGCGTCAACGCGGGAATGCTGATGTCATACATGGAAATCGACATGGTTATTCTCCTGCCCGTTTTTTTGCGAAAATCAGTGGGCGCCACTTTAGCACCTCGGCCGCACCGCCGGCACAATAGCGGCACCAGAACTTAAGGCATACATATGCAAGACGAAAATTCAATGCTGCCGTTTTCCGACGCGTGCGAACGCAACAAGGATCCCATCCTGGAGGTGCTTCGCCGTGCCTTCGCCGACCGCTCCGTGGTGCTGGAGATCGGCAGCGGCACGGGGCAGCACGCGGTTTATTTCGCTGCGAATCTGAAAAATCTCGTGTGGCAGCCCACCGAACGCCTGGCCAATCTCGCCGCGCTGGCCGCGCGGCTGCGCCTTCATGGCGCCGAGAACATTCGTGTGCCCACGGTGCTCGACGTGACTCAAAAGATGTGGCCGGTGCGCGGCGTCGACGCGGTGTTCTCGGCCAACACCCTGCATATCATGTCGTGGGCCGAAGTCGAGGCGATGTTTGCCGGGGTCGATGCCGTGCTGTCGGCGCGCGGCGTCATGTGCCTGTATGGGCCGTTTCGCTATCACGGCGCGCACACTTCAGCCAGCAACCAGCGTTTCGATGCTGAGCTGCGCGAGCGCGACCCGAAGTCCGGGATACGCGATATCGACGATGTGTGCGATCTGGCGGCCGCAAACCGGTTGCGGCTCGCCGTCGATCACGATTTACCCGCCAACAATCGGCTGCTCGAGTTCTTGCGAATCGATTGAAGCTGATCAGCTGCGCGGGGTGCACGGCGGCGGCGTGCCGTCATGGCACAGCGTCGGCCCTCGTTCCGGAGTGGGAGCCCCAGGGCTGTCCTCATGGGGATTGTTGGCGTCATAGGCGGCGCATCCAGCCAACAGGCAGGTCAATACACAAGCGACCAGCGTCCTCATAGCAGACTCCTTTCTTTCGGCGGCGAGAGACTACCAGATTATCCTCCCGGCGCAGACCGAACGAAGTCGGACGAAACCGACAAGCGATCCCTCGGTTTGACCGACAGAATGTGCGGGCAATCCCGCCCCGCGGTCTTTAGCGCGATGCGGCCAGCAAGGACGCGCAATCCGCATCCTTGCCGGTGCCACGATCGATGAGTTTTACCGATGAATCGCGCGTTTGCAGGCCCACCGAGGGCCGTGCCAGCACGCCGCGCACCAACAGCGGCGCATCCAAGCGCAAGAAGCGCAAATCCTTTGGCTGTCCGCGCAGCGTCAGGTCGAGTTCCTCGGTGTCCAAGTGGATTTCCCCCTCGCCCGTGATGACCACCGGCTCGGTATCGACCACGATGGTTCGAGCCGTCAGCGCTCCATCGCGCGCGAGAAAATTCGCCGCGGCGCAGCGCACGGCAACCTCGCGCTTGCTATGGGTCAGTGTCAACCCGAGGCCGCGAAGATCGACGCCAATAAGCTCCGCCAGCGAAGCGCGAATCATGCCGTGCGGAAGTTCGGCATTGACGGTGCCGTTGGCGGTCGCGGCAACCTGGCGAATGGAGCGACCCTGCCCGGTGATGTCGACGCGGGCCTGCATCAAGCCTTCCAACGGCGCCTCCGCACCCTTGTGATTCAAGGCCGACAACTGCAGATCGGTAAATCTCATACTCGCCTCCGCCGCAGGTGTGTCCTTGCCGGCGTCCAAGCGGATGCGCGCTTCGACCTTGCCCTGCAGAAAGGTGCCCGTGAGCGGGGTTACGGTGACCATTCCATGATCGATCTTCATTTGCGCGGAGATCGATTGCAGCGACATCCTGCCCACATCGACCCGCTGTGCATCGAACCGCACCAGCGCATCGGTGCGGCGCAGCGCCTCGGGATTGACCACTGCATCGGAGAAGATGCGCGGCGGCGCGGCGGGCGGCGGCCCGCGGCCGGCGGCGCGGGCGCCGAAGTCGGCGGTGCGCAGCAAGCTCGCGGTCAGCTCCGCATCGAGGTGCGGCCGGCCGTTTCCCGTCTCGCTCGACATACTGCCGCGCAGATCGCTCTGCCCGCTGATCAAATGCAGCTGACTGAACCGCGTGTTGGCGGCGCGGCGTTCGAGGCTTCCGGTCAGCCGGTAGGCACCCGTGTTGACCAAAGTCACGCCGGTCAAAAAGAAAAGATCCTTCAGGTCCTCGCCATCCGCATCGAACGAGGCGTTGACCAGATCGAAATCGAACGGCCGCGGCAGCGAGCCGCGCACCTTCACGCGCGAACCGCTGGATTCCTCCGAGAACTCCCAGGTATACGGAACCTCGGGGCGGGCGCCGTCGAGCGGATCGGCGCCAAGATCGAATGTAACCGGCCTGCCGTTCAACTGACCCTTGCCCGCGATATGCAGGCGCCGCGGCGCGGGTGCTTGCCGCCGACCCTCGGCGCTGACGGTCCCGTCGAATTGCAGATGGCGGCGCTGATCGTCGAGCTGCACGTGGACGTCCAGGGCCGATAGATCTTGGATAAGCGGAAACCCTTTGCCGCGGGCTATGGCGGGGTCGGTTCGCTGCCAGTTGGCGCGTCCCGCGTCATCCCGCAACAGGTGCAAGTCCGCTCCCTCCAAGATGACGCTCTCCAGCAAGGCAGCACGGCCGAATCCCGGTGCGCTGTACGACAACGTAACGCGCCCGATGCGCGCCATCTCCCCGGGCGGCACCCAGGGTGGATTTCCAATGGTCACTTGCTCCGCGACCATGCGCGGGTGACGCGCCCAAAGCTGCAGGTGCAGCGCTCCCTCGATGCGAATCTGCCGGTTGAAACGCGCCTCCAGATAGCGGATCAGCTCAGGGCGAAAATAGCCGGCGTCCAGTGCGGCAAGCAGCAACACGCCAACGCCTGCGAGCGCGAGGACTGCCGCCCCTGCGCCGATCCACCAACCGCGCCGTCCGAATGAAACCTTCATGCCGCAATTAGCGCATATTCGCGCCATTTACGCGCGCACTATCCAATTACCCGCAGTATCCATTTGCGCGCGCACCGTCCCCATTATGATTTTGGGCTACGCGGCCTGGTTGCGGCCCGATCGCTTCGCCTGCTGCAGCTGGACCTGCGCCCTTTGCATCAAGCCGGCGCAGCTTTCGTCCGCTTCCGGCACGGCGGCGCAAACGCCAACGCTGACGCTGATGTAGCGCAGCACGGCCGAACGCGGATGGTGAATACGCAACTCGCGCACCCGCTCGGCCATCAACTGCCCCAGGCGCAGGGCGGCTTCCTGCGCGAGGCCGGGGGCGAATGCCAGCAAGCTGCCGCCGTCGACGCGCGCGGTGACATCGCTCGAGCGGCGCAAGCATGCCGAAACGACGTGCGCCACGCGGCGGATGGTCGAATCGCCCGCCGCGCGGCCGAAGGTGGTGTTGTAGAGGTCCAGAGCATCGATGTCGATGGCAAATATCGCGATGCTGCGCTTTTCGCGCTGCGCCACGGCCCAATCCCGCTTCAGCAGCTCTTCGAGATAGGGCAGCGTGAACAGCCCCGTGAGCCGATCGTCGCGCACGGCGATGGCCGTGGGCTGGTGTGCGCCACTCAGCGAATCGCGCGAGACTTTCGGATCCATGCGCAGCCGCTCGCCGGCGTCTCGATGGTGGCCGATGAAATGCGTCACGCGGCCGGTGTCATCCTTCAGCGGCCGCACGGAGGTTTCGTTCCAAAACAGCGAACCGTCCTTGCGGTAGTTTCGCAGCAGCACTCGGCATGCCTCGCCGCGGCTCATCGCGTCGCGCAGCCGATGCCGGGCGTCTTGTTCCCGATCATCGCCCTGCAGCAGGCGCAGATTGCGCCCGACGAGTTCGACCAAGGGGTAGCCGCTCAAAGTCTCGAAAGCGGGATTGGCGTAGATGACCGGATTGACGGGATTTTGGGCATCGACGAGCACCACGCCCTCCGGAGAAGTCTCGACCAGGCGCCGATACATGACATCGTCAATCCCCGTCATGACTCCCCTCCGTCAGCACCAAGGGTGGTGTTGCCGAGAGATTGGCGATGTCCACGACGGTCTGCTGCCACTGCCGATTGTCTCCCAAATTCCTGCCCTGCTCGCCCCGTGCGCGCATGCGCACCAAACGCGCCTGGGATGCCGGCGACCCCAATTCGGCCCCGAAGTGCTCCAGCACAGACTGTACCGCTTGCCTATCGTTGCAAATGGGCAGGACGTCGCATCCTGCGGCAAATGCCAGCCTGACGCGCTCCAAAATCCCCCCGAATGCCGCCGCGCCGGCCATGCTCAGGTCGTCCGCGAACACACAGCCGTGAAACCCCAGCTCGCCTCGTAAAATGTCGTTGATCCAGCGTTTCGAGAGGCTGGCCGGCAGGGCGTCGAGCGCCGGATATACCACGTGGGCTGCCATGATGGCGGAAAGATTGTTCTGCACGAGCAGGCGGTAAGGCCGCAAATCCACCTCCATATCGGCGAGGCTGCGCCGATCCACGGGCAGATCGGTGTGCGAGTCGGCCACCACGGCGCCATGGCCGGGAAAGTGCTTGGCGGTGGCCGCCATGCCGGCATCGCGCATGCCCGCCGCGTACGCGACGCCGAGCGCCGCCACGGCATCGGCATCCGCGTGGAATGCGCGATCGCCGATGATTTCGCTCACGCCATAGTCCAGGTCGATGCACGGCGCAAAGCTGAAATCCACCCCCACGGCGCGCAACTCGCTGGCCATGAGCCAGCCGATCGACTGCGTCAGCTTCAATGCCGCCCGCCGCTCGCCGTCGTAACGCCTTCCCAGGAGACGCGAGGCCGGCAAGCGCGTGAATCCGTCGCGAAAGCGTTGCACCCTGCCGCCTTCATGGTCCACGGCAATCAACAACTGCGGCGAGCGAATGGCCCGGATGGCGGCGGTCAGTTCCGCCACTTGCGAAAGGTCGCGATAATTGCGCGTGAAGAGGATGACGCTGCCCACCATGGGGTGGGACAAGATTCTGACATCCTCGGAAGTCAGGTCGGTGCCCGCGATGTCCACCATGAAGGGACCGAGGCTCATGCGCGGCTCTCGAACACGGCAATCGACTCGACGTGCGTCGTATGCGGAAACATGTCCATCACCCCTGCGTCGGTCAATGTGAACCCTAAATCCCTGACCAAGATGCCGGCGTCCCGCGCCAAACTGCCTGGATGGCATGAAATATACACGACTCGGCGCGGCAGCCAGGTACGCAAGCAGGGCAGCAGTTCGGCAGCCCCTGCCCGCGGCGGATCGAGCAGCACCAAATCATAGTGGTGCTTCGACCAAGCACCGAATTTCTCGGGTTCGAATAGATTCTCGGCCGCGAACTCGGCATTGCCGATGGCGTTGCGCGCGGCGTTGGCGCGCGCCTTGGCAACCAAGCCTCCTTCGCCTTCCACACCGAGTGCCCGGCGGGTGCGGCGCGCCAGGGGCAAGGTGAAATTACCCAGGCCGCAGAACAGATCGAGCAGTTCATCCGTAGGGCTGGGCTGCAGCAGCCGGATCGCGGCGCCGATCATGCCGGCATTGATCTCGCGGTTGATTTGAATGAAATCGACCGGGCCGAATTCGATGATCACGCGCCCCTCGTCCACCGCATACGAGAGCGGCGGATAGCCTTCGTGCAGCGGACGAACCGTATCCAAACCGCCGCTCTGCAGGAATATCTGCACACCCTTCGCTGCGCCGAATTCGGAGATCTTTTGCAGGTCGGCCGCGGTGGGCGGCGCCATCACGCGCAGCACCAATGCGGCGTGGGTGTCGCCCGCGGCCACTTCCACCTGCGGCAGTTCATCGCGGATGGAAAGCGATTCGGCCAGCGCCGCCAGCTCGCTCGCCAGATTCGAATGCGGCTGCACGAGAATTTCGCAGCGCTGAATGTCGGCGAGGTAGGGTTTGTGTCTTTCGCGAAACCCGGCGAGCACGCGGCCCTTCTTGTGCACGTACTTCACGCCGAGGCGGGCCCGGCGCCGGTAAGCCCACTGCGGCCCAAGCAGCGGCGCGAGAATGCGCAGTGGGCTGACGCGCCCGATGTGCTCGAATGCATCCAGCAGTTGCCGCTGCTTGGCGAGAATCTGTGCCTGCGGCGTCAGGTGCTGCAGGGAACATCCGCCGCACACGCCGAAATGCTTGCACTTGGGTTCGGTTCTATCCGGCGAGCCGGAGAGTATTTCGACCAGGCCGGCCTCATCGAACTGCCGCCGCCGTTTGAATATTCTGAAGCGCACCTGTTCGCCCGGCAGCGCGCCGTCGATGAACACGGTTTTTCCCGCAACTCGCGCCACGCCTCGGCCATCCTGGGCGAGGTCGATGACCTCAGCCTCATGAAATTCCGCCTTCAGGTCTCGGGCCATGCAGCGAGAAATTCTTGCAGGTGCGGTGCGTCCGCCTCGCGCAGGAGTTTGCGCACCCTGGCCACCTCCTGAACGTGTTCGGCGGCATTCAAATTTCCCCGCAGCAATTGAAAGCGCAAATAGATGAGGTAGGTGTTGAGCACATCGGTTTCGCAATACGCGCGAATGCGTCCAATCCCACCGTTGAGATACGCGGCCCACACATCCGCGCCGTGCATGCCGATCTTGCCGGGAAAGCCCAGCAACGAAGCGATGTCCTGCAAGCTGGCGCGGCCGCGGCCCTGGAAACCGGAGAGGATGTCCATCAAGTCCATGTGCCGCCAGTGAAAGCGGCTGAGGTAGTTGCTGAATCTGAAGCTGTGATCGGAATCGCCGGTTTCCCAATAGCGAGCGGCGGTCACGCCGTGCAGCAGGCTGCGATAGTTGAGCACCGGTAGATCGAAGCCGGAGCCGTTCCATGACACCAAATCCGGTGTGAACTTGTCCAGACCGTCGAAGAAGCGCTCGATGAGCTCCTTCTCCGAGGAGGTCTCCTCGCCCAAGCTCCATACCTTCAAATGGTCCCGGGAGCGCATTACCACTGAAATGGCGACCACCCGCTGTTGTTCATGGGAGAGAAACTCGCTGCCGATCTCCTGCCGCCGCCGGGTGAACATGATTTGCGCAACATGCTCGTCGGAAAGATCGCGCAGCCCGTAGATGCGTCTGCCAAGATCGGTGTCGGGCACCGTCTCGATGTCGAATACCAGGGTGTTCACGCGCGCCGCATCAGAACGGCCACCGCGACGACCAGCCCGGCCTCGTCGGTCAAGGTCACATGGCCATCCCCGATGCCGAGACCGTCGCGCACTTTGGCGCCGCGGTCCGAATACACCACCTCGGGTTTACCCCAGGAGTTCTGTACGACGCCGACGTCGCGTATCCAGACGCCATGCGCGAACCCGGTGCCCATGCCCTTGACGATGGCCTCCTTGGCGGCGAAGCGCATCGCAAGAAATCGCACCGGACGAGCCGTGCGCTCAAGCTGTGCCCGCTCCTCGGGCAGCAACAGATGGCGCACGAACCTCTCGCCGTACTTCCGGTACACCTGCTCGACGCGATCGACCTGAAGGACGTCGATGCCGATGCCGAAGATCACCCAGGCACCTCTAGCCCCTGGCTCTGCGCATCAGTTCTTTCATCTCGCGCACGGCGCGGGCCATGCCCTCGGCGATGGCGCGGGCGATGATCGAATGTCCGATGTTCAGTTCGCTGATCTCCGGAATCGCCGCTATCGGTTCCACATTGTGATAGTGCAAGCCGTGACCGGCATTGACGGTCAGCCCCAGGGACGCAGCCAGCCGCGCCGCCTCGCGCAGGCGTTCGAACTCACGCGCCCTCGCCGCGCCCTCGGCGTCGGCGTATGCGCCGGTGTGCAGCTCGATCACCGGCGCGCCGGCGCGCCGCGCCGCCTCGATCTGCGCAGCATCCGGATCGATGAACAGCGAGACGCGAATGCCCGCGCCTCCCAAGGTCTGCACCGCGGCGGCGATACGCGCGCTCTGGCCCGCGACATCGAGCCCGCCCTCGGTGGTGATTTCCCGGCGCGATTCGGGCACCAGGCAGCAGTCCTGCGGCCGCACCCTGACGGCGATACCCAGCATCTCCTCGGTCACCGCCATTTCCAGATTCATGCGGGTTTGCAGCGCATCGCGCATGAGTTGCACGTCGCGATCCTGGATGTGGCGGCGGTCCTCGCGCAAGTGCAAGGTTATGCTGTCGGCGCCGGCCTGTTCGGCCTGCAGGGCGGCGTACAACGGGTCCGGATAGCGTGCGCGCCGCGCCTGGCGCAGCGTTGCAACGTGGTCGATATTCACGCCCAGCGAGATGCCGGAGTGCAATGTCGCAGGCATCAGGGGTTCTCCTGCCGCGCGGGCTCGCGCTGGCGCAGCGCCCGCATCACCTCGCGCGACTTCAAGGCCCGGCCATCCAGACAGGCATCGATGGCCGCGCGCAGCAGCCGTTTGGCATCGCGCAGCGAGCGTGCATCGGCGAAGCTCTCGCTGCGCAAATCCGCCAGCGACTGCCCGTAAATCGCACCGGGTGCGTCGCGCACGCAGGGCTGCGGCCCGCTCTCGAGCGCGAAGCGGTAGTAAAGATCGGCCTGCACCG
>Ga0302325_10018004_pt1 | contig 14902 bp, 11 predicted proteins | sample Palsa_T0_2_FD_201948 | JGI IMG/M metagenome (GOLD analysis project Ga0302325, IMG submission 201948) | Peat permafrost microbial communities from Stordalen Mire near Abisko, Sweden - Palsa_T0_2 | ecosystem: Environmental > Terrestrial > Soil > Palsa > Peat permafrost | place: Sweden: Abisko... | reverse complement strand
GCACCGAACTCGCGACGTTGTCGGAGGGGGTAACCTATTTCACGAACCATGACGCGGCTTTGCGAGATGTTCCTCCGGCGCTTATAGGATTGACGTTCACTCGGCGCTCTGCCGGACAACCCTCCGGTGTGGAGATAGACGCATCGGCCGGTGCGAAGGTCTACCTCTTGGTCGATGGGGATACGGGGCGAGATGCGGTGCCGGAATTGAACAAGCAAATCGCCCTTTCAGGCTGGTCCAGAATTGCCGATATCCAGCGCGATCCCGTCTGCCCAATGGTGGTTTACGAGCGAGATTTTGCCTCGGAGAAAACGGTTTCGCTTGATGGGCCCGGCTGGTCTGGATTCGTCGTCGTGGCGAAGAACCTCGAAATGAAGAGACCACCGAATGAGTCTGCGCCGCCAGATTCGGCGACGGATTCACCCACAAAAACCTCCGATCAACCACAGAATGCCTCCTTACAGAGCGCCGGCACAACCGGCCCAGCCATACAAATTGCCAAGCTCCAATCCGAGATCAAAGCGCTGGAAGTCCTGGAACAGGACGATGGCATCGAACTCGGCGAGGCCACGGACCTGATCCTCACTGCCGATCCCGGATCGAAAAGCGGAGAGATCCCCGTGTCATTTGCCTCGGAGGTTGGCTCGCAAACAAAACTGGTGCTCGACGAACTGATCCGCTGGACGCATGTTAACTTCCCAAAGATCAGCGGCACCGACAAAATCGAATTCAGCTTCGAGGACAAATACGAGAAGCACGATGGCGGTTCGATCGGCGCGGCCTGCGGCACACTCATTCTGTCTGCGCTCCAGGGTTTCGATATTGATCCCAACATCGCCATGACCGGCGACGTGAGCGCCGATGGCAAGGTCCGCGCCATCGGCGGCGTGGCGGCCAAACTTCGTGGCGCCGCAGTGGCCGGTTGTACTCTGGTCGCCCTGCCCGAAGAGAATTACGAGCAACTTGTCGATGCGGAAATCTATGATGGCTTGCCCGCGGTCACCAATACACAAGTGCTCGGCATTTCCACACTAGATTCCGCCGCCGCCGTCGCTCGCGTTGATCGGGACAGCAAACTGGCCCAAGCCATCGACCTTTTCAGTCAGATTCAACAATCAATCAAGCAATCCCCGGACTATTTACAGACTGCCAAGGCACAGGATGATCTGCACCAAGTGCTGGACCTTGCCCCCAATCATTTGTCTGCGAAGGTCTTACTTTCAATCGCCCAGGGCACCGCGCGAACACGCCTTACCGCCGGCGCGTCGATATATTACACGCTGGTTGCCGTGCAGTTCGCCCTCCCCATGATCAATCAACAAATTCAATCCGGCACCAAATCCCCGGTCCTGCCTGCGATGGTGGACGAATCTCTCAATCGTCTGAGATTAGTCCACCAGCGATCCGATCCCCACATTCTCCCCCTGATCGATGCCTGGCAGGATTGGATTCAGGCATCCTCGGATTACGAATCCGGCAACGCCTCGGACGACTATCTGGAAGGTAAAAGGTTGGCCGTGCAGGACGCCATGACCAAATTACAGGCCAACCGCGAGCTGATCGAGAAGATTCTGCATGAGGGGATGTAAACTCTGTATTTTGTCCGGTGATTCGATAAACTATGGCCCAACGCGCCAAGGGAAGATCATGAAGATTCACATTCGCATTCTTGCCACCCTCGTGGCGGTCAGTGTTTTATGGGCGGAACGAGCGTTCTGCTCGGCAGATGCTGCGCTTCTGGCGCAAACTTCAGCCAGCCAGGTCAGCGTCCAATATGCCAAGGGCGATACTGAATTGGGTTCGATTGATCTAGGAGCGAATGTTTTCCTGGGTCTGGATTACACGTTTCAGACTGTTCCAGATGAAATCGCCGGGCTGTCATTCACGCAACGCCACTCGGGAGTAGGCGCGGATGTAACACTGGACATCCCTGCTGGAACAACAGTGTATTTGCTATTGGGCGGAGGCGGGCAGGCTGCGCCGGCGCGAAGTGCGGCAGAGTCCACGGGGTGGATAAAGGCCGGCAAGGCGACCTGCATTGCCCACGATCACGTTGTGGCTTTCGCCCTCTACAAGCAGACTTTCAACTCGACGAGCCACATAACTGTTAAAGAGGCTGGTGTCAGCGACATGGTTGCATCCCAAAGCCTCGTCGTGCTTGATCCCATTACTAAAACGCCGGACGCTCAGCCCACCCCCTCGGGCGATGCGCCCGCTGCGTTGCAGAATGCTAACGCGCCCGGTCCGGTCGCGCAGATCGCAAAAAACCAAACTGAAATCAAGGGCCTTGAAATCCTGGAGGAGGACGATGGCACCGAGCTTGGGCAGGCATCGGAACTAATTCTCACCGCCGATCCGGGATCCAAGAGCGGCGATATCCCCGTATCATTTGCCTCAGACGTTGGCCCGGAAATGAAGCTCGTCCTTGCTGAACTCATCCGATGGAGTCACGTCAGATACCCCAAGATCAGCGGCACCGACAAAATCGAATACAGCTTCGAGGACAAATACGACAAGCACGAAGGCGGATCAATCGGGGCCGCTTGCGGCACGCTCTTTCTTTCGATGATGCAGGGATTCGATATCGATCCCAATCTTGCGATGACTGGGGATGTGAGCGCTGATGGTAAGGTCCGCGCCATCGGTGGTGTGGCAGCCAAACTGCGTGGCGCCGCGGTAGCCGGTTGCACCCTGGTCGCCCTACCTGAAGAGAATTACGAGCAACTTGTCGATGCGGAGATTTACGATGGCTTGCCCGCCGTCACCGACGCACAGGTGCTCGGCATTTCCACGCTCGATTCCGCCGCCGCCGTCGCCCGGGTTGATCGGGATAGCAAACTCGCTCAGGCTATCGATCTCTTCACCCAGATTCAGCAATCTATGAAGCAATCCCCGGACTATTTGAAGACTGCCAAGGCTCAGACGGATTTGCAGCAGGTCCTCGATCTTGACCCAGACCATCTCTCGGCAAAAGTTTTGCTTTCGATCGCCCAGGGCACAGCGCGAACACGCCTGACCGCCAGCGCATCGGAATATTACACGCTGGTCGCGGTTAATTTTGCTCTTCCCATGATCAATGATCAACTCAAGTCCGGCACCAAATCCCCGGTGTTGCCCGCAATGGTGGATGAATCTCTCAATCGCCTGAGATTAGTCCACCAGCGCTCCGACCCCCACATTCTCCCGCTCATCGATGCGTGGCACGATTGGATTCAGGCATCATCCGATTACGAATCGGGTGACGCCTCGGACGATTACCTCGAATCCAAACGGTTAGCCGTACTGGATGCGATGACCAAATTACAAGCCAACCGTGAGCTGATCGAAAAGATGCTGCACGAGGGGATGTGAATTCTCCAGTGTCCACCTACATCGCGATGTTGCGCGGAATTAACGTCAGCGGGCACAAGACGATCAAAATGGAACAGCTCCGCGAGTGTTTCGCCGGGCTCGGATTCAGTAATGTCAAAACCTATGTTCAAAGTGGAAATATCGTCTTCGGCGCTGCGAAGAACTCCCCAGCCCAATTGACGAAGATCATCAAGCAACAAATCTCCCGCGATTTTGGAATTTCCGTTCCCGTGTTTCTAAGAACCTCAAAGGAAATGACGGAGGTCATCCAGCGAAATCCGTTTCCAAAGGACCCCTCGGTTGATCAATCCAAACTACACGTCACGTTTCTGTCCGATGCGCCGGCGAAAGCCGCACTGGACCATATAAAACCATTAGCCGCGCAATCCGAGAAAATTCAGATCATCGGCCGCGAAATATATCTCTATTGTCCAGACGGCTATGGCAGCACCAAGCTATCCAACACCGCCATCGAGAAGAAACTATCCGTCGGAGCCACCACGCGAAACTGGAAAACGGTGAATACGCTTATGGAAATGGCGTAGTAGAATACCTGTGGGCCTATTGACACAAATGTCAATTATCCATATGCTTTTATGATGCTTGTTGGGCTGACCGCCGACCCGGCCAAGCAATTCGACAAACTGCCCAGAGGCATCCAGCCGCGTATCGACAGAGTCATCCTTCGGCTTGCCCAATGGCCGAACGTCAGTGGGGTTAAGCCGTTGGCTGGCCAATTGACTGGGAATTATCGCATTCGGACCGGAGATTATCGCATTGTATTCCGAGTTGCCGGCGACAAAGTGATTGTTTGGAAAATCGGCAATCGTAAAGATGTTTACCTTGATTAGAGGAGTCCCTTTGTTCCGGGAGGAAATAACATGAGTTCCGTTCAGACGCTTGATATCCGGGGCAGAAAATTTGTCTTGATTCCAGAGTCCGAATACCGGCGACTGACTAAATTGTCTTCGCCGGCGACTCCGCGCATGCCTCCCATGTCGCCGGATGGCACGTATCCCGCGGTCCAGGCGATGCGGACAATGATGGCCCGAAAAATCATCGCTGCCCGTAAGTCGGTCGGGCTTTCTCAGGCCGCGTTGGCAGGGAAGGCCGGCATTCGTGCGGAAACATTAAATCGTTTAGAGAAGGGAAAACACACGCCCGATTTGGCGACGATGGCCAAAATTAACAAAGCGCTCGATGGCGCCGGCGCACCGCAATAAGATTCCCTGGGGTATTCAAGAAACAAGCTCACGCCGCCTGGCGGGAGGACCCGGGTTGACAATCGCGCGCGAATTCGGCCACAGCCTGTTGCAGAATGATCCACGACTTTTCGCTCTCCGCCGAATTCAATAGCCGGGCGGCTTGCGGCGCGATCTCTTTCAGTCCCGCGGTAGCAGCCTTGCCGAGCAGTAGTTGCGCGATTTCCTTCAGCCGGACGCGGTCCTGCCGCTCAACTGCCTCTTCCATCTGGGTAATCTCCTCAGCAAGTTCAGCGTAGAACTTTTGTCCATCGGCCGCGGGGCTGGCTGCGGCGGGCGCGGTTTCCGGAATCGCCGGCGCCTCCGCTGCCTGCACAACCTTCAGATATTTGCCAATCGCCTTGAACAGTTTTGGCATGCTGATGGGCTTGGTCACGAAATCATTGCAGCCGGCGCTGAGGCATTTGGTTCGGTCGTGTTCCATCGCATTTGCGGTCAACGCAATGATGGGGCCGCGATACCCGTTGCTGCGAAGATTAAGCGTCGCGGTAAATCCATCCATCTCCGGCATCTGCACGTCCATCAGAATTAAATCAAATGGCGTCCCGCGCCCGAGTGCCGCCAGCGCTTTTTCGCAAGCAATTTTTCCATTGGGTGCAATCTCAAGTTTCAATCCGGTTTCACGCAATCGAGCAGCGATCAGCGCCTGATTATCAATACCGTCTTCCGCCACCAGCACCGACCCGCTAATGCGGACGCGCGGCCCGGCGAAATTCTCAAGCGACTCCATCGCCTCTTCAGGGTTCTCGTGAACCTCGGCCCCGACCAACGACCCGGTTCCGATGGTGACGGTGAATGTGCTCCCGCGCCCCGCTTCGCTGCTCACCGCGATGTCGCCGCCGAGTGCCTTGGCGAAATGCTGCGAGATCGCCAGCCCCAGCCCGGACCCGCCGTATTGCCGGGAGATTGATGCATCCCCCTGTTCGAACGGCCGAAAAAGTGACGCCAGTCGCTCCGGCGGAATCCCGATTCCCGTGTCCGTGATTTTTACTTCAAGAGACGGATTCTCAACTCGCATCGACGGCTTGATCGAAACCGTCAACCGCACGCCGCCTTCCTTGGTGAATTTGATCGCGTTGGCGATCAGGTTGATCAGCACCTGCCGCAATCGAGTTGGATCGCTTCGGATCGACTTGGGAATTTGCCCCTCGAACTCCACATCCAGCGTCAGGCCTTTTTCAGCCGCGCGGTGGCGCAGCATCGAGCAGACCTCGCCGACGATGGCGGCCGGGCTGCACGGAATCTGTTCGACCGACATTTTCCCCGCCTCGATCTTGGACATATCGAGAATATCGTTGATCAGCGTGAGCATGTGCTCGCCATTGCGGCGAATCACACGGGCATCGGTCATGCGTTGTTCGCTGGTCCGCTCTGGATTCAACAGCAACTCGGCAAAGCCGTTGATAGCCGTCAACGGCGTGCGAATTTCATGACTGATGTTGGCAAAAAACGCAGTCCTGAATCGATTGGCGGACTCCGCGGCATCCCTGGCGAGTTTCATTTGCGCCTCGGCTCGTGCCCGCTCCGCATCCATCTGCGACAACCTTTTCAGATTGAAGAGGACGATCACCCCAAACGCTAGGGTCACCGAATAAACGAACAGGACGAAGCAGGTTTCCAGTTGATACCAGTGTCGATGCACGCCGAATATCAGCAGCCACCAAAGCAATGTTGGCGCGACAATGCACGCGGGCAGCAACCGCTTGGCTACCGCGCGGGTCATCTGATTTTGCTGATTCTGAGCCGATGTCGCCCTGTTTTTCGGATCGTATGCCGGCCCGCCGCGCTGCGACGCCAATTCCGAAACACTCGGAGCGAGATAATCCATCGTTGGTTTATTCTGTTTCATATCGTTTACAAGTTGTCCGAGAAACGGCGGCTGAGGCTCAGCCCCATTCGTCTATCGTCGCCACATCGGCGCGCAATTAGGATGATCGCGGGATTTAGAACAGATATTCGGAGGATTTAACGATCGTTACCGGACGAAAGAATCGCCCGATTCAAGGCCGCACGGCTTCTCGTTTGTGCGAATGCGGCACCGCCACGTGCACCAGCAAATCCTGCGGCTTCATCTTCTGTGGATATTCCGAAGCCCGGCGCATGGAATATTCCACTTCCTTGAAATGGTCCGCGTAAAATCGATCCACGTTGTAGGCCTTGGAAAATTTGAACAGCATCTTCAGGAAATTCGTCTGCCCGCGTGCCAACTGGCCGGCGAGAATTTTGGATACTGCCACCGCCGTCCGCCAGCCCATGAACTTTTTGTTGATGATCTCCTGCGTTTTTACCAATTCCTCGTAAAATTCGCGCAGCGGGAGATGCGTCTCCATGACGGCGTGCTGAATGTCGTAGAGCCGATAATCCACGCTGCTCAACTCGCGCGTTTCGGTGTGGAAAAGCTCCGTGCCGGGATACGGCGTTGCCACCGTCAGATGCACCACCTCCGGCACCATCGTCGCCCATTCCTGCGCCCGTCGGAATTGCTCGCGCGTCCAGGATGGATCGGTAATCAGATTGATTGCGACATTAATTCCCAGCTTCCGCGCCACCTCCAGCGCCTCGAAATTCTGGTTCGGCGTCGTGCGCTTGCGGAATAATTTCAATTGCTCCGCATCCAGCGACTCCAGACCGAGGAACATGTACGTCAACCCCAGCTTGGCCCAGCGCGCAAACACTTCCTGGTTTCGAATGAGCACATCACATCGCGTCTCCAGATAATATCGTTTACGGATATTTCGGCGTTCGATTTCATCGGCAATGGCCATCCCATGATCCGGATGAATAAACGCCACATCGTCCACGATAAACACATTCGGCTCGCGGATCGTTTTCATCTCCTCGGCACAAACGGCCGGATCAGCCTGTCGATAACTCCGCCCATAGAAAGTCCATGCGCTGCAGAACGAGCAATCCCACGGGCATCCGCGCGAAAATTCGATGGACGCGCACGGATCGAGTTCGCCGATGAAATATTTCCGCCGTTTGCGCGTCAGATGCCGCGCCGGCCGGTTGGCATTGATGTCCGCCATCATATGTGCTCGCGGACCGGGACCCGAGAGCGTCGCCACACCGGGAAGTCCATCCACATTCGGCGCCTGATCCAACATTGCCGGAACAGTGATTTCCCCTTCCCCCTGCACAATCGCATCAATCGCCCCATCCCCATGCCGCAAAACTTCCTCGGTGATAAAGCTGATGCTGTGCCCCCCGCAGAAGATAAAGCATTCCGGCAATTTCGCCTTGGCGAGTTTGGCCAGATCAATCACTTCCGGCACGTTGGCCAGATAATTGACGCTGAACCCAATCGCCTCCGGCTTAAATGCGGCAATTTCCCGCGCAAAGTCGCGCGGCTTGAACACCTGCAAATCCAGCAGGCGCACCGTATGCCCCGCGCGCTCAACCGCGCTGGCTACGCATTCCATGCCCAACGGCTCCAGGCGTAGGTAGACTTCGGAAAAGAGCAATGCACTGGGATGAACTAACAATACCTTCATGATTTTCCTTCACCGTTGCGTCGACTCAGACAGGGATTGAGCGATGATGGACTTGGCATCGATCGGCCCATCATAACGACGGCCGTTGATGAAGAGAGTGGGCGTTTTTTTCACACCACTGCGAATTCCACCCTCATAATCAGCCTGGATTCGCCGGAGGTGCTTATCCTGGCCCCGGTTCTCAAATTTATAAATTTCCAGGCCCAAATTCAAGGCGAGATGGCTCAGATCCGTTTCTCCCAGCTCTTTTTGGTGCTCGAACAGGGCCTGGTGCATCTCCCAGAACTTCCCCTGCTCGGCGGCCGCCTCGGCGCCCTCGGCCGCGGCACTGGCATGGGGGTGAACCGAACTCTGTGGAAAATGCCGGAATACAAATCGCAGCCGATCACCAAGCGTTCGCCGAACCTCTTCAATAATCGGCACGGCATTCAGGCACGATGGGCATTCATAATCGCCGTATTCCACGATGGTGATCGGCGCGTCCGCCGAGCCGATGGCGTGATCCAACTCGGTCACCGGCTCAGCCAGCGACGCACCCTGATTGATTGTTCCGTTACCCATCGTTGTCATCACAAACTCAAAAACATCGCCTTCGGCAAGTTTGCGCATACAATACGGTCATGCCCAGCGACTCGGCAACAATTACCAATTCAATCGCCTTCCCAAAGCTGGACGCCGGCGACCTCGCGGCCATCAAGCCGCTGGCTGAGCCGTGTACTTTCGAGGATGGACAGACCATTTTCCATGCCGGCCAGCCTGATTTGGATTTATTTGTGGTCGAAACCGGCGCGATCGAGATTTTGAACCCCGCCAACGGCAACAGCCACATCGCCACCCACGGTCCTGGGCATTTTGCCGGGGATATCGATCTTCTCACCCGCCGCCCGGTGATTGTCACCGGCATTGCGCGCGGAAAAACACGCCTGCTGCGAGTTCCCGGTCCGCGATTGCGGGAGATATTGAATAAAATCCCCCATCTTGGCGAAATTATGCTCATCGCCGCGATGGAACGCCGTCGGCTGCTGACGGCGGCCGGGGTTCTGGGCTTGAAAGTCGTCGGCCCCGGCAAATGCAAAGACACGATGCAGGTGCGCGAGTTCCTTTCCAAGAACTTCGTCCCCTTCACGTGGTACGAATCCACATCGGACGAGGGACAGCGATTGATGAAAAGCTGGGGCTCTCCGAAAAAATCCCCGGTGATCGAATTCGGAAACGGCGAGCGCCTGATCAATCCCGATCTGCGTGAATTGGCCGACGGCGCCGGCGTCTGGCGGCATTGCCCCAATGCTTCGGTGGACCTTGCCATCATCGGCGCCGGCCCGGCGGGAATGACCGCCGCCGTCTACGCCGCCTCAGAGGGCGTTACCACGGTCGTTCTCGATCGCCTCGGTCCCGGCGGGCAAGCGGCGGGCTCTTCCAAAATCGAAAATTTCATCGGATTCCCCAGCGGGCTTTCCGGAGTGGAGCTGGCAACCCGAAGCGTTCTGCAGATGCTCAAATTCGGCGCGAAAATGGTCGCGCCCGTGATCGTCGAGAAAATCGAACCCAACGACACACCCGGCGGTTATCACATCCTGCAACTAGACTGCGGCACAAGACTTCCCGCTAAAACAATCTTGATCGCCGCCGGCGTGAAATGGCGAAAACTGGATGCCGAAGGCGCGGATCGATTCGAATCCGCCGGGGTTCATTACGCCTGCACCTCTGTCGAAGCGATTCTCTACGACACACAAGACGTCGCCGTCGTCGGCGCTGGAAATTCCGCCGGTCAGGCCGCGATGTACCTGGCCGAATGCTGCCGGGATCGTCAGGTGCATCTGCTGGTCCGCCGTCGTCTGGGTCCGGGAATGTCGTCCTATCTCGTCGGCCGGATTCGCGCGGCGCCCAATATCGTCGTGCATGAGGGCGTGGAAATATCCGCCGTTCACGGCGAGCGGCGATTGGAAAGCGTCACGTTGCGCGAATTCAATCCCGATGGAGCCGCCAACAGCGCGCAGGAGTCAACCGAGAATTTGCCCATCTCCGCCGCTTTCGTCTTCATCGGTGCTGAGCCGGGCTGTTCGTGGTTGCCGCAATCGCTGGCGCGGGATCAACTCGGTTACATCCTCACCGGCGTGGACGCCCTGCGATCCGGTCATTGGCCCCTGACCGACCGCGAACCATGTCCCCTGGAAACCACCGTCCCCGGCATCCTCGCCGCTGGCGACATCCGCGCGGGATCGACCAAACGCGTGGGATTTGCCGTGGGCGATGGCTCGCTCGCCGTCACTTGCGTGCATAAATTGACGGCGATTCGATCATAGGTACAAATGCAACCGCCGAGGCGCCGAGAGCGCCGAGGAAAACAAATGCTTGGGACCACGGATTGCACGGATTGACACGGATAAGAACCAAATCTTTTGCGCATTTATCCGTGCCATCCGTGTAATCCGCGGTAAAAATTGAATTCGAGTTTCTCGGCGTCTGCCTCGGCGCTCTCGGCGTCTCGGCGGTTGCATTTCGCATTTCCTGAGAATACTAACGGAGGAAAGGAGCCTCATGACGATCCCCCACGCCGATCAACCCGTCATGACCGCCGGCCCCGACCTTAAGCACGCGGATTTGGTTCTCATCCTCATGCACGGTCGCGGCGGATCGGCCGAGGACATGCTCGGGCTTCACCACGCACTCGGCTTGGAAACCGTCTTCGCCCTCGCGCCGGAGGCAGCGGGAAACACCTGGTATCCGAATTCTTTTTTGGCCCCGCTGGAATCGAATCAACCGTATCTCGATTCAGCATTGCAAAGAATCGACACCATCGTCAACGATCTGATTAAAGCCGGCATTCCCACCGATCGAATCGCCCTGCTGGGATTTTCCCAAGGCGCGTGCCTCACATTGGAATTCGTCGCCCGCCACCCGCGTCGCTACGGAGCGGCGATAGGACTCACCGGCGGTCTCATCGGCCCGCCCGGCACGCCCAGAAATTATCCCGGCTCGCTTGCCGATGTTCCGGTATTCCTGGGCACCAGCGATCCCGATCCGCACGTGCCGTTTGGGCGGGTGAAGGAAACGAAAGATGTGCTAAGCCGAATGGGCGCGGTCGTCGAACTTCGCCGTTATCCCGGCATGCCCCACACCATTAATCAGGACGAACTCGACGCCGTCCGCGAACTGCTGAAGCACAACATCGAGGTGCATCATGGCCGCAAATGAAAAGACTCTCGCCGGGCTTCACCACGTCACCGCTATCACCGCCGACGCCCAGAAGAACATCGACTTCTACTCCGGCGTTCTGGGATTGCGATTGGTGAAATTCACGGTCAACTTCGACGATCCCGGCAGCTACCATCTCTACTACGGCGACACGACCGGTCGCCCGGGAACATGCATGACATTCTTCGCCTGGGCCGGCGCGCATCGCGGCCGGATTGGGCCGCCACAGGTCAGCGTCACCGCGTTTGCCGTCCCGCGCGCGGCAATAGATTTCTGGTTCAAGCGATTGCAAGAGCATTCCGCCAAAAAGATCGAACGCTTCGGCGACCCGGTTTTAGAATTCTCCGACCCCGACGGCCTGGGCCTGGAAATCGTCGGTATTCCCGAGCCCAAAGGCAAACCCTGGACCGACGGTCCGGTGCCCACGGATCACGCCATTCACGGATTTCACAGCGTCACCATTTCCGAGGAGGGTTACGAGGAAAGCGAAAAACTTTTGACCGAAGTGATGGGATTCAAGCCCGTCGGCGGTGAGCAGGATCGCTTCCGTTACCGCGCCGGAGTCGGTGATGGATTTGCCTCCCTCGTCGATTTGCGCTGCATCCCCGGCGCCCGCCGCGGCGAACTGGGCGCGGGCGTGGTGCATCACGTGGCGTTCCGAACTCCCGATGACGCCCAGCAGGAGACGTGGCGAAAAGAAATCGCGCGGCTGGGATATAACATCTCCCCCGTGATGGACCGCGAGTATTTCCACTCGATCTATTACCGTGAACCCGGCGGAGTGCTGTTCGAAATCGCCACGGAGAATCCCGGATTCACGGTCGATGAACCGGTCGAAACCCTCGGCACAAAACTGATGTTGCCCCCATGGATGGAATCGCATCGCGCTCAGATCACACGCATCCTCCCGCCGGTGCGATTGGCGGGTGCCAAATGATTTTGGAAATTCCCCGGCTTTTCCCCCTCCTCCGGTATTCCGGTGGAGGGCAGGGGTGGGGGCCGAACGTCGATCGACCCCCGAAGACCCCCACCCTATCCCTCCCCCGGAGTACCAGGGGAGGGGAAAAAGACACTTCGTCGAGGGTAGCACCAACAAAATAATTTGAATGCCCAAACCTATGTCATCCACTGAAACAACAAATCCTCCACAACCCGCAACACCTCCGCCTCCCAAACCCAAGCACACTTCGCCAGTTCGACTCATCGGCATTGGTATCGCGATCATCGTGCTCATTGCCGGCGCCATCTGGTTCATCAGCACACTCGGCACGGTCTCGACGGACGATGCGTATGTGAATGGCCATGTCACATTCGTCGCGCCGCGCGTGCCGGGGCAGGTGACACGGGTGCTGGTGGATGACAACAATCGGGTGCACAAGGGCGATCTGCTCGTGGAACTCGACAGGGAACCGTATCAGGTGCAGGTCAACATCGCCCAGGCGGCCGTCGATGCAGCTCAGGCCGATCTGGTTTCGGCGCAGGCACAGGCGCGCGGCGTCGAGGGGCAGATGCGCAGTTTGCGATTCAATCTGGAACACTCCATCGAGGATGTGGACAACCAGGTTGCCGTGCTGCGGGCGAAGGTCGCCACGCTGGATTCGAAGAATGCGGAACTGACCAAAGCCCAGGCCGATTACGATCGCGATGTTCCGCTGCTCAAATCCGGGGCCGTATCCAAGGAGGATTTCGATGCCCACACCGAGGCACTTTCGGTGGCGAAGGCACAGGTCCAGGAAGCGCTGCAGGATGTGTATCAGGTGCGCGTCGCGCTGGGCCTGCCCCCAACGCCCGAAACCGGCGACGATCTCACGCAGGTGCCCCCCGATCTGGATCAGACTTTTTCCACCGTGCGCCAGGCTCAAGCCAGTTTGCTTGAGGCAGCCGCCCAGATCGGCGTGACCAATTCATTCAACCAACAGCCCAAGCAGATGGTGATCGACTTCTACAAGCGCGATCCCAGCGGGGACATCGATAAAATTTATGCCGGGCTTCTTCTGAATGCCCCGGCTGTCAAACTAGCGCAGGCCAAGTTGGAAGAGGCAGAGCGAAATCTGGATCAGGCACAATTGAATCTGAGTTATTGCGACGTGGTGTCAGAGATCGATGGCGTCGTCACCCGGCGCGATGTGAATCCCGGAAATAATTTGGTCGCCGGCCAGAGCATCATGGCGGTTCGCTCGCTCACGGATATCTGGGTGGATGCGAATTTCAAGGAAACGCAGTTGGCCGACCTTCGCATCGGCCAGCCGGTCGATCTGGATGTGGATATGTACGGCAGCCGGCAGCGATTCCAGGGCAGGATTTCCGGATTCACGATGGGCACGGGTTCGACACTGGCGCTTTTGCCGGCTGAAAACGCCACGGGAAATTTTGTAAAGGTCGTCCAGCGACTTCCAGTGCGCGTCGATCTGATCAATTACGATCCGGATAAATCTCCGCTCTTCATCGGCCTGTCGGTGACGCCGACGGTGCACATCAACGAGCCCGCGACCGGTCCCAGTGCCGGGCAGGTGTTGCAGCCCTATCTACCGTATCTGCCGATGGTGACCCCGACCTCCGAGCCGGACACTCAGCCATGACCACCGCCGCGCTGGAACTTCCCCGAGTGCGACCGGCGATCAGCCCCTGGCTCGTCGCGGTGGCGGTGGTGATACCCACATTCATGGAGGTACTGGACACCACCATCGCCAACGTCGCCCTCCGCTACATCGCCGGCGGTTTGTCGGCCCCGGTGACCGACAGCGAATGGGTCATCACCAGCTATCTCGCCGCCAATGCCATCATTCTCCCCATCTCCGGCTGGATCGGTTCCCGATTGGGAAGGAGAAATTATTTTCTGTTGTCGATTGCGATATTCACCTTCGCATCGGCGATGTGCGGCATGGCGACAAGCCTCAACATGCTGATCGCCTGCCGAGTTTTGCAGGGATTGGCCGGCGGCGGATTGCAGCCCTCCAGCCAGGGAATTTTGCTCGATGCCTTCCCGCCCGAAAAACAGGGCGCGGCCATGACCATCTTCGGCGTCGCGGCTCTCCTCGCACCCGTCGTCGGTCCGACGCTCGGCGGATATATCACCGACAACTACGGCTGGCGATGGATTTTTTATCTCAATCTCCCAGTCGGATTGCTCGCCCTGTTTCTTTGCCATTCCGTCGTCACAGACCCTGACTATCTAAAACAATTGCGTCTCCGCCTCCGCAAGGCGCATGAGCAATTCGATCTCCTGGGCCTCTGTCTTCTGAGCATCACCATGGTCTCCTGGGAAATCATGCTGAGCAAAGGACAGGAATGGGATTGGTTTGGCGATCCGTTTTATCGCATCCAGACGCTTTTTGGTCTTTTCGTCACCTGTTTGTCGGGCCTGATCTATCGGGAGCTGCGCATCACCAACCCGCTGATCAATTTCCGCACACTAAAGGACCGAAACTTTCGCTCCTGCTGCGTCATCATCTTCTGCGCCTACGGTGTGTTGTATTCCAACACGACCACCCTACCTGGATTGTTGCAATCGCTGTTCGGCTACGACGCCACAAAGTCGGGCCTGGTGCTCTCACCCGCCGGAATCGGAGCGGTGATCATCTTATTCATCGTCGGCGCTCT
>Ga0302325_10018003_pt1 | contig 14902 bp, 15 predicted proteins | sample Palsa_T0_2_FD_201948 | JGI IMG/M metagenome (GOLD analysis project Ga0302325, IMG submission 201948) | Peat permafrost microbial communities from Stordalen Mire near Abisko, Sweden - Palsa_T0_2 | ecosystem: Environmental > Terrestrial > Soil > Palsa > Peat permafrost | place: Sweden: Abisko... | reverse complement strand
CTGCAACGTGATTCCGGTCCCCCATGGACGACAGGGTCGGCGCACGTCGGCTGTCGAACCCAATATCGGATTACCAAACGAAGCCAATTCGGCCTTTCCCTTCAACAAAGGATCGAACCGAAAGACCTTGCGGTGCAGCCAATCCTGGCTTGGGGTATGCTAAACCCGATTTTTCCCCTTGACACCGCCCCCCCCCCCCGTGTGTTAATAACGTGGGGAACGCTATTCCGCCTGCGTTGGACCGCGCTATCTGGCCGGCCACCCCGAGTTACTTATAGAACTCATAGGATGGACGCCAACAATGAAGACGACGACCCAACGAACCCTGATCCTGACAGCGTACTTCCTGGCATCCCTGGCAGCCGCCCGCGCGGCCAGCCCGACGATGCCTACATTCTTTGCGCGCCGGGATTATACGATCTTGGACACAGACTTTGTCCAAGTGGCGGATACGAATGGCGATGGCGTTCCAGACCTGATCGCGAGCGCGAATGGCTATATTGAAGTCCTGTTAGGCATTGGCAACGGCACGTTTGGCACCGGGTCCAACAGTAATATAGGTGTCGACGGCTCCTTTTGTTTCGCAGCAACATCCCTTGTCGCTGGTGGCACGACGGATTTGGTTCTTTCCGTAGCGGACGGAATAGCTGTGTCCATGGGCAATGGAAACGGCACATTTCAGCCCGCCGTATACTACACGGTTAGCGATGGCGGGATGGATGTACTGGTCCTTGGGGACTTCAATGGCGACGGGATACAGGATGTTGCCACGCCCGGAGACCAGGGAGTGTGGCTGTTTACCGGCAAAGGCGATGGCACTTTCAATCCCGGCGTGTTGGCAGCCGCGGTGCCTAGTAGCCAAGCACTGATCGCGGCGGCGGATTTCAACGCGGACGGCAATCTGGACCTGGTAGTAAGCTCGGCGAACGGGGGGTTTCTCGTGCTGTTGGGTAACGGCAAGGGCACCTTCCAGCCGCCCCAAGCTTTCCCTGAGCCGAAGGAAGTGCTAGCCATCGCCGCCGGCCCCCTGGCCAAGGGCGGCAATGCCGGCATTGCCGTCGGGACTAACGCTAACAGCTATGTTTATTTATATTCGGGTAACGGTGCTGGCGGTTTCTCCGGCCCTACTTTTGTAGAGCTCCCTGGAGTAACGGAAGAGGGTCTGACTCTGGGAGAGGTGAATGGCGATGGCATCCCAGATCTGATTTCCGGCGAGGCGTATGTTGCCTACGGAGAGGGCGGCGGTCACTTTTCGAAGCCTGTAAGCTATACCATCGGGGGGTATTTTAGGAACATCCTCTTGACCGATCTGACGAACAATGGGTTGAACGATATTGTCACCAGCGGATATAGCGCACTCTCCGTCTTGCTTAACGAAGGCAAGGCGCAATTCGAAGATGGCATTTGGACTGCTGTAACTGGCGGTGCGAGCTGTGGGGCGGGAGCCGACTTTAACGGCGATGGTAAGCCGGACCTAGCCGTCGTTACATCGACGGGTGTTTCCATCCTGTTGGGTACCGGCAAAGCTGCGACACCGTTTAGCACGGGGACGCCGATCACTGTCGCCGGGGCAGCCTGCGTTGTGACAGGGGATCTGAACGGGGACGGCATCCCGGATCTGCTGGTGTCCGTTAACGGATCGCCGAATGCTCTGCTTGCGTATCTCGGCAACGGCAATGGGACGTTCACGCTAAAGAGCACGACGGCGACCCCCAATTCAGGCGGCTATGTCGTGCTGGGCGACTTCAACCATGATGCCAAGCTCGATTTCGCCACCTCGGGCAATCTGATGGCGCTGGGCAACGGCGACGGTACTTTCCAGACCCCCACAGCGATTGTTGCCAGCCCACCGGTTGGCGGATTTTCTGGCATCGCGGCGGGAGACATCAATAACGATGGCTGGACCGATCTAGTGCTGACCAATGCGGAAACACCAATCTACACCAACGTCTTTGTGCTTCTCAACAATGAGAAAGGCGGATTTACGCAAGTCCCCACAAATTTTGGAGAGTTCACGCAACAGCCCGTCCTGGCTGATTTGAACAACGACGGAAACTTGGATTTGATTCTTTGCAGCTCCGGTGGTACGGGTGCCATAGTGTATTCAGGCAACGGCACGGGCGCCTTCACATCCGAGGTATTTCTAACAGGACCCTACGGCGCCAACGGATTTAACGTTGTGGCGGATGTGAATGGAGACGGGATCCCGGATGTACTCACGCTGGGAGAAGACACACTGGCTGTGTACTTGGGTGAAGGGAACTTCACTTACGCTCCACCGTTCAACATCGGCACTGGGCCATCTCCGGCTAATGTTCTCGTGGAAGATTTGCACGGCCAGGCGCCAAAGACGGGCTTGCCGGACATCGTCGCCCCGGACACGTCCGGCGGCGTGATCGTGCTGCTGAACCTAACCAAATAGCCCGTGCCCCTTCCGCGGTCACACATCGACGAAAAAACGCGCACGCCCTGATTTTCCAGTTACCTACGCGCTTTTCCGACACGTACTGGACCCTGAAATCCGGCGCCTCCATGCTAGCTTGAAGATAGCTTGAGACAGAAGCACTCAACCAGCTCGCCTCTTTTGCCGGCTGATCTCCGCTGCAACGGAAGTAACGTACTGCAACGTGATTCCGGTCCCCGTTGCAGGCGCACGTCGGGTGTCGAACCCAAAATCGGATTTACCAAACGAACCCAATTCGGCTTTTCCTTTAAACAAAAGCCCGAAGCCGAACCCAAATTCCAGCGACGGCTGCCTGGCGGCGCACGCCCTTGAACCTGGCAGCCCTGGGCCGCAAGCGGCCTCAGATGCAACGCGATGTAACATACTGCAGCGTGATTTCCGGTCGCTTTGGCCGGCGCAAGTCGGCCGTCGAACCCAAAATCGGATTTACCAAACGAAGCCATTTCGGCCTTCCCTTTCAACAAAGCCTGCATAGGCGGGCTGGGAAGCCAAGCATAGAACTCAATAGTTCGGAGGCGAACCATGAAGACAACGACCCAGCGAAATCTTGGCCTACTTAGTAGCTTCGTCCCTGACGCAACGCGATGTAACATACTGCAGCGTGATTCCGGCCCCCTTAGCCTGCGCACGTCGGCCGTCGAACCCAAAATCGGGTTTACCAAACGAAGCCAATTCGGCCTTACCTTTCAATAAAGCTGCATAGACGATGAAGACAACGACCCAGCGAAATCTCGGCCTACTGAGTAGCTTCGTCCAAGTGGCGTATGTATCGGGATGTTACGTACTGCAACACGTTCCGGCCCTTTGGACGGCGCGAGTGGGGCAGGCTCGAAGCCTGCGGCGGCCTCGCAGGCCGCCCACGCGCGTCAGCGCGTCTTTAGGTACCCAGCGCGTCTTTAGGCACCCAGTCGCCGCAAGCCATGGCGCATGCGCAGTCCCATCACCCCACCAACCCGCGCGGACGGGGTATCGCCGGCGCCTTAGGCTGTACGGCCTTATATCCGGGCGGAATCTGAAACAGGGACGCAGCCGGTTCGCCGCCCTTGGCGTTCTTGCACACGCTGCTCTGCAGCCCCGGCATTCCGTTGGCTTTGGTCAGCACTGGCACCTTCAACTGCGTGTGGGTCCACACCTCCAACGTCTGAACCTGCCCGTTGGGCGCGCCTGGTGTTGGCGGCTGCCCTGCGGCGGGCGTCGCGGCTCCAGGCCGTGCGACTCCCGGCACGGGCGGCTTTCCCGGATTCGCCGGTTGCATCCCTGGCGCCTGCGACAATCCGGGTACCTTCGGCAATGCCCCCAGCTTGGGCACTCTGAACCCAGGCGACCCTTTCATGCCCGGCACGGCCGGAGCCTTCGGCGGCTGGAACGTATACATCTTACCTTCCGCCTCGTGCCCGCCGATCGTCTGCTTGCCCAGGTCTTTCACGTGCAGCAATGCCGGCTGTGCCGCGGCCGGCTGCGGTGCGCCGCTTGGCATCTGCGCAGCGGGCGGCTGCGGCGCCTGCGCGTGCGCCGGCGCGGGCACGATTCGAGCTTCCTTCTTCACATGATCGAGCAGAATCGTCTGCTTCGCCCCTGGCTTGCTGATCGTCCCGGTCTTTCCGAAGTCCAAATGCGTCTCGCCCTGGCTGGAGCGGAACATCTTCCACTTCTTGACTTGCGCCAATTTGCCCGGCCCTGCATGCATCGCCGTCTCGTACTCGGCGCTGGCGGGCGGCAAAGCGCTTCTGGCAATGCCGGGTGCGCCGGAGGGTATCTGCGCCATGTATCCGCTCTTAGCCTATTATCACGCGCTGCAGCTCTCAAACAAATGCGCGTGCTTTTGACGCAGGTATTCGTGCAACTCGTGCCGGATCGTCGCGGCATAATTCGAGAGGGACTTCCCATGCCGGCGGTGGAAGAAATGGTCGCCATGCAGCCCCTGGATGCGCGCGCCCGCGGCCGCCAGCCGGATCCAGAATTCGTAGTCCATCCAACACGGCATTTGCTCGTCGATCCCGCCCGTCCGCGACCAAAGCTCCCGCCGAAAGGCCGAGCAGCAGTGTACCGAATTCCTCTCCAACAGCATCTTCAGGGTGGTCACTTCCGGAACCACCCAGCGGTCCTGCGTCGCTCCGAAAAGGACCGCGTCGGGGTTCACCACGTCCACACCGCTGGCCAGCTTTTGGCCGGCCCGGAACAGGTAGTCCGGGCCAATCCGATCGTCCGCGTCCAGCAGCACCACGAACGCGCTTTCTTGCGCGGCGATTCCCCGGTTTCGCGAATAACCCGGACCTTGTTTCTCCTCGTTGCGCAGGTAGTGAATGTGCGCATACTGCCGGGCCAGGTCGGCGGCCACCTGCGGGGTTTCGTCGCTCGATGCGTCGTCTACAATGTGGATCTCGTAATCGGCATCGCTGGCGAGCACGGATTCCACGGTCTCGCGCAGATAACGGCCGTAATTGTGACAGGGAATGACTACATTCCAGGGGGGCGGGAGCGTCGGGCTTCTCCTGCAGCGCAGCCACCGCAGCGCCTGCCGGACAGCCAGGCTGGTCAGGCTCTTGTAGCCCGGGTCGCACCACAACGCAATGCCCGGCGTGGAGTGCCCGTCCAGGTGCGCGATCTGGCCCGGCACGGCGTTGTGTTTCCGCTCCAACAGCAGGCTGAAGAACACGTCCGCTTCGCGCCGGAAGAGCCGCTCCTGGCGCATAGCCGCCGGCAGTTCCTCCAACACCGTAAGCCACTCTTTGCGGAAGAACGCACCCCAGCCGACCAGTGCGGCATGCGCCTCGCCATAGATCCGCCGATTGCGCTGCGCCCAGTGCGTCGGCGCCAAAACATGCGCGATTCGCGTGGGGTCGCGCAGGAACTGATCGTACAGCCCGGGGATATCGTGATTCAGCGCATCGTCATCCTGCACATAAATCACCGGGTTGCGCGCCTCGGCCGCGCAGGCAAACCTGCCGTAGCAACTCAGGTTCTCGCCGGATTGGATCACCCGCGTGTTGCTCTCCGCAATCTCCAGCCGCACGCCCGGGTTATTGTTCCAAATCAGAATCTCGTCGATGCACTCGATGCGGCGCAATGCCTGCACGATGATCGGCAGGTTTTGCGGGCGTTTCCAGGACACCAGGCACGCGCTGACCGAAGCGGGGGGAGCCACACTGACGCTCACCGGAGGCGTGGAACCGAGTTCGGAAAGTTCGGACCTGAGGTCGTTCGGGAATCTGCCGAAGAACCAGTCGTCATCGTAACGGCGCATCCCGCGCAGCGTGGAAGCGCGCGCCGCCAGGTCTCCCGTAAGCAGGCGAACGCTGGCGGCGGCAAACTCGTCATACCGCTTCAGCCGTTCCACCACGCGGACCAGCCGGCGCGATCCAAAGTGCATGGTCGCCAAACGCAGCCTGTTGTGCAGCACCGGCTCCCATTTCACCTCGTAGGGGAACCGGGCCCGGAAAGCGTGCTGCACGGTCACTTCCGGCGCCACCCAGCACTCATAACCGAGTGTCCACAAGCGGATGCTCAGCTCCGAATCCTCCGCGCCCCACACCACCATGCCGGGGTCGAAGCCGCCAGTCTCGGTGAAGACATCGCAGCGCAGGGCCAGGAAGCAGCCGCACAGCAGCGGTACCGGATAGGGTGTGCCGCTCTGCTGGCTCAGCCATCCCACAGCCAGGCTGGCATCGCTCCATTTTTGACCGTACCCCGTGCTGGCGTGCTCGCCCGCCTGCATCGTGCCGATGGCGGGGGCCACCGCGCCCACCGCCGGACGGGCCAGCAAATCCAGCAGCGGTTCGGACCAACCCTGGGGCACCGACACGTGTGCGTCGCTAAACACCAGCACATCTCCCGTGGCGTGCCGGGCCCCGAAATTGCGCGCCCGCGAGACCCCCAGCCGCTCTGCCGGACGCAGCAGCGTGACACCGGCGTACCCGTCGCTCAGGAAGTCTACGCTGCCGTCCGTCGAGCCATCGTCCACCACCACGATTTCGCTTTGTGGCGGCAAGGTATCCCGGAGGTTGTCAACCGTACGGCGCAGTGACTCGCCTTCATTCAAGCTGATGACGACCACACTCAGGCTGGTCATATCGAGATTTCAAACTTCCGGCAGAACCAGTCTGCATCGTGCTTTCTAAGGTTGCGCACGAAGCCGTAGCGCGTCCAGACATCGCTCGCCAGCAGGCTGCTGACGGCGTCGGAAAACTCGGGTTTCGTGCGCAGCACGGCCAGAATTCGCTCCAGCGGTTCCCCGTCGAAGTGCAGCACGGCGGTGCGCAGCCGGTTGTACAGGTAGTCGTGCCACCCTACCGGAAACGGCTCCTTCTTGAACCAATGCGCCACTACGGCGTTGGGGACCATGATCACAGAATAACCGAGAAGCCAGCACCGCATACACATTTCCACGTCTTCCATTCCATAGCTGCGCATCGCGTCGAAACGGCCGGCCTTTTCGAAGAATTCCCTGGTCATAGCCATGCATGCGCAGCCGGCCAGCGGGACCGGGTAAGGTTCGTTCGCTCGCCGGTGCAGCCATCCCACGCCCAGCTCCCGATCGCGGATCGTCAGGCCGAAGGTGGTAGCGGCGGGGCATTCGATGCTCACGATCTGCGGCGCCACGATGCCGACGCCGGGTTTGTGAAGTTCGTCCAGGAGCTTCTCCAGCCACCCGGGGCGGGGAACACAGTGGGCATCCATGGCCACCAGTGTGGGAGCTGTGGCTCGCGCGGCGCCGAGGTTTCGCGCATGCGCTACGCCACGGCGCTGGGGCACGTCTACGAGCAGGAGGTTGTCGAAAGACAGGGCATCGCAGCAGGCGTCGGTACAGCCGTCGTTCACCACCACGATCTGATAGCTGACCTTGACCGTGTCTCGGATCGCGGCGAGAGTTTTCGCCAGCCTGGCGCCCTCATTATAGACCGGCAGGATGATGGATACCTCGGGGGCGCATTCGCTTGACGATGACATCGCCGGACCTCAGCCTCACCGACCAGGTGTCGCCGCGCTGGGCCTGCCCGCGCCTTGGTCGCGGATGAATCTGCGCCAGCTCTGGCGCAAACGTTTCCTGCCGCCCGGAGAGTGAACGAACTCTACATAATCCCGGTAATCTCCGTACTTCTCCGGGAGCTTCGACGACGTGTCCGGAAACGGCCAGGAAGACGGTTTGTAGATGTCGGTCAGCAGCGCCAGAGCCAAATCGCCGATAGCGTAACTATATAGGTATGCAACCTGGCTGGGCGAAGCATCGGTGAGTTTCGCTACCAGGAAGGGGCCTGCGGCTTTCCCCAACTCCACGATCGCCAAAGCATGCGGGTCCGTTTGGCGTTCGCCCTCCTTTGGAGGCATCCCCTTGACGAGGCCGATTTCATCGACGATGCGGCGAGCCGTCTGCGGTCCCGGCGCGGTTGTTCGCTGACCCGCGGTCTCCTGGCTGAATGCCAAGGCAGAAGTCGCTAACAGTCCAAGCATCACGCCTGGCAACACGGCTTTCGATAAACCGGATGCCATATTCAAAAGCTCTTGAAGTGAGGCGTTCCGTCCCAAGGCACCATCCAAACGTCCCCTCCCGATATATTCTTGGCGCTTTGATCCGCTTGTGTGACGGCCCTACCCCCATGGCCGAGCGTCTTGTCTTTGGTGAAAATAGAGCCTCCACTGTTGTCGTATCCAAACACCGTAAGGCCGAGTTGTGTGTGGATCTGTTCGGCGATCGAACCCGTTCCCCATGCGCACCGGCAGCCGAACAAAAAGATGATTGCGTTAGGCAGAAACGCACTCTTCGGCAGAGCCGAGGGCGCGGTGTTTGCCGCCACGTCGCCAGGAGTGTTCACGCCTATCGTCAAGTTGCTGTCCGCGACATGTTCCTGGCCTATATCTAACGCACCGACATGGCCGGTATCATTCCAACTATGGCCAAAGTAGGCGAGGTAGAAGACATTGCCGGCGGACAGTTTCGATACGAGATCCGAAACCGTGTGGATGATCGAAACAGTGATCGTATCGCTCGGAAGAGTGGCGGGTATGCCGGCGGCCGGAGGTGTATTCGCCTTCAATTCCTTTAGGTGGGTTTGGGCCGCGAGGTTGAATAGGCCTCCGACGTTGTGCCCGCTGGCGGCAGTCCCGGGCTCGCCGAACACGATAATGAAATTGCGAACAGGGACAGTTACAATCGACGTGGCGGAGGCGCTGCGTCCGCCGACCGTGTAGGTGACCGTGATGGTCGAGGTGCCCGCGGTAACAGGCTGTACGGCGGCTTTAGAACTGGTGGGATCGGCGCTGGACATGGTTACCGTTGCCACCCCGGGAGCGCTACTGGTCCAGGAATAGGTCCCTCCTGGCAACACGCCGACAGCGGTTAGGGTATCGCTCGGCTTGTCGAGAGTTAGTGTAGTCGGCGCCACGCCCACCGCGATGGGCGGGGTGACGCTCATGACGGGACCGGGCTTTACCGGACCGCCCAGTCCCACCTGGGCTTTCACCCAATTAACGACTGAGTCGACGGTTGGATTCTCACTCATGTCTGCTCCTCATGCACCAGGCGAGTTGTCGCCAAGATTATGGAACGGAACGCCGGAGACGATCGTCGACGTGCTTCCATCGCTTCCGATGTAGCTGACCGAATAGCTGTCGTTAGTAGGGACGCTGTCGAAATGCACATCAACTGTATCATGGCCTGAATTGGCCTGGAAGTTACTGGCGATTGCAAGCGTCTTGTCGTATCCGCCGGAAGCACCCTGGAGCCGCAGGCTGCCAGGCTCATTTGCAGCCAGCTCTTGCGTCATGGGGAGGCGAATCCACAGCGAGGACGTGGGAGATGGCGTCGGAGTGGGAGTGGGTGTCGGAGTGGGAGTGGGTGTCGGAGTGGGAGTGGGTGTCGGCGTCGGCGTAGGTGTGGGCGTCGGCGTCGGCGTAGGTGTGGGCGTCGGCGCAGGTGTCGGAGTCGGTGGCGGAGCGGGTGTAGGGGCAGGTGTTGGTTCAGGGGTAGGCGCCGGCCCACCGCACGAGTGCACCGGATCGCCCACATTCCCCGACCCGGCGTTAGCGTCGGCGTCCTTTGACGCGGCGTCCAAAGCCTGCGACTGAGACATCGGCGCCGGAGTTGGGTCGGGTGTCATACGGAAGATACGATCGCTCTCTCAGACGGAGCCAACGGCGTTTCCAGCTTCACCAGCGCTTGACGACCTTCTCGACTTTCAGCAGCCACTCCCCAGTTTTGCCTCCCGCGGGTTGGCTCATCCAGACCAGCGCCGCGAACATTGGAACCGCAATCACGGCCTCTTTGGTGGGATAGAAACCGCCGGCTGTGCCGCCCGGATAGTACCTGACCGTGCCCGCCGGAGATGTGAATCTCATGCAGGCTTCGTAAAAATTGGCCTCCAGTCCCGGCATACGGCCCCGTTCATTGCCGTCCCATACTTTACCTACACTGCCAGGATCGGTATCCAGCAGAAGGCACAGGCAGGTCTGGTTGTTGATGGTTTGCGACGCAACGTGGTGCAGCCCGCAGTTTCCCTTGGGAGGATGTTCGTAATCGTCTTCGAGCGCCGTATTGCCGTTGTTCACTGTCGGATCGACGTAGACAGTCATGATTTGGGCCGTTCCCGGGCAGCCTATCTGCTTGATGACGCCTCTGACAAAGCGTACAATTGCCTGGCACTCCGCTTGCGCGGGAATATGATCGGCGAAGTTCCAGGCGCCGCCGGGCACCATAGGACCTTCTACGGAGTTGCCGTACTGAGGGTGATCGAGCGCCACCAGCGCTGCGTCCTGGCTTGGAACCACGGTATACATCCCAAGCGTCTTCATGAGGCTAAGTACGATAGCGTCGGGAGCGCTGTCCCATGGGGCCTGGGCCGCTCCTGTTGCCTGCACCAGTGCGACTGACTTATCCATTCGAAACTGGGTGATGCCGGTCTCCAGTCCGCCTACGTTTTCCGGTGTACCCATCGTGACGTAAACGGCGTGGCCCCACGAATCGCCGGCGGCAAATGTCCCATCTTCTTTAGTGTCCACCGACCATGTAATGTTGCCGGTGAGCTTCTGCACCAGGTCGGGCAACGGTGTGCTCGAAGTGGCCTTGATTGTTACCGTCCCTCCCTTAAAGCTCTGTTTGGTCGTGAAAACAAGCGACCCGAACGCAGCCGTACCTGTGACAGTGGCGTCCGTCGCATCGGCATTCCCGGGATTGACTTCGAAATCGACCTGTACGGAGACTGGCAGATTCTTGGTGTGACTGATAGCGAAGCTTTGCTTGCCGTATGTCCAATCGGGCTTGTTAATGGAACCGGAGTCGGTCCAGCCGGAATTATTGCTGGTCATCAAGTGGTGGTCCGACGTAAATGTCAGGCTCAGCACCTTCATGCTCGTGATCTTTGTACGTCCAAAGCCCAGAAACGCCATTTGGCCAGCGCGTGATAGACCGGGCAGAGCAACGGTTGGCGAAGGCACGCTCGGGTCGAGTGAATTCGGATTACTCATGGCTTCGGCCCCGGCGTCGGTGCAGGCGCACCGTTACTCTCGGTCGGTGGAACCTCGTGCAGGCTCTCGAACGGAGTGTTCTGCACGATCGTCGTTTCGGTTCCATCGCCTCCAATATACGTGATCGAATAGCTGGCTGTCGTGGGCACGTTTTCAAAATGCAGGTCGACCGTGTCATGAGGGGCTGGGTTCGCATGGAAGTTACCCGCGATGGCAATCGTTTGATTATATCCGCCCGTAGCGCCCTGTAGCCGCAGGCTTCCAGGCTCGTTAACGGCCTCCTCCTGTGTCAGGTCGAGGCGGACCCACAACGACGATGTGGGAGGCGGAGTGGGAGTCGGGGTTGGAGTGGGAGTCGGGGTTGGAGTGGGCGTCGGTGTCGGAGTTGGCGTCGGTGTCGGAGTTGGAGTTGGCGTCGGAGTGGGCGTTGGCGTTGGAGTGGGTGTTGGCGTCGGACTAGGAGTCGGACCGGGCGTAGGAGTAGGCGTAGGTTCCGGGGTAGGCGCCGGCCCACCGCAGGAGTGGACTGGATCGCCCACATTCCCCGACCCGGCATTAGCGTCGGCGTCATTTGCCGCGGCGTCCAACGCCTGCGACTGAGACATCGGCGCCGGAGTTGGGTCGGGTGACATATGGACGAAACTATCGCTTCTTACCGTCGCTTCTTGAGGCGCAGCTTTGCCGCCCGCAGAAGCGTCTGCATCTTAACGCCCGGATTTCTGCGTTTGCCGAGGATCTCTCCCGCCCATCGGGATCGCCTGTCCGTATCGAAATCGCGTCCGAAGACAATCATCAAATCGATGTACTTGCAGACGTCGCGCTTAGCCGTAATCCCGTACACCGCGGCCCTTCGGATTCCATATTGAACCATCTCCAGAAGCCGCGCGCCGCTGGCCGCCGCGCACTCCTTGGGAAAGAACTTGCGCAGGTGCGCCAACATCCACTCTTCGAACTTCTGCACCTCCAGCTGCGAGAGGATTGCGAATTGTGCCTGCCGTACAGTCAGCATCGCGGCTCAATGCCCAAATATGTAAATATACACCACCGGTATTGGCCGGCAGCCATGCTATCCTGATCGCGAGAGGGCTGCATCGTGATACCCCTTGGGGACAGTGGATTCGCGTTGTGTTTCTGGCACGAGCTGGGCCGGATGGATCGAAACCAGGCGCTGCATCTCTTGCGCCGGTCGCAGTCCGATATCTGGGCCCAAGCTTCGCTTCGCAGCGCGATCGAGAGACGGATGCCGCCCACCACGCTGACTAGGCTAAATGACGACCAGGTTCTGGAAGCCGTGGCGGACCTGATTGCGTCGGGGGAATTGGTCCTGGTGCGGACCGACGACCACACCATCGGGCGCAAAGGCGATACGGTGCTGGGGAAGCCCGCCAAGGGTGCCGCGCCGCCGCCCGCTGCCCAGAGTGCGGCTCCTCCCGCGCCTGTAGACTCCAAGGTATTTCCAGCTAACGTAAACCCGGCGGCCCAGGCAGCCGCAAACCAACAGGCGGCACAGCAGGGTGCACCGTTCTGCTTACAATGAGCGGAGGAAGCGGCGGCCCGGGCGGCCGCGAGTGGCAATTAGGACCGCAACGAACGAGAATGGTTTCGGGAACTACTCTGCAGCGCATCCGTCAGACTCTCTGGCCGGAAGGTCTTCCGGGATATACCAAGGTATTCACGATTGCCGATGGAGCACAGGACAAGCGCCTGTACGGCGCCGTGGACGCGTCACGGCAGGATCGCTGCTGCCTGTACAGCGTCGACCGCCGCTGGGGCGGTCAGGATCTGCCGTGGCAACTGCTGATGACCGGTCCGTACCTGGTTGAACTCGATCCGGACGAGGATTTCACGCGCTACCTGCTGCGCAATGGCTGGGACCGCAATTGGGGAATCTTCTTTCAATCGGACTCGGGCATGCAGAAGGTGCGCCGCCACTTTCGCGATCTTCTGGTGGTGCGGGACGAGAAGGGCAGGCGGCTCATGTTCCGGTATTACGATCCGCGGGTGCTGCGCGCCTATCTGCCCACCTGTTTGCCAGGCGAATTGCGCCAGCTTTTCGGGCCGGTGGATGTTTACATCGTCCCCGGCGACGATCCCGAAACGGCCATCGCATTCCGCTTGGATGGCAGCCGGCTGGCGCAAGAACTCGTGATGCTGCGCGAGGGACCGCCGGCGGCCTTGTCCACTGGCTAAGCCATGCGCGGGAGTTAGTTGTGACAGCGCCATGTCCAAACGATCCGTTAAGCGCAAAGCGCGTGCTCCGCGGGCGAGCCAGGTAACCGGCTCTCCGGCCAGGCGGAACGCGCTCCTGATCGCGGCCCTTCTGGTCCTTCTTGTTTTTGCGGTTTTCGGCCGCACCCTGCGCGACAAATTCATCTACTTCGACGACGACTATTATGTAACCCAGAATCCGATTGTGCTGAAGGGTCTGACCATTGATGGAGTGGCCTGGGCGCTGACCACAGCCGACTATTTCTACTGGCATCCGGTTACATGGCTCAGTCACATGATGGACTGCGATCTATACGGGCTGAAGCCGGGCGGGCACCATTTCACAAACGTGGCGATTCACGCCCTGACCGCGGTGTCGGTGTTCGCCGCACTCTTTACGATGACCGGCGCACTTTGGAGGAGCGCCCTGGTGGCTGCATTGTTCGCCATCCATCCACTGCGCGTCGAGTCGGTCGCGTGGGTCGCCGAGCGTAAAGATCTTCTGGCGGGATTCTTCTGGTTCGGCTCCATCCTGGCATACGTATTTTACGTGCGGCAACCCTCGTGGAAACGGTACGCATTGGTGTTGGCGGGCTTTGCGCTGGGATCGATGTCCAAGCCTGTGATGGTAACTCTGCCGTTCGTCCTGTTGCTGCTCGACTATTGGCCGCTGGGCCGGTTTTCAACAACCAGACCGGCGCTGCTGGTGCGCGAAAAAGCGCCACTGTTGGCGCTCGCGGCCGCCTCTTCGGTCGTCACATATGTGGGGCAAGAGCGAATGGGGGCCATGGCGATCCTGGCCGACGTGGGCTTTCCGATTCGCCTGGAAAACGCCCTGATGTCGTATGCCAAGTACGTTGGAAAGACTTTCTGGCCGTATCCGATGGCGCTGCTATATCCCTACGACGCGCGTATTGCCGTGACGGCGCTGGGGGCGGCCGTCCTGTTGGCGGCCATCACCGCACTGGTGATCGTGAATCGCACCCGCGCGCCATTCCTTCTGGTGGGATGGTTCTGGTTTCTGGGTGTGTTGGTCCCGATGATCGGCCTCGTTCAAGTTGGAGCGCAGTCGATGGCCGACCGGTTTACCTACATCCCCTCCGTCGGGTTGTTCGTCATGCTGGTATGGGGAGGTTGGCGGCTGCTGGAGAATCGCGCCTTCGGCCGGCAAGTTGCGGTAGCTGTGGCCGTGTTATCGATTTCCGCCCTGTCTATAGCTGCGTCGCTTCAGATCGGATTCTGGAAGGACAGCGTCACACTGTTCCGTCATACGGTGGAGGTGACCAAGGACAATTCGGTCGCCGAGCACAACCTCGCATTTTCGCTTGCGGCGGACGGACGGCTAGCGGAAGCTGTTCCTTATTACCGGGAGTCGCTGCGCCTGGAGCCGCGCAATGCCCGTGGGTACTACAATCTGGGTCTGGCGTTGGCCGGGCTACAGGAGCCGGAGAAAGCGTCGTCGTGTTTTGCCGAGGCAGCCCGGCAGTTGCCCGGATACGCAGAGGCGCATTACAGCCTGGGTGCGATGCTGTTGCAACTCAACCGGCCGGCGCAGGCGCGGGTGGAACTACAAGCGGCACTCACTCTGGCGCTGACCACGGAATATGCCAGCCAGGCGCATTTCCGGCTGGGGATGATCGCGGCTATGGGCGGCGAGTTCGGCCTGGCCCGCGATGAACTGACGGAGGCGTTGCGCCTGAAGCCGGCCTTTCCGGAGGCGCGCGACAATCTCGCCCGGGTAATGGCGCAACTGGGTGCGCACCAGTAGCGGGG
>Ga0302325_10018002_pt1 | contig 14902 bp, 12 predicted proteins | sample Palsa_T0_2_FD_201948 | JGI IMG/M metagenome (GOLD analysis project Ga0302325, IMG submission 201948) | Peat permafrost microbial communities from Stordalen Mire near Abisko, Sweden - Palsa_T0_2 | ecosystem: Environmental > Terrestrial > Soil > Palsa > Peat permafrost | place: Sweden: Abisko... | reverse complement strand
GGCCGACGTGATCGACCGGGGGTACGATCTCGTCCACGGCGACGTTGAGATCCGCGAGGTAGTTGTCGATCGAGAGAAACCGCATGTCGGGCCCCGCCGAGCGCCAGTCCGTCACGAGAATCCGGCCGATCCCGCCGTCGCGGAGCGCCTCGACCACGCTGTGGCCGGGAGCAAAGTCCGCAATGGTCGCGCAATGCAACGCGAACGGGGCGCAGATGAGGGCGGGAACGCCGCTCTCGCCGGTGGAGAAATCGCGCAGCGCCATGGTGCCGAGTTCGAAGCGCAACCGATGGGGCGTCGACCACACCGGCTGGCGCGCCCCGGCGGTCTCGGGCGCCAAGGGTGGCACCGCGAGCGAGGCGGCGATCGCCTCGCCGACGCTCGCCGCCATCAATGCCGGCCACGCGAACAGGCTGGCCGGAAACTCCGGCACCTCGCCGTGCTGCTGCTTCTTGGCCATGGTCGAGACTACTGCCGCTGCGACGGCGGATATTGACCGGGATCAATCCACGATCGGCGGAGGCACCGGCTCCGGGAAGTGTCGTTATTCCAGCGATTTCCGGAACCGCAGGATGCTCACCGTCAGAAGGACCCCCGCGATCACCGCCATCGCCAGCAGGTCCGGCCACAATATGGCGACACCGATCCCTTTGAGGAAGGTGCCGCGGATGACGATGAGATAATAGCGCAGCGGGTTCACATAGGTAAGCCACTGCAGCACGTCCGGCATGCTGGAAATCGGGAAGCTGAAGCCGGATAGGATGAAAAGCGGGTTGAGCACGAAGAAATTGGTGGCGAATGCCTGCTGCTGGGTCGAGCAGACCGTGGAGATGAGCAGGCCGAGCGCCAGCAGGCTCAGCAGATAGAGCATCGTCCCGAATATGAAGACGAGGGGATTGCCCACGAAGGGGATTTGGAACCAGACGATTCCGACGATGGTGACGAGCGCGGCAAGCCCCAGCCCGACGACGAAAAACGGGACGGTCTTGCCGAGGATGAATTCAGATGGCCGTATCGGGCTCACCATGATCTGCTCGAGGGTGCCGACCTCGCGCTCGCGCACCACCGCGAAAGCCGTGAGATTGACCACCATGACGAGGGTGATCGTCGCGATGACGCCGGGCACGAAGAACCACTGCCCGTTGAAATCCGGATTGAACCAGGGCCGTTGCTCCAGCGCGACCTGAACCTGAGCCTGTTCCATGCCCTGGATTCCCTGGGTGCGTTCCGCCAGGTCGGTCACGTAGTCCTGGGAGAACTGGGCAGCGATGGTGTTGATGTAGCCGAGCGCGATCAGCGCCGTGTTCGAATTGGTCCCGTCGACCAGGACCTGGAGCGGCGCCTCTTGGCCCTTGCGCAGGAGATTTGCGAACCCGGCATGGATGACGAGGCCGACCGCCGCATCGCTGCGGTCGATCGTCCCGTCGATCTCGTCCTGCGTCTGCGCGCGCTGGACGATGTCGAGCCGGTTGCTCGAAGTGAAGCGGGCGACCAGCTCCCGGCTTTCCTGGGTGTGGTCGAGGTCGAGCACCGCGGTCGACACGTGATAGACCTCGAAGGTGGCGGCGTAACCGAACAGCAGCAGCTGGACGATGGGCGGCACGATCAGGCGGAACCGCCCCCATTTGTCACGCCAGAGCTGAATGAACTCCTTGATCACGATCTGGCTGGTGCGGCTGAACATGGCTCAATCGAGCCTCTTGTGGAACGAGCGGGCTGCCAGCACCATCACAGCCACGGCATAGACGAGGAGGAACAGGATCGGCGTCGCCAGCGCGGGGATATCGGAGCCCTTGAGGAAGATCGCCTTGACGATGGTGACATAGTAGCGGGCATAGACGAGATAGGTGATGTCCTGGACCACCTTGGGCATCTGGTCGATCGGGAAGACGTATCCGGACAGCAACGTGGCCGGGAGCATCGTCACCAGCAACGCGATCTGGCTCGCCCCGATCTGGCTGCGGATCAGGACCGACAGCAGATAGCCGATGCCGAGCACGACGATCAGGAACAGCGTCGTGGTGATGAACAAGGTGAAGATCGTGCCGCGGAACGGCACCTGAAACCACAGCGCCGCAAGGATCAGGCAGAAGGCGGCGTCGATCCAGCCGATCGCAAGGTAAGGAAGCAGCTTGCCGATCATCAGTTCGCTCGGCTTAACCGGCGTTGAGATCAAGAGCTCCATGGTGCCGCGCTCCCACTCCCGCGAGATCGTGAGCGAGGTCAGTTGCGCCCCGACCAGCGCCATGATGACGGCGACGACTCCGGGGATGATGAAGTTGCGGCTTTCCAGGTCCTCGTTGAACCAGACCCGCGACTGGACCGTCATCGGCAGGATTTGCTGGAGCTCGCGGCCTTGCCGGCTCAATGCATCGAGCACCACTTCGCCGGAATACCCGGAGACGACCGAAAGCGCATAGCCGAAGGCGATATTCGCGGAGTTGTCGTCGGTGGCGTCGAGTATGGCTTGGACCGGCGCGCTGCCGGAATCGTTCAGGCGCTCGGAGAAGTCCGGCGGGATGACGATGGCGATCTTGCAGTCGGCGCGGTCGATGGCGTCGACCAGTGCCGGATAGGTCACGACGTTGCGGACGATCGCAAAATACTGCGAGGCCTGGAAATGCTTGAGCAGCGCCTGGCTGTTCTGGCTGGCTTCGCGGTCGAACGTACAGACCGGAATATGCTTGAGGTCGAGCGTGACGCCATAGCCGAGCAGGAACATCTGCGTGAACGGCATCAGCAGCGCGATCATCAGGCTGCGGGGATCGCGCCAGATTTGCACGAACTCCTTGACGGCAATCGCCTTGAGCCGGCGCATTCTCATGCGGCCGCCTTCCGGCTCGCCGCATCGGCCGCGATGAGCTGCACGAATACGTCTTCGAGCGAGGCTGCAATTCGCGCGACACGGCGCGGCCGCAGATTTTTGGCGGCGAGAAACTCCGGGAGCGCAGTGAGGCTCTTTGCGGCATCGCCGACCAGGACATGCAGCGAATTACCGAACACCGAACAATCCCGCACGTCGGGCGCGTCCTGAAGTGCCGCAAGGGTCGCGCCCAGTGCGTCGGATTCGACCACCAACAGCTCCCCGCCGAGCGCGCTCTCCTTGAGCTTCGCGGGACTGCCGATGGCGATGAGACGCCCGTGATTGATCAAAGCCGCGCGGTGGCAGTATTCGGCTTCGTCCATGTAGTGGGTCGAGACCAGCACCGTCACGCCTTCGCTCGCGAGGCTGTGGATGAGGTCCCAGAAGCGCCGCCGCGAGGCCGGCTCGACCCCCGATGTCGGCTCGTCCAGGAACAGGATGGGGGGCCGGTGCAGCACGGCGCAGCCGAGCGCCAGACGCTGCTGCCATCCGCCCGCCAGCGTTCCGACCAGCGCATCCTCGCGCCCGGCAAGCCCCGCCATGCCGACCGCAAAGCGGATGCGCCGGGCGAGTTCGGCGCGCGGCACGCTGTAGATTCCGCCGAAGAAACGCAGGTTTTCATCGACCGTGAGATCGCGGTAGAGCGAGAATTTCTGCGACATGTATCCGATGTGGTTGCGCACGGCTTCGGGATCGCGCGCGACGTCGATTCCGGCGACGATCGCGCGGCCGCCGCTCGGGCGCAGCAGGCCGCACAGGATTCGGATGATGGTCGATTTTCCGGCGCCGTTCGGACCGAGGAAGCCCATGATCTCCCCGCGCGCGATGCGGAAACTCACATGGTCCACCGCGACGAAGTCGCCGAACCGCTTGACGAGGCCGTCGGCGATCACCTGATCGTCGTTTCCCGTCCTCGTGGCGTGTCCGGGATCCGTCACGGCGCGTCCCCGGTTTCCAGGAGCGCGACGAAGACGTCCTCGATGCTGGGCGTGGCAACCGCGATGGCGGAAACCGGCACGGCGGCGCGATCCAGCGCGCCGCGCAGCTGGGGAATACGCGTGGCATCGTCCACCACCGCATGCACGCCGTCGCCGACCAGGAGAACGTGGCTCACCCCCGGCTGACCGTTGAGGGCGTTACGCACGGCGCGGCCGTCGGCGGAGGAGATGGCGATCAGCGCGCCCGGCATGTGCTGCTTGAGCGCGGCCGGCGTGTCGCAATAGAGCGCATGGCCGCCGTGCAGCAGGGTCAGCCGGTTGCAGCGCTCGGCCTCGTCGAGATAGGCGGTCGATATCACGATGGTGACGCCCTCCTCGCGCAGCCCGTAGAGGATGCGCCAGAAGTCGCGGCGCGACACCGGGTCGACGCCGGTGGTGGGTTCGTCGAGCAGCAGGATTTTCGGCGTGTGCACGAGCGCGCAAGTAAGCCCGAGCTTCTGCTTCATGCCGCCTGACAACTGGCCGGCCTTGAACCCGCCGAAGTTGGTCATCTCGGACGCTGCGAGGAGGCGGCCTGCGCGTTCGCGGCGCACGTCAGCCGGCACCTAACAGGTCGGCATAGAACTTGATGTTCTCATCCACGGTCAGGTCTTCATAGAGACCGAAGCGCTGCGGCATGTAGCTCACATGCGGCTTGACCTGTTCGGGGTCGGCGACGGCATCGATCCCGTCGATCACGATGGCGCCGGCGTCCGGCCGCATTACGCCGGCCAGCATGCGCATGGTCGCGGTCTTGCCCGCGCCGTCCGGCCCGACCAGGCCGAAGATCTCGCCGTGGTTCACCGAGAAGCTGAGCCGATCGACCGCCGTGACTTGCGCGAACCGCTTGATCAGCCCGTCGATCACGATGATCGCAGCCGGATCGCTCATGGCTTGCCCGCGGGAAGCGCTTCCAGCGTCGCATCGGCCGGCATGCCCGGAACCAGCTCGTGGGTCGGGTTGTCGATGTCGATCTTGATGCGATAGACTAGGGTGACGCGCTCGGCATGGGTCTCGACGCTCTTGGGCGTGAACTCGGCGGCCGACGAAATGAAGGACACCCGGCCCATGTATCGCTTGCCGGGGTAGGTGTCGGTCGTGACCACCGCGTTCTGATCGAGGCGCACCTTGCCGATGTCGGTCTCGTTGATGTAGGCGCGCAGCCAGATGTGATCGAGGTCGGCGAGCGTCACCACCGGCGTGCCCGGCACCATGATTTCGCCGAGTTCCGCCTGGCGCACCGTGATCACGCCGTCGAACGGCGCCGACAGCGTGGTGTAACCGAGCACGATCTCGGCCAGCTTGAGCGTCTCCTCGGCATTGCGGATATTGGCTTGGGCGAGGTCGACCTGCCGCTCCGCCGATTGTTCCAGCGCCCGGTCGCGCTCGATGGCGGCATTGGATTTCTTGAGAATGGCGCTGGTCTGGTCGCGCGCCTCGATGGTGCCGGCGCCTTTTTTCATGAGATTGTCGGCGCGCGAGAATTCGAGGTTGGCCAATTCCAGATCGGCGGCATCGCTTTCCACCGTCTTTTTGGCGGCCTCGAGGTTCTGCTCGGCCGCCGCGAGCTGGCGTTTTTGCACCTCGAGCGCCGCCTTGGCCATGGCGACCTGCTGGCGGTAATCCGCATCGTCGACCCGCGAAATCAGGGTCCCGGCCTTGACCCACTGGCCTTCGTTGAACGGCAGCTCGACGATGCGCGATTGCACGGTCTTGAAGCCGAGCACGGCCTGGTGGGCCTCGATATTGCCCGACACCACGATGCTCGCGGGCCGGCCCGACGAGGTCACCCATCGCACCAGTGCGTCGTAATTCCAGATCGCCGCGACGCCCGCGCCCACCAGCACGACCGCGGCCGCGATGAGCGCGCGTTTCGACTTTCCGGGGGTAACCATTTTTGTCCTCAGCCGCAAAAAGGCAACGAGGCAGCAACAGGCCGCCTCTCGCCACGCCTCTTTCTGGCGCATGGAAGGCAAAGCCGCTTTGATCGAAATCAGGTGCAGCGCTTCTTCCCCCTCGCCCCGCGTGCGGGAGAGGGTGCTCGCGCCCTGGCACTCACGGCCTGCGATGGGCGATCCGATAGCCGCGGGGGCATGGGACTCGTTTTACTCAAAAACAACCCTATGCAAAGTAGAATAGAGGTGCTCAAATACCGTATTTGTGCGAAATGGGGCTACGAACCGGCGGCGCGTGAGGAAAAAATGAATTCCGCTGCCGGCGCCCGCACGGTGCCGACTTTGAGTCAGATGGTGCCCTCGCGCGCGACCCAGCTGTCGCCGATCTTCACATAGACACGCTTGACGGCGGCCCAGGCGATGCGATGGGCCGCTTCTTCCTGGCGCGGGTCGCCGGCATGGGCCGCGAAGGCGTGATTGAAGGCGGCACGATAGATGTCCTGGGCATGCGGCGGCAGATGGCGCGTGATCGGGTTCGGCAGATCCTCGTTGGTCTGGTAGGGCATGGGCGGACCTCCAGTGAGTGCGGGGGCTCGCAACGCGCGTGGGCTCACACGGCGACCGAGTGCCGCTGGTGATTTTGTACCAGATAGGCGTCGAAGGCCGCGGCCACAAGACGAACGAAGGGGCGCCCCTTTTCCGTCACCTCGATCCGGCGGCCGTGGCGGCGCACGATGCCGGATGCGCAGAGCGCGTCGAGGGCGTCCAATTCCGCCGAGAAATCCGTCGCACCCGCTTGTGCATCGAGATCGACGGCGAAGTCGCACATCAGCCGCTCGATGATCTTTGCGCGCTGGAGGTCATCAAGCGTGAACGCGAGGCCCTTGGCGACGGCAAAGCGCCCGGCGTCGATGGCGCGCGCGTAGGAGCCGACATCCGGCGCATTCTGCACATAGCCCTGCGGCAGCCGGCCGATCGAGGAGGCGCCGAGGCCGATCAGGGCATCGGCCTCATCGGTCGTGTAGCCCTGGAAATTGCGATGCAGCCGTCCGGTCCGTGCGGCGTGATCGAGATCGTCATGGGCCGCTGCAAAATGATCGAGGCCGACCTGCACGTAGCCGCATTCCTCCAGAGTCTCGGCCGCGGCGTACATCTGCGCCATGCGCTCGGCAGCGCCCGGGAGCGATTGCGTGTCGATCAGCTTTTGATGCGGCTTGAACCACGGCACATGGGCATAGCCGAACAGCGCAATGCGCGACGGCGCGAGCGACGCCGCCAGTTCGGCGCTGCGGATCACGTCGCCGACGCTCTGCCGCGGCAGGCCGTACATCAGATCGATATTGACGGCGGCAATGCCGGCGGCCCGCACCGCCTCGACCGCCGCTTCGACCTCGTCGAACGGCTGGACGCGGCCGATCGCCTGCTGCACATGGGGCGAGAAATCCTGGGCGCCGAAGCTCGCGCGGGTGATGCCGATGCGGCCGAGCGCCGCGGCGAGCTGCGACGTCACACGGCGCGGATCGAGCTCGATCGCATGCTCGGCGATATGCGTGAGATCGAACGTCCGGTTGAGCCGTTCGACGATGTCGACGATGATATCGACACCGAGGATCGACGGCGTGCCGCCGCCCCAGTGCAGGTGAACCACCGGCCGGCCGCCGATGACGGCGCCCAGCAGCGCGATCTCCTTCCGCAGATGGTCGGCATAAGCGACAACAGGCGACCGCCGGCGCACCGCCTTGGTGGTGCAGCCGCAATAGAGGCAAAGCTCATGGCAGTAGGGCACATGCAGGTAAAGCGAGAGCTTCGCCGCATCCGGCAGCGCGCCGAGCCATTCGGCGTAAGCCTGCGGCCCCACCGCTGCGGAGAAATGCGGCGCAGTGGGATAGGACGTATAACGCGGCACCGCGCGTTCGGCCAATGTCAGTGTCGTGCTCATGGATGCGAGACTGGGCCAAGTTCGCATGGCCGGCGTTGATCGAAATCAATGCAAGCGGTGCGGCTAAGCAAGCTTCGATGGATTGACCAACGGACGGGCTGCGGATGCCGCGTCGGCTTTCGGCTGCTGCAGACATGTCGTGGCACACGCCCTGGGCAGCGATGGGCCATAACCGGCCTCACGCAGTGTAGCAAAACGCAACGGCGAAAATCCGTGCCCGTGGCACCTGGCCCGTCGCAGATGGAGACTTGGCTCGTTGCGCGTCGCGTCGAAAGACTTTTGCATCAGCCTCACTCCGGCAGCCCGGCCGTGCGAAGAGCATCGGACAAGGGGCCGGATAGCGCGGCCACGGCACCGACGCCAACACAGTGCCTCGCTATCTTGAAGCCAGGCTGGACTGCCAGCAACCGCGCGACGGTTGTTCTGGCTTCGTCGAGCCTTCCGAGTGCGGCGAGTGCCGCTGCGAGCGTCATGTAGCAGAAGCTGAAAGCCGGATTGCACTGAATGCCCAGGCGAGCAGCATTCGCGGCCGCCTCAAAACGCTCGCGTTGGAAATGGGCGAGAGAGATCGCAAGCCTGGCGACGAAGTTCCATGAATCGAAGGGGCTCAGGCGGAGCGCCTTCTCGCCCCAATCGATCGAGCGCTCGGCTTCACCGCCCCACGCCAGCACGATGCTGCCGAGATTGAAGGCGACCGCATAGGAGGGGCTGATGGCCATCGCCGCCTCGAATGCCGCAACCGCAGCGGCGAAGTCGTGCTCGACCAGTCCGATGGCCATCCCGGCCATGGCCAAGGCACGGGCATCGTCGTGGCCATAGGTGATCGCGGCGTGTGCATGGTGGATCGCGGCGGTGCGATCCTCCTCGTGCATTCCGCCACGGATGAACAGGTTCTGATGCAAGATAGCCGCGTAGCCGTGTGCCATTGCGTAATCCGGTTCGATCGCCAGCGCGCGTTCGAGCAAGGGCAGGGCCTTGGCAGCGGAATCCGGCATGAACGTTGCAATCGAGTGCACTTGCAAGACGAGATCGTAAGCATCGAGGCTTTCGAGCCGCTTGCGCTTGACGCGCTCGATCTCCGCGGAGCGCAAGTTCGGTTCGATAGCGCCGACCACCGCGGTGGTGATCTCGTCCTGCATTGCAAAAACGTCACTGAGCGGGCGATCGAACCTGTCGGCCCACAGATGCGCGCCGGTCGCGGCATCGATCAGCTGCCCCGTGACCCGTACTCTGTCGGCGGCTCTGCGCACGCTGCCTTCCAGGATGTAGCGCACGCCCAGCTCGCGCGCCGCTTGCCGAACGTCGATCGCGCGTCCCTTGTAGGTGAAGCTCGAGTTGCGCGCCATTACAAACAGCCAGCGCAGGCGCGACAGGGCTGTAATGATCTCCTCGACCAGGCCGTCGGCGAAGTACTCCTGCTCCGGATCGCCGCTCATATTTTGGAACGGCAAGATTGCGATCGATGGCTTCTCGTTGATCGCAAACGGCTCCGGTACCCGCGTTGCGGTTCCGTCGGACTCTAACTTGGTCACGACCGGTCCGATAAAGCGATAGCCTCTCCGGGGGAGGGTCTCGATCCAGCTTTCGCCACCAGGCTCCTCGCCCAGGGCTCGGCGCAGCGCGCCAATTTGGACGGTCAGGTTGCTCTCGTCGACCGCGAGGCCGGGCCACGTTGCCTCGATCATCGCTTCCTTCGAAACCGGCGCCCCCGGCCGCTCGATCAGCACCCGCAGAAGGACGACAGCCCGACGTCCAAGCGGCAGAGGCTGTTCGCCCCGAGAAAGTACGTCCAATTCGGCGTTGAGTTTGAATGACCCAAAGGTGTAAATCGCAGCCATCGCAAAATTCGGCCTCAGTTCGGAAACGTTTTCGAGTTTTTTTGGAACAGCTTCACGACTCTCGTTCGGATAGGAACGATATTGTCGGCGTCAGTAGTCACGAATCCACTTGAAGCAAGGAGAACGCCATGTCTGCAATGCCCGACCGCATCGCTGCGCCATTGGGGTTTCTGCAGCTCGGCGTGCTGCGTCCAAGCATACAGCGGCCGAGGGAGGCGGTCAGCTCAATTCGCACCCGTCGTCGCCGCGTCTCGCGGCCATCCCGCCTGGTCTCCGCAGTCCCGGTGCGGCTCGATCAGGCTCGAGCGGTAGGGGTCGCAGCAGCGGCACTCCTTTATGCCGTTTTTACCTCGGCACTGGCTTGCTCACCCGCGTCCGCCCAATCGCCGATCAAGATCGGGTTCAGCATGGCCCTCACGGGAGGTCTATCGCCGAACGGCAGGCCCGCTCTGATTGCGATGAAGATTTGGGAAGAGGATGTTAATGCGCGTGGTGGCCTTCTCGGCCGGCCGGTGCAGCTCGTCTACTACGACGACCAAAGCAATCCCACGAATGTTCCCGGCATTTATACGAAGCTGCTCGATGTCGACAAAGTCGATCTCGTGGTTGGCCCCTACGCGACGAATTTGGTCGCTCCCGCCATGCCGGTGATCATGCAACGCAATTTGGTGTTTACCGGTCTGTACGGGTTCGACGTCAATAGCGATTTTCACTATCCGCGGTATTTCTCGTTCATGCCGACGGGACAGGACTCGCGGAAGGCCCTGTCACAAGGCTTTTTCGAGGCCGCAAAGTCGATTAGTCCAAAACCGGAGACGGTCGCTATCGTGGCTGCGGATGCGGAGTTTTCCCGTAACGCAGCCGATGGCGCGCGTGCCAACGCGCAAGCTGCCGGATTGAAGATCGTCTATGACAAGACCTATCCGCCCTCGACTGTCGACTTCACCACGATCTTGCGCGCGATCCGGGCGACGAATGCCGACGTCGTCTATGTGGCTTCCTATCCCATCGATACGGTCGGCATGGTGCGAGCCGCGAAAGAGCTCGGCCTGAAGGCTAAGCAATTCGGCGGCAGCATGGTGGGCTTGCAGACCACGTCGATCAAGACCCAGCTCGGTCCGCTGCTGAACGGCATCGTGACCTTTGATTTTTGGCTTCCGGCGCCATCGATGCAATTCCCCGGCGTGCTCGACCTGTTGAAGAAATATCAGGCGAAGGTCACGGGCGAAGGTGTTGATCCGCTCGGCTACGTGATGGCCCCGATGGCCTATGCGGAGATGCAGGTGATGGGCGATGCCGTGGAAGGCACGAAGAGCCTCGATGCCGGCAAGCTTGCGGACTACATCCACCAGCACGAATTTTCGACCGTCGCGGGCAAGATCGCGTTCGCCGAATCCGGCGAGTGGAAGACGCCCCGCGTTCTCACTGTGCAGTTTCAGCATGTGAAGGGGAATGGCCTCGATCAGTTCAGGGACACCTCGGCCGAAGTCATCGTGTCCCCCGACATCTACAAAACGGGCTTGGCAGTCCTGCCTTGGGTTGAGGGTCCTTGAGGATTGATGGGCGCGTCACATCTGCCGCATATGGCGAGAAGACCGGCGATCTTCCCGTCCCGCTACCGGTCGAAATTCGAGCTTGTGAATCAAACTCAAGATCGCGAAGGCGCTTGGCATCGACTGCCTGCGTCATCACTGGCGACTGCCGACGAGGTGACCGAATAGGCGGAGACCCGCGAGAAGTTGTTATGCCGACACTTGCAACTCTGCGCTCGGCCCCAGGACAGCTTCGGGTCAAAAACCCGCCCCCCTCTCCAGCGCTCGGATGTCTCCTTTCGCCGGTTGCGGACATTGTCCACGAGAACATCCCGTTGGCCAAGCAACGCAATTCTGCTTAGATGGGTGGTTCAATCGGTTTGGATCAGTCGCCCCACCGCTTCAATCCCTCACAGCGGCTTCTGGAACTTGAGAACGAATTCGTCCGCCGGCTTGGTGGGCGGTTGCGTGGTGAAATCGCGGGTATCTTCGGGATGGTGCCAGAAATCGCCCTCCCCCACCAGCTTGAAGCCGGCCGCCTCGACCTCGCTGCGCAACGTGCTCTCCTCGATGCGGTGGAGCGAGCGTCCCGCCGTGGCGCCGGCGCCGGCGGCGGCGGAATGGTCCGCGATCACCAGAAATGCGCCGGGCTTGAGCGCGGCAAACAGCTTGGCGTTCATCTTGGCGCGATCGACCGGCATGTAGGTCGTGTCGTGATAGAAGAAGATGAAGGTGATGAGATCGAGATCGCGCACATCCGCGGGCAGCGGATCGTCGAACGGACGCAGCAGGCCGACGATGGACTTGCCCGCTTGCGTCTTGGTCCGCGCCTCGAAGGCCGCTTTCCCGCGTTCGCCGAAATCGGGCGTGTTCTGTCCATAGACCACGCCGTTCGGCCCCACCGCACGCGCCATCAGCTCCGTGCTGTAGCCACCACCCGCGCCCATATCGAGCACCTTCATGCCAGGGCGGGCGCCGATCAAGGCGAGGAGCTTCAGGGGATCGCGGCGCGCGTCGGTCGCTCGGTCGGCCGCGCTGCGGTCGGGCGCGGCGACGAGCGCAGCGTAGTCCGGGGTTCCCTGCGCGGCGGCGCCGGCGAGGCTGAAGCACGCGGCCATTGCGGCCGCGAATCCGATGATGGTGGCTCGCGTGGACATTTTCTATCCTCCCTGAGATTGTGGGGCCAATCAGCACACAACCCGGCCCGAGGTTGCAACTTCCGTTCAAGACCCGCTGTTGCGGTGAATTGAACATTTCCTGTTAAGCAGCCGTTCCGGTCTGTTCTCCGTGAACGAATCGAGGCGCGCGGCGACCAGGGAGTGCAATCCTTCACGGCATCAAGCGACGCCGTCGACGCGCCGCGTTGCCCGTTTATTTGCTCAGCCCCAACACTTTCTCCGCAGCCTCCATGACTGTCGTCTTCAAATTGAGCTGGCAGTAGTCCATCACCTGTTTTGCGTGCAGCCTGAATTGCTGGGTGTCGAGGACGGTGTTGCCTTTCTTGCCGTTGTAATAGCCGTACAGCCACATCGCGATGTCATGCGGATCGGCGACGGTGAAAAGCACGTATTGCTCGCAAGTGATCTTCGCGACATCGACTGTCACCTGCGCGCGGGCGGGCAGGATCGCGAAGGCCATGAGCGGCAGAGTCAACCAGACCCGACTGATTTTGTTCATTCCTCGACTCCCGTCGTCCGATGCGCCGGACAAGTCAATCCCAACCACGACGACGGCATCGGCGCACCGCAACTGCGCCATGGCCCGCCGCCGGCGCCCTGACCAATACACCACCTTCCCGCACACCCGGAAGGGGGACGATTTCGTTTCGCTGACATGAGCGCTGCCGAAGCGAGCGCTCGGTCCGCGGGCGTTCCGGTACTCCTGCGGCGTGAAATCGATCGCCGGCGAGTTGCTCTACCGCGAACGGCAGCTGCCTTTGGATGCCCCGGCCCTTGCGAATGATGCGCGTCGGAAGCGCACACCAAAACGTGTTTGCCGAATGGTAAGCTTGGCGCGTTACCGTCTCGGGTCGAACCGCCATATCGACCGCGGTTCGCCGTATGGTTATAATCGTATTATCAAAGCCGACGCGCGCGATCAAAAGCGGAACAAAGTGCGTGCGCATGTTCTTGCAGGAGTGTCCATGGCCCCGCGTGCGTATTGGAAGGGTTACCTCAAGCTTTCCCTCGTATCGTGTCCCATCGCGCTCTACCCGGCCTCGTCGAGCTCGGAGCGGGTGTCGTTCAACCGCATCAACAAGAAGACCGGCAACCGTCTCAAGCAGCAGAACGTCGATGCCGAGACCGGCGAACCCGTCGACAAGGAGGACATCGGCCGCGGCTACGAGATCGCAAAGGGCCAGTACCTTCTGATAGAGGACGAAGAGCTGGAAAAGGTGCAGATCGAGAGCACCCACACCATCGAAGTCGACAGCTTCGTGCCGCGTGCGGAAATCGACGATCGCTACCTGGACAGCCCCTATTACATCGCCCCCACCGACCAGGTCGGGCAGGAAGCCTTTGCGGTCATCCGCGACGCCATCCGCGACAAGGCGATGGTCGGGCTCGGCCGCGTCGTACTGGCAAGGCGCGAGCGCGTGATGATGCTGGAAGCCTTCGACAAGGGCCTGCTGGCGACCGCGTTGCGCTATGCCTACGAGGTCCGCGACCAGGCCGCCTATTTCGACGACATCCCGGACCTCAAGCTGCCGGCCGAGATGAGCCAGCTTGCCGGCCACATCATCGATACCAAGGCCGGCCACTTCGATCCCAAGAAGTTCGAGGATCACTACGAGAACGCCCTCGTCGAGCTGCTGCGCAAGAAGCAGGCGGGCCGCGTGCTCGAGCCCGTCAAGGACGAAGGTCCGGCGCCGCAGCGTGTCATCAACCTGATGGACGCGCTGCGCGCGAGCATCGGCACCGAGACCAAGAAGAAACCGGCCGCAGCCAGCACCAAGGTCCGCGCCGGCGCCGGCGCTGCCGGCAAGAGGAAGGCCGGACGCTGACGCAGGCTGCCGAACCCGACCGCGCCATGCTCGAAGGCACCGTCGCCTTCACGGGGCGGCTTGCCTCGATGAAGCGGGCGGACGCGTTCGCGCTGGTGAAAAAGCATGGCGGCAAGCCGCGCGAGGGCGTCACCCGCAAGACCGACGTGCTCGTCGTCGGCGAACTCGGCTGGCCGTTGCTCGACGACGGCCGCCCCTCCAACAGCCTGGCCCAGGCGAGGTCGCACGGCATTCCCGTCGCCAGCGAGCGGCAATTCCTGGAGTGGCTGGGACACAGCGTCCCCGACGAGCAGGCCAAGACCTACACCGCCGGCCAGCTCGCAGCCCTGAGCAAGCTGCCGCCGGAGGTGGTCGATCAGCTCGCCATGTTCGGCCTGATCGAAGCCCGCGGCGGCCACTATGGCTTCCGCGACCTCGCGGCGGCACGCCAGGTCGCAGGCCTGCTCGCCGCCGGGACGGCGCTGTCGACCATCACGCGGAGCCTCAACGAGATCCGAAAATGGCTGCCCGACGCACGCCTGTCGAACCTCAAATTGTTCCCGGAATCCTCCGACCGGGTGCTGGTCGAGCAATTGCGGGGGCGTACCGACAAGACCGGCCAGTTCGTCCTCGACGTCGAAAAACCTGCCGACGATACCGACGCCGTGTTCGTCGAGGCCCAGGCTGCCGAAGAGGACGGCGACTTCGCGGCCGCCGAGCGCCTCTATCGCCGCGCCATGAACATGGACCCCGCCGACCCCGCCGCGCCGTTCAATCTCGGCAATGTCTTGCGTGCGGTCGGGCGCAACCTCGAGGGGGAGGCCGCCTACCGCGCGGCCGTCAAGGCCGATCCAGGCTTCGCCACGGCCTGGTAC
>Ga0302325_10017999_pt1 | contig 14904 bp, 17 predicted proteins | sample Palsa_T0_2_FD_201948 | JGI IMG/M metagenome (GOLD analysis project Ga0302325, IMG submission 201948) | Peat permafrost microbial communities from Stordalen Mire near Abisko, Sweden - Palsa_T0_2 | ecosystem: Environmental > Terrestrial > Soil > Palsa > Peat permafrost | place: Sweden: Abisko... | reverse complement strand
AGAAGCTATAGGAATTAAGTTGCCCATCAAGATCGCCGCTGGATTCCTCACCGCTGGTGATCGGACCGCCAGCCTGATATTCCGCCGTCGTCTGCGTTCCCGGCAGAGTGGCGACGGAGAAGTTGTAGGACCCCGTATCCGTGTTGATTGAGCGGACCTCGATGGAATACGCTCCGCTTGGGACGGACTTTTCCAGCGTAATGACCTGTCCTCCACTGCTTGCGGGCACGCTATCGAGCAAAGTGTTGCCGGGACCGATTAGATCCATCTCCATTTCCATTCCGTAACCGGGGTCGCCGACCGACGCCACGACCGTACTGGTAGTCGTTGTAGTAAACGTGTACGTATCTGGGCTGGAAGACGAAATGCTACCGCCGTACTCTTGCCCTGAGGACGCGACAGTGAGAAGTAGACGCCCTTCCAGCGACTCAACCACATAATGGCTGGCGCGGGCAACTGAGGATTTTCTTTTGCTGAATCGAAGGAATCTCCGACCGAACCTGTCCAACGCTGACATAGAGTTCATTTTCGTTCCCTCCAAGACCCAAGGTGATTAAAGAATAGATGCGCATAGGGATACCGACGTAGACCCGCATGCCCTTTTGCCATAACAATTGCTGGCGCAACGGCGCCGCGTCGCACCAAAACTCAATCTGACATCCCTGTCCGGAAAAACTAGAGCCGAAAAAAGAATGGCCCCGTCACGCCTCGAATTGAACAAACCGACCGAGCCCATTATGCCAGCAAGAGCGTGCCGAGGTCAACAAATGTGTTTTGTTACGCCAATAGAGCTTTGAGCCACTTACCCGGAACCCTGATTTGTGCAGGCCAATCACCAGTCATGGGCCTAATAGGCTCTGAATCGCCCCCGGAATATCCGCACTCTTCATCAACGTCTCCCCGATCAATGCCGCAACAACGCCGGCGTTGGCAAGCTTCTCCACATCCTGCCTTGTGCGGATACCGCTCTCGGTGATGAGCACGCGCTTGTCGGCCACCAGTTCGGCCATCCGCAATGTCGTGCCCAGATCGACATGCAGGGTGCGCAGATCGCGGTTGTTGATGCCCAGCAAACTGTAGCTGCGATGCGGAAAGCCGATCACCTGATCGCGCACACGAATCAAGTTGTCGATGTCGTGCACCTCAATCAGGCAAGTGAGATTCAATTCCGTCGCCAGGATTTGCAGGTCGATCAGTTGCGATGTCTCCAGGCACTCGGCAATCAGCAAAATCGCATCCGCCCCGGCAGCGCGGGTTTCGTACACTTGCCAGAGGTCGATGATGAAATCCTTGCGTAACACCGGCAAATCCACCGCGTCCCGCACCTGCTGGATATATTCCAATCGCCCCTGAAAATCCGGTTCATCGGTCAAAACGCTCAGCGCATCGGCTCCCCCGGCGGCGTAGAGCTGGGCGAATCGCACCGGATCGAAATCCGCGCAAATCAGCCCCGCGCTGGGGGAGGCCTTTTTAATTTCGGCAATCAGGTTAATCTTCTTGTGGCCGGGCGTGGTCACTGCCTTGAAGAAATTGCGCGGCTTGTCCAGCGTTGCGATCTTCGCCTCGAGGGTTTCCTGGGAAGTCTGCGATTTGCGGTCGAGAACTTCCCGCTTCTTGCGGCTGACGATCTGGTCGAGAATAGTCATAGGCATTGGCCAATTGGCCGTTCGGGAAGAGCGGCGATTGAGTAACTTGGATTGCCGACATGGGAATGTCAATGCTTTTGGCCGGTGGGGATGAGCCGAGGTTGTTTTCGCCGGCCATGATCGTCACGGGGATCGTGGCCCTGGGGGTCGCGCTGATCGCCGGCGTGCCGCGACGGGTCAATGGCCCCAGGCGTCTTTCCGAGAAGGAAAATTCCAGCGATGTTTTGGGAATCGCCGGCCTCGGGCTGATGGCGTGGGCGGCGGCGATGTTTTTCATGAACCGATGGATGCCTGCAAAACCCACGGATGCGGAGTTGTTGACATTCAACGGCGGAACCGAGCTCGCCGCATTTATCTTCATGCTCTTTGGCTCCGCGACCATGCGCCGTGAAGGCCTGCGGCGAATGGGACTGAGCCTCCAGGCACTCCCCCGGGGAATCGTGCTGGGCATTCTGGCGATCATCGTCGTTCTGCCGCTGATGTTTTGCGTCAGCGCCGCCTCCGAATCGGTCTGGCGATCCATCCATTACGAGCATCCCGAAGCCCACGACATGCTGCTGATGCTCACGCGGGATCATCAATCGGTGCTGATGACCGTGGCCATCGTGGCATCGGCGACGATCATCGCGCCTCTGGCCGAGGAAATGTTTTTCCGCGGCTGCATTCAGACGATCATCCGCTATTCCACCAATTGGCCCTGGCTGGCGATCATCATCACATCGCTGCTGTTCGCCCTGATCCATCCCCTGTGGACGGCGCCGCCGATCTTTTTTCTGTCGGTTTGCCTGGGATATCTCTACGAGCGCACCGCCAATTTGTGGGCGTGCATGATTCTGCATGCGCTATTTAACTCGTGTTCGATTTATCTGTATCTGCATATGCATTAGGCTGGAGCCATGGGCCGAAATTATCTCATCACCGGCGGGGCGGGGTTCATCGGATCGCATCTGGCCGAGGCGCTTCTGGCCGGCGGTAACACCGTGACCATCCTTGACGATTTCTCCACCGGCCGGATGGAAAATATCGCCCAGCTCCGCAGCCGCGCCGATGTGCGGATCATCCGGGACTCCGTCGAGAATGCCCCAACCGTCAACGTCGCCATGGCCGCTTGCGATGCGGTGTTCCATCTCGCCGCCGCCGTGGGCGTGCGCCTGATCGTCGATGAACCCGTGCGCACCATCCGCAGCATCATCCACGGAACCGAAGTCGTGCTCGAGAGTGCCCAGCGATTCAATCGCCCCGTGCTCATCACCAGTTCCTCCGAGGTCTATGGCAAAGGCACGCGCGTGCCGTTCGATGAGGATGATGATGTCGTCGTCGGCCCCACGCGCTCCAGCCGATGGTGCTACGCCTACGCCAAGGGCATCGACGAATTCCTCGGCCTGGCGTATCACAAACAGTGGGGATTGCCGGTGATTCTGGCCAGATTGTTCAACACCGTCGGCCCGCGCCAGGTGGGCATGTATGGCATGGTCCTGCCAAGATTCGTCACCGCCGCCCTGCGCAACGAGCCCATCCCCGTCTACGGCGACGGCCAACAAACCCGTTGCTTTTGCCACGTCGATGATGTGGTGGATGCCCTGGTAAAACTGATGAACGAACCCCGCGCCAACGGCGAAGTTTTCAACCTCGGCAGCGACATCGAAATCTCCATCCGCGACCTCGCCGGTCGCGTGATCTCCATCTGCAATTCAACCAGTCAAATCCAGTTCATCCCCCACGAAGAAGCCTACGGCCAACGCTTCGACGACATGCAACGCCGCGTGCCCAAGCTCGACAAGATTCGCAAACTGATCCACTTCCAACCGCGATTTGATTTGGATCAGATTATTCGATCGGTGCGGGACAGTTTAACTGTTTAACAGCAAGCCGCCGCGCGTTTTTTTGTGGCAATGCATGAGTTTCACGATGTACAACGGATGATAATGAGGCGGTTTCGCCAATGGCTCCTCAAGATATTCACGGGGTTTTCGCTGCTCATTTGCGTAGTGACGGCGGCTTGCTGGATCCGCAGCTATTACAGAGCCGATGACATCCGCTGGGCCGACCCAGCTTATAGTAGTTACGTGGACCCGACTTACTATCGCACGCTCGGCGTTTACAGCTCTTATGGTGGAATCGTTGCTTGGGTGCATTGGCAAACCGGGCCGCCTCGCCATGAGATGGCAGCCGGGAGTGGATTCATTTGGATTCGGGTTTTGGGATTCAAACATTACCCTTGGAACGAGAAGTCGAGCCGATTTTTGGGATTTCAATTCACCAAATCTTCCCCGCCCATGAATCCAAACGCAGATCATCGCATTAGCGAGTTCGCGGTCACTATTCCTTGGGCCGCGCCGCTTGTGACATCTCTGGCACTGCCATCGGTGGCGGCGATATCACGGCTTCGTCGTCGTGCGCGAGGCCGCCGAGCCGCCGCTGGGCTTTGTCCCAAATGTGGATACGACCTCCGCGCAACTCCCGACAGATGCCCGGAATGCGGGCATACGCCAGCCAAACCCATGCCTGGGGTAAGCGATGAGTAATCTCCAACTCCTAATCCGTAATTACTCTCGCCTTGTGCACGATCCGCACGATCTCGGCGTCGCTTACTTTTCCGGTCGCCCGTCGCACCGGACGCATGATTTGCTCGAAAGTCAAATCTTCTGCTTCACGTTGCAAAGCCAGCGCGTCTTCCACCAAGTTTCTGGCATATTCTTCGGGTGAGACGCCGGCGCGCTTGGCCTCTGCCAAAAGTCGAGTCATGCTCTGCTTGGCAACGGGCGGAATCCGAAAAGACGCCTGCGACATGGTGCTCATGCACTGATTTTATCATAATCGATCCGCAGTCCCAACCCGGTTAAAATGCCCTCCATGATCCTCCAAATCCACCACGCCCAGGTTTGCATTCCCGAAGGCGGACTCGAAAAGGCGCGCGAATTTTATTGCGGGCTGCTTGGGCTGAAGGAAGTTCCCCGGCCGTTCGGGCCGAACGGGTTTTGGGTGCAGGTGGGGGATCGGATGATGCATTTTGGAATCGACGATCAGCCGGACCGGCAACGATCCAAACAGCATGTCGCGTATCAGGTCAGCGACCTTCAAGGCATGCGCAGTAGATTACAGTCGGCCGGTTTTGCCATCGAAGACCCTCAAAAAATGCCCGGCCATGACCGATTTCAAATCCGCGATCCGTTTGGCAATCTCGTCGAGTTTATCCAGCCGGTGGCCGATCCGATCTGATAATCGATGCCATTTTGCTCGAAAAATCGGCCTCGGTAAGCGGGGACTAGCCTCTCGCATTTCGGCCCCTACAATGCTGCGGCTTAAAGCATCGCTCTTCATGGCAAAACGAACTCGCAGCACGCTCGTGGATCGACTGGTATACCTTTGCGTTCGCCTCACGTCGTTGGGCATGCACTGGTGGCCAGTGAATGTAAACCTGGTCACCGCACGCCTCGGCGGATGGCTCTATTATCAAATCGATCGCCGGCATCGCGAGCGAGCGATCGCCAATTTGCAAAACTGCTTCCCACACCTCACGCGAGAGCAGTGCGATCGCATCGGACTTCAGAGCCTCCAGCACATGTTCATGCTCGGCGTGGAAATGCTCTTCACCACCCGGCTCATTCGCATCGACACCTGGCGAAAATATGTGCAGATCGACAACTTTCGCCAGACGCTTCAGCTTCTGATGGATTCCCGCCGGGGGCTGATCCTTCTCACCGGACATTACGGCAACTGGGAAATCCTCGGCTACACTCTTGCGACGCTTGGCTTTGAAACCACCAGCATCGCCCGCCGGCTGGATAATCCGCTGATCAACGACTGGGTCTTCGAGGTCCGCAGGCGACATGGACAAAATGTGCTGGACAAAAACGGCGCCACCGAGGCTGTATCCCGCGTGCTCAACCAGCACGGCGTGCTCGGATTTGTCGCCGACCAGAACGCGGGAAGAAAGGGAATTTTCGTCGATTTCTTCGGACGAAAAGCCAGCACTTACAAATCCATCGGCCTCCTGGCGATGGAATACGAAATCCCCGTGGTCATCGGCTACGCCCGGCGGTTGGACAATAAATTCTGCTTCCGCGTCGCCGCCCAGGACATCATTTATCCCGAAGACTGGCGCGACCAGCCCGATCCGCTGCGCTACATCACCCAGCGATACATCAAAGCCATCGAAGACATGGTGCGGGACGATCCCACGCAATATCTCTGGATGCACCGCCGCTGGAAAACCCGGCCCAAGGGCGAAGTGGCGATGAAATACGATTGAGGCGCACTCTCCAAATCCCAAATGCGGATGGACCGCCAAGACGCCAAGGCGCCAAGGAAGAAAATACGCCAAGAATTCAAATTCAATTTTTGTAGATTCGGCTGCTCGCGGCCTTCGGCAAAATTCCAATCCGAAATTTCTTCTCAGCGTATTTTCCTACCTTGGCGTCTTGGCGCCTTGGCGGTTAATCCGCATTTCCGAATGAGAACAACGCCCATTAAGCCGAATGTTCCTCCACCAGCAGGTTGTGATACATCGGAAACACCTGCCGCCAACTGAATTGTTCCACCACACGCAGTCGGCCTTCGGCGATGAGATGCCCGCGCAGATCGGCATTGGTCAGAATCTCTCGAATCGCACCGGCAAGAGCGGCGGAATCGGCGGGGGGAACGAGCAGGCCGGTTTGGCCATTCTCGATCACATCACGGATGCCCGGAACATCGGTCGCCACCACGGGAATTCCCGCGGCCATGGCTTCGATGAGCACCAGGCCGAATCCCTCGGCTGCCGATGGAAGAGCGAGCACGTCGATGGTCGCCAGCGCTTCGGAGGCTCGCGGGATTGGGCCGTGCAGAGCGACTCGATCATTGAGGTTCATTTTCTGAATGAGCGATTGAAGATTTTCTCGTTCCGATCCCTCTCCGAAGATATGCAAAGTGTAATCGGATGGAAGCTCCGCCATTGCGGCGATCAGATCGCCGATGCGTTTGATCGGATCAAGCCGGCCGATGAAGCCGACGCGATTTTTCCCGGGCGGATGAATGCCGGCAAAGTCGGTGGGTTCGACGGCGTTGGGAATCACGAGAATCTTTTCCGCCGGGACATCCGCCCAATCCATCGCCGCCAGCGCGGCCGACGGCGAAGGCACAATAATTTTCTCGGCCGCATGTTGCGTGATCGATTGCAACCGCCAATGCCAGCGCGGATTGGGCTGGGTGGTCTGAATGGATTGCAGCAGGCGGATGCCATGGGAAAAAAGCGTGGCCGCCGCCGCGGCGACATTGGCGTGAATTAGGAAACTAAAAACGGTGTCGAATTTCTGGCGAGAGATCAGGCGATGCAGCCGATGGATGGCCGACAAATCGGTCGGGCCGCGCGCGTTCAGGGCCGTCACATCCACGCCGCGACTTTGCAATTCGATTCCAATCGGCCCAAGCCGGTCGAGGCAGGCGACATGAACATACAGATCTTTCTCTGCCGCCAGCCGAGTGGCCAACTCGCGCACGACCGTCGGCGTTCCGCCTAATTCCAGATCGGTCAGCAGCAGCAGAATTCGCCTCATCGGGTGGGAAGTGTAGGGCGCGGCCCATCTACAAACAAAAGGACAAATGCAACCACCGAGGCGCCGAGATCGCCGAGACAGACGCCGAGCAATGCCGGGAATTAAGATGTAGGGTCAGTTGCAAGAGAGAATTCCGCATCTTCACCCTAAACCCTTAACCCCTAACCCAGTTTCTCCTCGGCGTCTGCCTCGGCGCTCTCGGCGCCTCGGCGGTTGCGTTTGTTCTTTCTCGCAATTCTTGCCAGCCGCGCGCAATCGGGCGATCATTTCGGCATGTCCACCAAACTGCGCTGGGGAATCCTCGGCACCGGCAACATCGCGCGGCAATTCGCGGCGGGATTGAACGCATCTCAACACGGAACTGCGGTGGCGGTCGGATCGCGCTCGGCCGATTCGGCCGCCAAATTCGCGGCAAATTTTCAGATTGGCCGACATTACGGCGATTACCAATCGCTCATCGACGATGCGGAAGTGGATGTGGTGTACAACGGATTACCGAATCATCTGCACGCCGATTGGACGATCGCCGCACTGCGCGCCGGTAAGCACGTGCTGTGCGAAAAGCCGATTGCGATGGATGCACATGAGGCCGAGCGCATGTTCGATGAAGCGCGGCGGGCGAATCGGATGCTGATGGAAGCATTCATGTACCGCTCGCAGCCGCTCACAGCCGCCGTCGTCGAAGCTGTGAAAAGCGGAGTGATCGGCAAACTTCGCCTCATCCGCACCAGCTTCTGTTTCCGCGCTCGAAAAACCGAAGGCAATGTGCGATTCGTCCGCGAAATGGGCGGCGGAAGTTTGATGGACATCGGCTGCTACTGCATCAACTTCGCCCGCTTCTTCGCCGGATGCGAGCCAACCGCCATTCATGCCGCCGCGCATTTCTATTCCAGCGGCGTGGATGATGCGGCAACGGGAATGCTCGTATTTCCCGACGGTCTTCTCTCAAGTTTCACCTGCGCCACGACGATTCAAGCCGACAACACGGCCTATCTCTGCGGCGATGAGGGATACATCGAAATCCCAATTCCATGGAAACCGCCCAAGCGATCGGAATTCATCATCGCCCATGGCCATCCGCCGCGGATGGATCAAACTTCCGCCGTCACGCCACCGTGCGAGGTTCGCACTGTCGAATGCCCCGGCGAGTTGTACGGCATCGAGGCCGATGATTTCGCCCAGTGCATTGTCGAAGGCCGCCCGCCACGGATCAGCGCTGAAGATTCCCTCGGCAACATGCGAGTCCTCGACGAAATGCGCCGCCAGATTGGTTTGCGGTTTCCGGGGGAATAAATTTCCACCACAGAGACACGGAGGACGGAATTAAATCAAACTTAGTCACCGATGGGGCACCGATTTGCACCGATAAATTCAAATTTCAGTTAATTGAATTTTCCCATCGGTGCTTCATCGGTGCCCCATCGGTGGCTAAATTTAATTCGTTTTTCTTCTCCGTGCTCTCCGTGTCTCCGTGGTGGAAATGTTTTCTTCTTCGCTTGGCGACGAAGCAGCGCCAGTTTAATCTTCCTGAATTCATCGAAAGGATCGCGTGGCAACAAAGTATCCTGAATTGGCGAAACTCCTGGAAAAGCGCTCGCTTCGCCGTGGCGAATTCACCTTGGCCAGCGGGCGAAAATCCAGTTATTACATCGACGGCAAACTCACCTGCCTCGATCCGCACGGGGCGACCGCGATTGCGGAGGCGATTTTGGCGGAGATCGCGGACCTGAAAGTGGATGCCGTGGGCGGGATGGACATGGGCGCGACGCCGATCGTTGGATCGGTGGCGGTCGCCAGCCTCCGCGCCGGCCGGCCGCTGCCGACGTTTGTCGTTCGCAAGGAAGCGAAGGCGCACGGGACGATGAAATTGATCGAAGGCCCGATCCCGGCGACGCCATCGAAGGTGGTGGTCATCGACGACGTCGTGACCAGCGGCGAGTCGATTCTCAAAGCCATCGACGCGGTGCAGAAGGCGGGGCATGAGGTGGTGCTGGCGATCGCCGTGCTGGATCGCGGCGCCGGGGCGGTGGATGCGCTGGCCCGACGGAAGGTGCCGTATCGGCCGCTGGTGACGCTGACGGATATTGGGATTAATTCGTAAGTGTTTTCCCCTCCCCTGGTACTCCGGGGGAGGGACAGGGTGGGGGTCTTCGCGTCGACGAGCGCCGTTACAAATTCAGACCCCCACCCCAGCCCTCCCCCGGAGTACCAGGGGAGGGGGAGAATGTTTGTAGCGCGAACGTCACGCGACCGGCGCCGGATACTTCGGCGCTCGGCCTTCTAATATCTCGATCAAATCCCGCACGACCCAGCTCATGTTTTCCATCGCCGTCGTCGTGCGAGCCGCCAGATGCGGGGTAAGCAAAACATTCGGTAATCCCAGCAACGGAAAATCCTCGGCAGGCGGTTCGGGGGCGAAAACATCCAGGGCAGCGGCGAAAAGTTTCTTGGCCCGCAGCGCCTCGGCCAATGCGTGAACATCCAGCACTTCGCCGCGGCTGGTGTTGATTAACACGGTCGTTGGTTTGAGCTGGGCGATCTCCTTGGGGCCGATCAGATTTTCGTTGCCGGGGCGCATGTCGATGTGTATCGTGAGAATATCGGAGTCGCGGAACAGAGTGGATTTGTCGACCGAAGTCGCGGGGAAATCGAGTTGACCGGCGACGTTCAAAAGATCGTTGTAAATCACCCGCATGCCAAAGCCGTTGGCGGCGATGTGCCCAACTCGTCGGCCGACGCGGCCCATGCCGAGGATGCCGATGGTGAGTTCATTGAGCTGCCGGCCGCGCACGGTGTCGCGGATGCGTTTGAACTCTTTGGGGGGATAAGCCTTGTCGCGGAAGAATTCCCAAGGGCGAAGCAATTGCAGGAGATATCCGAAGACAAAATCGCCGACGGCCAGCGTATTGGCATCGGGCGTGTAAACCACCTGCACGCCGCGCCGGCGGCATTCGGGGACGTCGATATTTTCCAACCCAACGCCGCCGCGGCCGACGACTTTCAATTTCGGCGCCCGATCCAGCAGGGCGGCGTTGACCTTGGTGTAGGTTCGCACGAGCAATCCATCCGCGTTGGCCAGTGCATCGGCGAATTTCGGATCGGTGGAAGAAATCTCGAGGACATCCGCACGTTCCTTAAGCCACGCGATCGGAGCGGGATCGGAACTCTCGGCGAGAACAATTACAGGGCGCTGGTTCATGCGAGCAGTATTGACCGGCGGAAGACATCACGCAACGGGACGAGAAATCCTAATCGAAATCGAAGGAGACCATCATGCGTTTGATCGTTTTGATCTTGTCGGTAGGAATGTTCTCGGCCATCGCCTATGCGGATGCCACCACTCGGCCGGAGGACGACGCGGTGCGCCAGGCGCTCGATTTGCCGCGACCAAGCGTCGATTACAAAGGGTATTCATTTCGCGACGTGATCGGAAACATTGGTGATACCAGCGAGGCGAACATATTTGTGGATTACGTGGATTTAGCCGGCACGCTCAATCCCGATGCGCCGATTCAGTTGCAGGCGAAGGACTTGCCGCTCTCAGCGGTTTTGCAGCAGGTGTTGGATCAAGCATCGGGTGGGAAAGCGTCATACGAGATCGATCGCGGCATCATCATGGTCGAGCCGGCGGATGCGTTGCGAGTGACGGAACAAATTCAAGATGCGGAGGAGGGATCGATTCTCCAGGACGAGAAGACATATGGTCAACTCAATCGCGTGCTGGCCGCCGCCAGTTTTCCCAAGGTGCCGATTTCGCAGGCGCTGAATTTCATGAAGGATATGACAGCGGCGGATATCCAGCCGCATTGGGATGAACTTTCCGATGCTGGAATTCAGCAGCAGACACAGGTATCGCTGGGCCAGATGCGGAAAATTCCGGTGTCAACACTGCTGGATTTAACGCTGCGGGCGGCTGGCGGGAACAAGGCGATGTATGGGTTGGAAGGCGGGCATGTCGTCGTGAGCAGCGTGGATCATTTTAAAAGCACGACCACGACACAGACCTATGATGTGGCCGATTTAATCGGAACGACAAAGAAGCTGGATGACATCAAGCAGCAGCTTCAAAATGCGGTGCCGTGGGGAGCGGGGACGAACATCGCCGAATCCGGGGACCACCAGCTTGTGGTGACACAATCAGAGTTCAATCAATTCTTGATGGGAAAGTTCTTTGGGGATTTGCGTCTGGCGTGGACCCCAATGGTTTCCATACAACTGCGATTTTTCACATTGCCGGCAGATTCCGATCTAGCGAAGGATTGGCAGCGGAGGTTGGCCGATAACAATCAGGCGTCACTGAGCGACGCGGAGTTGAATGATTGGATGCGGATGGCGACGCGAAGCTCGATGGCCAGCGTCGTACACGCTCCACGGATCACCAACCGCAGCGGGCTTTCCGCGACGATGGAAGCGACGACGAGCACGCCGTATGTCGCCGATGTTCGGACGCGTCAGATAAGTGGCGTGGACGTCTCCACCCCGATCATGGAAACCGCCCTGGACGGATCGCGAACGACCGCCAAAGGCACGGTTGAATCCGACAATTCGGTGCATTTGGAAATGACCATCGAACAGAGCAAATTTGCCGGATTCGCCGACGCCCCAGCGAAATCGTCGCCGACTGATAATGCCCAACTGCCGGCGGGAACGCACATCCGTGCGACAGAGGATTTGACGGTGGCGGAAAATCAAACCGTGGTCACGGCATTGCCGGAGTCGGATGGTCCAATGCTCAGCGGCGGCTCGGGCAAGGATTGGAAAGTGACCACCGATTTTGCCGCCACGCAGCCGTCGGCGTCGGATGATGCGGTATTTTTATTCGTCACGCCACGGATTATTCGGCCCGGCGAAACGCCCACGCGAAATCCGTAATTGGAGAACGCTCACACCTTCGGCTTTTCCGGGCGCGCCAGCAGTTTGGCATTCAACTGAATCGCCAAGTCTCGTCCAGCGCGGAGCAGGCGGGATTTGGAATCGGTCAGGGGGATCAGCATTTTTCGCTCGCCCAGCGATCGAACGGCGGATTCGCTCTGGAGCGCGGTGTATCCCAGCGAAACGCCCACGCTTCGGGCGTCGAAATATCCTTCTGGATTGGCGGCGTTGTCGGCTTCCAGGAGAAATCGTTGCGTCATGCTCAGCGCCATGTTGTTCCAGCTTTCCGCAAAAAGTTTTCGGGACCGAAAAGTCCCAGGCAAATCGGTATTGAAGGGCAGCGCTAAGAACTCATGTCCCGCGCGGCCGGGATGCGCGGCACTTCTTCGAGGGTGAGCTGCTCGCCCTGGGCGACGACTCTGAGAAATCGGCTCTTTCGAACGTGATCGGTAATCAGGCCGCTCCAATCGAAGTCCAGACCCTTGCGCTTGTCGTCGCGGCGCGACCACCAGTTGCATCGGTAGAAATCCCCAAACACACGCACGCATCGCACCGCATCCTGCGGCTGGCGCTCCACCGTTTGCTCGATGCGCCGGGAGAGATCGGTGCTGGCGGGCTCGGGGGCGCGCGGTTTTGGAGGCGCCGACTGAATCGGCTCGGCCCCATTGACGGTTTCATCCTTCATCATCGAACCTCCAAAAAAATCAATTCACCGCACCTCGTCGTACGGCAGTCGGGCAAACCAGTTTATCTCACTCAACGATAAAGGGTCGGCGGGAATGTCGAACCAGATAACCAGAATACAGGCAAAAGCCTCGATCAGCAAGGCAAACGCCAGCGAATCCCACCCCGAATCGGATCGGCCAACTGGCAGATTCCGACCGTTTTCTGATACCTTTTGCCCATGGCCATCCTTGGTCACGGGATCGATATTGTCGAAACGCAACGCATTCGGCAGTTGTGCGACGAACACGGCCAGCGATTTCTGGATCGTGTTTACACGCCGGCCGAGCAGCGATATTGCGCGGATAATTCCAAGCGATATTACGAGCATCTGGCCGGACGATTCGCCGCCAAGGAGGCGGTGCTGAAGGTGCTGGGGACAGGTTGGCGCGGCGGAATCGCCTGGACCGACATCGAAATCACCCGCGACACCAGCGGTCAGCCCGCTGTTGTGCTCGGCGGAGAATGCGCCAAAATCGCCGACAGAATCGGCATCAATCGTTGGCACGTCAGCATCAGCCACATTCCTACTCACGCGACCGCCAGCGCAATCGGGTCCAATGAGCGGTAGACTGATTGCATGGCCGATCTGCGAAGCAAACTTTCGGTCCGGCAGGAACTGGCGATGCTGGTGGGCGTGATCATGCCGCGCTCGACGGCCGACAAGCGCGATCCGCTGGGGGAACTCGCCTCGCTCGCCAAAACCGCCGGCGCCAATGTCGTCGCCACCATTCTGCAAAAGCGGTATCGCATTCATCCCGGCACGTACATCGGCACGGGAAAAGTGGACGAGATCGCCCAACTCGCCGCCGCCAAGAATGTGGATGTCATCATCTTCGACAACGATCTTTCGCCCGCCCAGATCGGCGCGCTGGAAACCAAGATCAACAAACAACTCGGCCGGCCGCGCGGCAAAGGAATCAAAATCCTGGACCGATCCGAGTTGATCCTCGACATCTTCGCCACCAGAGCCCAGACCGCCGAAGCGAAATTGCAGGTGGAACTTGCACAGATGCAATACACGTATCCTCGCCTCACGCAGATGTGGGGCCACCTGGAGCGCATGGCGGGCGGCGCCGGCATCGGCATCGGCACGCGCGGGCCGGGCGAACAACAGCTTGAAATCGATCGCCGGCTCGTTCGCAAACGCATCAGCCGACTGCGCGATGACATCGAGAAAATCGAGGAACGCAAGAACCGATTGGTCGAGGAACGAACGGGCAAGAATTTCACCATCTGCATTGTGGGCTACACCAATGCGGGCAAAAGCACGCTGTTCAACACGCTCACGGATGCCGGGACGCTTGCGGACGACCGGCTCTTCGCCACCCTGGATACCAAGACGCGCGTCTGGAAACTGGATCGCGGGATCGAGGCACTGCTGAGCGACACAGTCGGATTCGTTCGCGATCTGCCGCACAATCTCGTGGCCAGCTTCAAGGCGACGTTGCAGGAGGCGGTGCATGCCGATCTTTTGTTGCATGTGCTGGATGTGGGGCATCCCCATGCGCGGGTGCAGTTTGCATCGGTCCACACGGTGTTGTCCGAGATCGGGGCTTCGGGCAAGCCGGAGATTTTGCTGCTGAACAAGATCGACACGGAATCGGGGGAATTTGGATTTCCGGAATGGCGCACGTTGTATCCGAGCGCGATTCCGATCAGCGCCAAGACCGGCCGGGGAATCGAGTTGCTGGTGGCCCGCGTGATCGAGTCGGCGCGCGGCCGGCAAGTGGAAGCGACGCTGGAAATGGATGGCGCCAATGGGAAATTGCTTACGTTCATCGAGAGCCGCGCGAAGATCACGGACCGCGATTACACCAACGGCCGCGTGCGCCTGACGGCCGTCATCGGCGAACGGATTCTTTCGGATTTGGCGACGAATGGTCAAGTGACAATCGTTTCTTCGCGAGAAGTGCCGGCGAAAGAAAATTGAAGCGCTAGTCATTGCCTGTCCCATCACACTGCTACACAAATGCAACCGCCGAGACGCCGAGACGCCGAGGCAGACGCCGAGAAATACAAATACGATGTTGCCACAGATGAAATGCCGATGGACACGGATAAATGCGGGGAAAATATTTTGTTTTATCTGTGTTCATCTGATTTTTATCTGTGGCAACAGTGAATTC
>Ga0302325_10017995_pt1 | contig 14906 bp, 13 predicted proteins | sample Palsa_T0_2_FD_201948 | JGI IMG/M metagenome (GOLD analysis project Ga0302325, IMG submission 201948) | Peat permafrost microbial communities from Stordalen Mire near Abisko, Sweden - Palsa_T0_2 | ecosystem: Environmental > Terrestrial > Soil > Palsa > Peat permafrost | place: Sweden: Abisko... | reverse complement strand
CCGCATCTTTAAATACCCCTGCAGTTATTTGATCTACTCAGAGGCGTTTGACGCCCTGCCCGAGCCGGCCAAAAGCTACGTGTATCACCGGCTCCTCGAAGTCCTCACGGGACAGGATCAAAGTCCCGATTTCGCGCACCTGACTACTCAGGACCGGCGCTCGATTCTCGAAATACTCCTCGCCACGAAGCAGGAGCTCCCGGCGGAGTGGAATGCATACAAACGGCAGACCTCTACCCGCAACAGTATTCAAGACTCCAAACAACGATAGAAAGGCAATTCCTATGAGAAACCTCAGTCTCGCGGTAGTCATACTCAGTCTGGGCGCAGCAATTCCTGTTGCTGCCCTTGCCGATTCCGCATCCCAAATCGACGGACGATGGGATGCCACACTCGCCAATCGCGGCGCAAACGTACCGTTCCGCCTCGACATTTCGGGCAACGGGGCCACGCTGAAAGGCACGCTCTACAACGGAGACGATCCGGAGTACACCACTTCCGCGTCTTTCCAGAAGGGCACGGTGGTGCTGAATCTCGAGCACTACCTCACGAAGATCACCGCGACGCTCAAAGACGGGAAACTGACCGGCAAGGTTGAGGCTCGCGGCGATAAGGATGACGATGGCAATCCCTTCGAAGCTGTCCGCTACGTGCCAGTGAAGGTAGATGTCGCCAGCATTCCGTCAATCGCCGGCTCGTGGGTGATTCCGCATGACAAGCCGTCGCCGAAAGGTGAATCGGCATGGAGATTCATTGTGAAGCAGAAGGGCGCTGAGACCACAGCGACAGTTCTTCGGGTGGATGGAGACACAGGCGCGCTTACGGGCACCTGGCATGACGGGAAATTCCTGCTGAGTCACTTCGACGGATCGCGGCCCGGTCTGCTGGAAGTCACACCGCTTCCGGACGGCACGTTGCAACTGGTCGAAAATGCAGGCAACCGCCCGGGCAAGATGATTGCATACCGCGCCGATGTGGCTTTGGCAAAAGGTCTGCCCCAGCCTGCCGATTACACCACCCACACCACGATGCGCGATCCGGACGAAGTGTTCACGTACAGTTTCCCGGACGTAAACGGCAAAGTGCTTTCCAACGAGGATCCGGAGTTCAAAGGCAAAGTTGTGCTGGCGATCGTGACCGGAACATGGTGCCCGAACTGCCACGACGAAGCGCAATATCTGGTTCAGCTTTACGCCAAATATCACGACCGCGGCCTGGAGATTGTGGCGCTCGATTTTGAAGAGCCCGAGCAGCAGGACGAACTGGCTCGCGTGCATGCGTTCGTCAAGCAATACAAGGTTCCCTACACGTATCTGATCGCCGGAGCGCCTGCCGAGATGTGGGAGAAGATTCCGCAGGCGGTCAATCTGAATACCTGGCCCGCCACTTTGTTCGTCGGCAAGGACGGAAAGGTGAAGCACATCCATGCCGGATTCGCGGCCCCGGCGAGCGGCCAGTTCAACGACCAGCTGAAAGCTGAATTCACTTCAACAATTGAGAGTCTGCTGGCGCAAAAGACGGTGGAAGCCAGCACAGCGGATTTGCAGTAAGACAGTCTGCGATAAGCCGGAGGCAGGGGTTATCTATGAACGCGTCGCTCATGAACACGAAAAGTATCGCGTTAGTGCTGGTGGCCCCTGCGTTTTTGTTTGGCCCGGTTACGTGTAACGACCACGAATGTTGGCGCCAGGGACTATAGACGTGAAGTATTTTGCGGACTCCGCCGGCTTCGCCGCTGACGGGGCGTCTTTTCGGCCCCCCAATCATTCTGGAGAATTAAAATGACAGTTTCAGCAACAGAGCAATTCAACGCGAAACGTTTTTTCATCCGTCTCAATGCCGCTACGGCGGATCAGGATTCCGATCTGACGATCGCCCTCGAAGCGGCCGTATTCAGGACGTCTGCCGAGGTCGCAATCGTCTACCGGCTAGATTCTGGCGCCGGTGAGTTTAACGCGGTTGCGCGGCGTTCTCAGCGTCCCGCCTCGATACCGGACGTCGGCGCCACCCTGAGCAGCCCGACCACCAAATGGCTGGAAGATCTCGCAGCTCCCGCGCAGGGAAATCCTTCGCAGGATGCGAGGTTTGAAAAGCTCCCGGAAGTCATCCAGCACAGTCTGAAACGTCTGCTGGTTGTTCCGCTGCGCACGGCTGAAGGGCTGCTGGGCATCATGACGCTGGGCAGATTTGATGACACCGGTTTCGATGAAGATGCCGTCCGTGTTGCGGAGCGGTCCGCATCTCTCCTGGCCGCCGCGATCGAGCGGGACTCACTCCAGAAGAAGATGGCGGAACGAAAACTGGTGGAACGCGCGAAGGGAATTCTTCAGCAGAGCCGGAGGCTGTCCGAAGAACAGGCTTATCTGACATTGCGCAATACCAGCCGCCGCCGGCAGACCCCGATGGTGGAAGTGGCGAAAGAGATCATCGAAACTCAAACCCTGCGGCGGTCCCAAAGGCAAGCCGTGGCCTAGGCTCACTATGAATCCCGCAATCACCCGCAAGGAGTTTTTGACAGCGGCTGGCGCCGTCGCATTGCTCGGTGCTCTGAAGGGGAACGCTTCGCCTCTGGAAGCGTCGGCTCCGCTCTCCGACGCGCGTGCCACGGCTCCGAAAATACTCCTGGTCGTGGCTCATCCCGATGACGAATACGCGTTTGCCGCGACCATCTACCGCGCGGCGCGCGAACTGGGAGGCACCGTCGACCAGATAGTGATTACGGATGGCGGCGGAGGCTATCGCTATTCCACTCTGGCTGAGAAGCTCTATGGTTACCCGCTCGAGGGTCAGGCCGGGGGCCGCGACAATCTGGTACGAATCCGGCGCGAAGAGACGCTCGCGGCCGGGCGCATTCTTGGCGTGCGCAACCACCTTTTTCTGGAACAGAAGGATGCCGGTTTTACTCTCGATCCCGACGAAGGAATGAAGAAGCTTTGGGACTGCCCGAAGATTGTTTCGTGCATCTCGGCTCTGCTGAAAGCGGAAGACTATCAGTTTGTGTTCACGCTGCTGCCGACGCTGGAAACGCACGGTCATCATACGGCGGCGACAGTGCTGGCGCTCCAGGCGGTGGAGGCGTTGCCTGCTGCCGTTCGGCCCGCGGTGCTGGGAGCCGATCCTGCGCCCGCGAACCAGGAGCCGCTGGCCTTCTCCCGAAATCCGCGCTTTCCGATTACACAGTTGTGGAATGGTGCGCCCGTGTTCGAGTTCGATCGCCGGGCCGCATTCGGCTTTGAAAAGGCATTGAACTATCAGATCGTCGTCAACTGGATGATCGCGGAGCACAAGAGTCAGGGCTTGTTCCAGACTGACAGCAATAAACACGATCTGGAACGCTATTGGCTGTTCCACGCCGGCGGTAGCGGATCGCTGGAAAGTTCAAAGTCGCTGTTCGCAGCGCTACGGGGATGACTCAAATCAACCCGACGCAACACCTTTCGCCAGGTCGCGAAAAAAAGTCGAAGGAGACTTGGCGATGAGACTTATATTTACAGCTATTATGCTTTCCGCGATTGCCCTGGCGCAGACGTTTCAGGGCAGCGTGCGCGGACGAGTCACGGACCCCAGCGGGAGCGCCACGTCCGGGACGCGCATCACATTGACCGATCAGGCCACAAATCTGAGCCGCTCCAGTCTTACGAACGAACAGGGCGAATTCGTGTTCAGCGCGGTCACGCCGGCAACCTATACGGTTACCGCGGAAGCGAACGGTTTTAAAAAAATGGAACGCAAGGGCGTTGAAGTCATCAGCCAGAGCGCGGTCACGGCTGACCTGACTCTGGAACTGGGGCAGGTGTCGGACTCGGTAAGCGTCGTGGCAGATGCGCCTGGCATCGAAACGGCCGATGCATCCACCAACCAGCTCATCGATGCACAGCAGATCACCGATCTGCCGCTTCTGGGCCGCAATCCATTTTTCGAAGGCAAACTGGCGCAGGGAGTCGTCTTTGCGAATAACCCGAAATTTGCGCGCATGCAGGACCAGAACGGCAATTCGCAGGTATCGATCGACGGTGGCCCGTTGCGTACCAACAACTATCTGGTGGATGGCATATCCATCACCGATTCGAATAACCGCGCGGTCATCGTTCCGTCGCCTGAGGCGGTACAGGAATTGAAGGTGCAGGTGAATAACTACGATGCGGAGGCCAGCCGAACTGGCGGCGGCGCATTCGATACGGTCCTTCGTTCCGGCGGCAACGACCTGCATGGCAGCGCCGTGGGTCACACGCGGCAGACAGACTGGCTGGCCAATAATTTCTTTGCGAACAAGGCAGGCCAGCCGATCGCCAATCAGCCGTTTTACGACTGGGCCTTTTCGCTTGGCGGTCCCGTCATCATCCCGAAGGTTTATCACGGGCGCAACAAGACTTTTTTCTTCGCCTCGGATGAATCGTACCGGGAGACGGACGGATCGACCACCACGCTGTCGGTACCGACACAGCTCGAGCGGGAGGGTAACTTCTCGCAAAGCTTCACAAAGAGCGGCAGTCAGCAGATCATCTACAATCCTTTGAGCACAGCGCAAAACGGGACCCGAACCGCATTCGCGAACAATATCGTTCCGTCGAATCTGATCAATCCGATCGGCCAGACGCTGGCCAATTACTATCCGCTTCCGAACCAGCCCACCCCTTACTACGGTGCCCCGAATTATGTTTTCACAGGCAGTTACCCGAATCGAGGCGATCAGCGGCTTTTCAAGCTCGATCACGAGTTTGCTTCGTGGTTTCGCGCGTCGGCTTCTTATATTCACCAGAAGACTTTCGAAACGGACTATCCCGAGAACATCTTTCCCAACATAGCGACGCCGGACCAGGGTTTCTGCTGCGACCGCAAGATCGACGCAACCAGCGCCAACGCCACGCTGACTCCCAATGCCACGACTGTAATCGCGATCCGGTGGGGCTTCAATCGTTTTTATTCGAAGAGCACGCAGGAAAGCCAGGGATTCAATCCCGCATCGATCGGTTTGCCGGCAGCTCCGGCCGATCCCGCGTTCCCCGCCATCACGCTGGGCGGCGCGTCCAGCGGTTGCGGGGTCGGCTCATCGACGGATTTTTCCGGCTTCGGCGGCGGTTGCACCAACCAGGATGTTTTCTATCAGCGCAACTTCAATACAACCGTGTCGAAGTTTCTGGGCAAGCACAGTGTAAAGGCGGGCTTCGATTACCGCACGATTCATGACTTCGGTACGCCCGCGACAGGCCCCACCAGTCTTGGTTTCTCCCCCGTGTTTACACAGTACGAGGCCCAGGCTGCGACCGCCGGTACCGGATCCAGCCTGGCGACACTTCTGCTCGGCTACCCCACCAGCGGCCAGGAAACTCTGGTCACCGGTTTCAATGACTTTCTGCGCTACTATGGCGGATTTATCCAGGACGATTACCGCGTTACCACCAAACTGACCATCAACGCGGGTCTTCGTCTGGAATACGAATCCGGAATTCAGGAAGAACACAACAAACTCATCACCGGCTTCAGTACGACGGCGGTGAACCCTCTGCAGCAGAACGTTTCGGGTCTGGCGGTTCCGGGTGAGGTGCTCTATGCGGGAGTGGGCAACAATCCCACGCAGACCGGTCAGGCTCTCTCCGTGAAACCCTCGCCGCGGATCGGCGTAGCCTACGCGGTTGACAGCAAGACCGTAATCCGCGGAGGCTACGGCATTTTCTGGGCGCCCACCTTCTTCAACTTCCAGAATGCGATTGGTTATTCGCAGACTACAACCCTGGTGGCATCGACAAACAATAACTTCACACCAGCTGTGACTCTCGCGAATCCCTATCCCAACGGGCTGGTGCAGCCGACCGGAAATACTCTGGGCGGACTCTCCGGGATCGGGCAGCCGATCACGGTATTCTCGCCCACGGCCGGATCGGCCGGTTATGTTCAGGAATATTCGTTTGAAGTGCAGCGGCAAGTCCCTCAAAACTTTGTACTCACTGTGGGCGCCACAGGTTCGCACGCGCTGCATTTGCTTGAGAGCGGCCAGAATATCGACCAGCTCAACCCGGCCTTGTTTCCTACCGCTCAGGCGGCGGTCAAAGCCAGTCCCAGTGTGCCGAATCCGTTCTATGGAAATGGCGGCGTAGGGACGATTGGCACCGCAACGGTGAGCCCCATCCAGCTGCTGCTGCCTTATCCGCAGTACACGTCGGTAGCGCTGGCTAATGCCGACACGGGCAGTTCGCGGTATTACGGGTTCTTCTTCCGCGCGCAGCGCCGTTTCTCGTCAGGCCTTTCGCTGCTGGCGTCCTATACGTGGTCGCGCAGCGTGGATAATCTGCTCGGCGTGAACACGGCTGGCGCCAGTAACATCGCCAGCGTCTCCGGCGCGCAGAATGCTTACAACCTGAATGGCGAATGGAGCCTTTCGACACAGGATGCCCCGAACCGCTTCACAACGGCCATCACATACGAGCTGCCGTTCGGAGAGGGTAAGCCGTTTCTCGCTTCCAATAACCTGCTGAACTGGGTTGTTGGCGGATGGACTGCCAACGCCGTCAGCACCATCCAAAGCGGGTTCCCGCTCTCCATCACCCAGACCAACAACAACAGCATCTTCGGCGCCAGCTATCAGCGGCCCAACGCGACGGGCGTCGATCCTGCGACCTCCGGCTCAACCGACAGCCGCATCACGGACTGGCTGAATCCGGCGGCGTTCACGCAGGCTCCCGCTTACACGTTCGGCAATATTTCGCGGTTCATCAATGTCCGCGGCCCCGGCTTGTATGACTGGGATTTCTCGCTGAACAAGAGCTTCAGCTTCCGGGAGCGGGTTAAGGTGCAATTCCGGGCCGAGGCGCTCAATGCAACGAACACCGTGCAGTTCGCTAACCCGACTACAAACATCAACAGTGCGACGTTCGGCCAGATCACCAGTCAGATTAATAATCCGAGACTCATTCAACTGGGGTTGCGCGCGACTTTTTAGTATGTCACTTTTCCGGAGAATGAATGGCTGATCCAACAGAACGGCAAACTGCGCTGGGCGACGTAGCCGCCCGGCAGCTTGCCAACGCGACGAAGACAGTACCTCAGACCTCGATCATCACCCCGCGGTGGCTCACGCATCTGCTGCAGTGGGTTCCCGTCGAAGCGGGTATTTACCGGCTGAACCGGGTGAAGGACGCTTCGTCGGTCACGGTCGACTGCTCGGTGCGCGACGAGCGAACCCTGCCGCAGACCTTCGTCGATTATGAGGAGCATCCGCGCGAATACATGCTCAGCGCCGTGAATACGGTGCTCGATGTCCATACGCGCGTATCGGACCTCTACAGCGCTCCTTATAACCAGATCACCGAGCAGTTGCGGCTCACCATAGAAACGGTTAAAGAGCGGCAGGAAAGCGAACTGATCAATAACACCGAATACGGGCTGCTGCATAACATTGCGGACCAGCAGAAAATCAGGACCCGCAAAGGCGCGCCCACTCCGGACGATCTGGATGAGCTGCTGACGAAGGTCTGGAAAGAACCTGGATTCTTTCTGGCGCATCCGCTCGCCATCGCGGCATTCGGACGCGAGTGTACCCGCCGGGGCGTACCTCCGCCCACCGTCCCGCTGTTTGGTTCGCAGTTCCTGACGTGGCGCGGCGTGCCTTTGATTCCCACCGACAAGCTGGCGGTGGAAAACGGCGTCAGCAGGATTCTACTGATCCGCACCGGTGAAAAGCGCCAGGGTGTGGTGGGGCTTTATCAACCCAATCTGCCGGGCGAGCAGAGTCCCGGTCTTTCGGTCCGTTTTATGGGCATCAATACGAAGGCCATTGCTTCCTATCTGGTTTCGCTTTATTGTTCTCTTGCAGTGTTGACGGAGGATTCACTGGCGGTTCTCGAGGGTGTCGAGACAGGCAAGTACCATGAGTATGCTTAGCTCAATTGCTCCTTTATCCGCGGGCTTGCCGGGGGCCGAAGAGTTGCAGGCGCTGCTTGCGAGGCTGAAATCTATTCCTGCCGCGCTGGCAGCCGAACGCAAGGGCTTCAATGCGATTTCCGGCTCTGAACCGGCCCGTGCGCCCTTCGACGTCAATCTGGTCCGCCGCGATTTTCCGATTCTCTCCGAGAGGGTGAACGGGCGTCCGCTGATATGGCTTGACAACGCCGCCACAACCCAGAAGCCGCGGGCGGTAATCGACCGGCTCAAACATTTCTATGAGCACGAAAATTCCAACATCCACCGCGCCGCCCATGAGCTGGCGGCGCGTGCGACGGACGCGTATGAAGGCGCGCGGGAAAAAGTTCGCGGTTTCCTGAAAGCATCTTCGGCGAATGAAATCGTTTTCGTTCGGGGCGCAACAGAAGGCATCAACTTAGTTGCGAAAAGCTGGGGCGCGCAGAATATCGCAAAGGACGACGAAATCGTCATCACCTGGCTGGAGCACCACGCCAATATCGTGCCCTGGCAACAGCTCGCGAACGAGAAGGGAGCGCGGCTGCGCGTCGCGCCGGTAGACGACAGCGGACAGATTCTTATCGAAGAATACGCCAAACTTCTCGGTCCGAAAACGAAGCTCGTTTCCTTCCCTCAGGTGTCGAATGCGCTGGGTACGATCACTCCGGCAAAGCAAATAGTGGACATGGCGCATGCCGCGGGGGCCAAAGTTCTGGTCGACGGCGCGCAGTCGGTTTCACATATGCGGGCCGATGTCCAGGCTCTGAACAGTGACTGGTTCGTGTTCTCGGGCCACAAGATTTTCGGACCTACCGGGATCGGCGTGCTTCATGGCAAGGAAGAACTGCTCAACCAGACCATCCCCTGGCAGGGCGGCGGCAACATGATCAAAGACGTCACATTTGAACGCACGGAATACCATCAGGCGCCGGCGCGCTTCGAGGCCGGTACGGGCAACATTGCGGATGCGGTGGGGCTGGGCGCGGCAATCGACTACGTCAGCGGGGTCGGCATCGACCTTATCGGGCAATATGAGCACGAGCTTCTCAGCTATACAACCCGGCTCCTGAAGGAAATCCCGGGCTTGCGGCTGATCGGCACCGCACCCGACAAAGCCGGTGTGATCTCGTTCGTGCTTCGCGGGCACGAGACCGCGGATGTCGGGGCGGCGCTCAATCGCGAGGGCATCGCCGTGCGTTCCGGACATCACTGTGCGCAGCCCATCCTGCGGCGCTTCGGCGTCGAAAGCACGGTGCGCCCCTCACTTGCGCTTTACAATACCTGTGCCGATATCGATGCGCTGGTTATGGCGCTGACGAAAATAAACAGCCGGAGACAAACAGTATGAAACTCAACCTCGCTTTAGCCGTGATTTGCCTGGTCGCGACGGTATTCGCGCAGGACCAGATCAACGGAAGTCTGACTGCTTCCGAACCAACCACGCCGTCGAAACCCGCGCCACGCACGCCGGACGGCCACGCGGACCTCGGCGGCTTCTGGAAGGGCGACCGGAAGATGAAGCCCGGCGGAAATATCGGCAAGGACCTTCCCGGCTTCAAGCTGCCGCTCACGCCCGCGGGTCAGGCGGCCCTGCAATACAACCTCACCAAAACCATAGACCCCGAGTCTCTCTGCATCCCCGGAGGAATTCCGCGCCACAACGCCAGCGGTCTTCCGTTCATGATTCTGCAGACGCCGAAGTACGTCGCGTTCCTCTATTTCTATACCTACTATCGCCTGATCCCGGTGGACGGCCGGAAGCACACCGACGACCCCGACCCGTCCTTTTTCGGTGAAGAGATCGGCCGGTGGGAAGGAGACACACTGGTGGTCGACTCCATCGCTTTTAAGGACGAAAAGGTTTGGATCGACGAGAATGCGAATCCTCACAGCGACCAGTTGCATGTGGTGGAGCGCTGGACACGCCCCGATGCCGATCACATCCACGTTGACACTCTGATTGAAGATCCCAAATTCTATACAAAGCCGTTCACCTATCAGAGGACCTGGCTGGCGGGTGCGCCAGACCAGACGCTCGCAGAATATGCGTGCAGCGAAAACAATATCGACAAGGATCATCTGAGCCCAGGCCCTGGCGACATTTTGCCGGACGGAACCCGCGGGTATGCGACGCTCGATCCCTTGCCGCCGCCAATCAAACCGACCGCGCCGGTCAAACCATAATTTCGGAAAGGAAAATCTCCGTGAAACGATTTGTTGTTACTTTAGTTCTTATCCTGCCGGTCCTTGCACTGGGGCAGGGCGGTGGCGGGCGCCGCCAGACGGAGCCAGTTCCCGAGGGCCCGGTGCCCCGCGCCGCCAGCGGACACCCGGATCTGTCCGGCTACTGGCGTGACGACGGGAATGCCAATCCTCACGGCAATCTCGGCAAAGATCTGCCCGGCTTCAAACTGCCTTTCACTCCGGCAGGCGAAGCGGCGCACAAATATAACGTCGAGCATACGATCGATCCGGAAAGCCTCTGCCTCCCCGGCGGTCTGCCACGGGAAGATGTCGGCGATATGGGGTTCCAGCTGATTCAGTCCAGCACCGATACGGTATTCATTTATCAATACGGAACCTTCCGCGACGTACCCGTCGACGGACGCAAACACACTGAAGATCCGGACCCGGCCTATTTCGGCGAGGAGATCGGGACCTGGGATGAAGACACGTTTGTCATCGATTCGATCGCCTTCAAGGATTCCAAAACGTGGGCCGATGAAAATGCCGATCCGCACAGCGATGCCCTGCATACCGTGGAGCGCTGGACACGCCTTGATGCCGGACATCTGCGCCTTGACCTCACGGTTGAAGACCCGAAGTTTTATCAGGTGCCGGTTCACTATCGGCGGACCTGGATCGCGGCGCCCGGCCGGCATACCCGCGAGCAGGCATGCAGCGAAAACAACATCGACGTCAGCGCGGGCCATCTCGGCTTCGGGCCGGGTCCCATCCGCGCCGATGGAACGCGGGGGTATGACGACCCGTCACCCTTGCCGCCGCTTCCCTCAAAATCCAATCCGGCAAAGACGATTCTGCCGCCGGGAATCCAATAAAACAACAACTGTCTCAGGAGAAAACGAATGAAGAAGAAATTAGCGTTGTTCGCGGCTGCCGCCGCATTACTGGCGGGAATCCCCGCGTTTGCCCATCACTCATTTTCCGCCGAGTTCGACGGCCACAAACCCGTCCGGCTGGTGGGTGCGCTGACGAAAGTGGAATGGACCAATCCGCATTCCTATATCTACATCGACGTGAAGGACGACCAGGGTAAGGTGGTCAATTGGGGGTGTGAAGGCGGCGGCCCCGGTGCTCTCACGCGCGCGGGAATGAAGAAGACCGATCTGAAGATTGGCTCTGTCATCGTGGTGGACGGCTATCTCGCCAAAGACGGGTCGCACCTGATCGATGCGCGCCGCGTTACGCTGCCCGACGGTCGTAACATTTATGGGGGTTCGCCTGGGGACGGTGGTCCGGGCGATACGGGTCCGCCGCTTAAGTAGATGACTCTTCTGCAAGCCTGCCAGTGGCTGTACGATTCACCAACGGGAACGCTGATTCGGGAATCGGATCTGATGTTCGATCTGATCGAGACGGCGCACGTGCTGGGAATCACGCTGCTGGCGGGCACAGTCGCAGTGCTTGATTTGCGGCTGCTGGGACTGGTGCTGAAAAAGGATGAAGTTTCGGACGTGGCCGGCCAGGTGCTGCCCCTGACTCTGACCGGCTTCGCGATCATGGTCGTCTCCGGCATTCTGCTCTTCTGGTCGGAGGCGTCGAAGATGTATTTCAATCCCGCGTTCCGGATTAAGTTCATCCTGATGGTGCTTGCGGGCATCAATCCGCTGATATTCCACCGGACAATCTACCGCACCGTGGCCTCTTGGGACTTGACCCCTTCCACGCCCGCGCGAGCGAAGGCGGCGGCGATTTTTTCGCTCGCTCTGTGGACCGGCATCATTGTGAGCGGCCGGGCTATCGCGTACTACCACAAGTAGAGAATGTCTTTGCTTCCATTCTTTCAATGGCTGGCGGGAACACGCCTGAGCATTGCCATGAGCGACTCAGTCTGGGCCTTCGCGATTGTCGAGATGGTGCATCTCCTGGGGCTGGCTTTGACTGGAGGCGCGGTCCTGATACTGGATTTGCGGCTGCTGGGGCTTCGGCTGCAGCGCCGTCCGCTGCCGGAGGTGGCACGGGAACTCTCGCCGCTGTTCCGGACCGGCCTCATCACTATGCTGCTTTCCGGGGTACTTCTGGTGTGTGACGGGCCGTTGCGCTACTACGGCAACACCGCGTTCCGGCTCAAAATGGGGCTGCTCGCCGCCGCGATCGCATTCTCTTTCACGTGGCATTGCCGGATCGTCCGTTCGGAAGCATCCCGCGTTACCGGCGGGGCGCGTATCGCAGCGGTCCTGTCGCTGGCGCTGTGGGTGAGCGTCGGGCTGGCCGGGCGCGCCATTGGCTTTCTCTGAAGTCCGGGTTCTGAATGAGGAATCCGGTCGGAGGCGATTCGACTTGTTCACATTGCCCACAGGACGCGCGACGACTACCCTCGTTGCTTACGCCCACGTCAGCGGTCCCGGTTGAGGGTAGCGGGTCAGTTTGAAAAACGAGCTTATTGACAAAGACCCGCTAAAGATCAGGCCGGACTATGGAACGATCTGGCGGATTATGTAAAAAGTAGATTTGTACTGTGCTCCCGCCGCATAATTATCGTTACCCACAAATGGCAATACGGTAGGGCTGTTCGCTCGACCCAGCACCCTATACGTCCCTGGCATCAGATCCATTTCCAGCGATTGACCCGCAGTGATATCAACAGAGCGCTCGGTGGAACTGTAGAAGGTCACTGTTAGTGCGTAACCGGTCTGATTGATGACGGACAGGTGCGATGGCCCAGAACCCGTCGCCGGGCTTACCAGATCAGAACGTGGCATCCGGGAGTATTTGCCACTCTGAATAACGTCGTCAATCTCACTGCGCGGCGGCTCTTGTACCGGGGGCACTGTCGCGGTCTTCGCCCGACTCGGCGGGAGTGTCTTTACGAAGTCATCAAATGATGGGATAGTCTTCGCCATAGGCTGCGGCGGCTGGTCGCGGTCGTAGCCGGGCGGCGGAGGAGGGATTGCGGGCGCGACATTCGCGGGCGACGCGGGCCTAATAGTGCGCGATCCATCCCTGACAATCAGGAACAATCCAGCGACAAAGGTGGTGACCAACAGCCCAATTGCGGGAATGGCGAACCACCCTTCGAGCCGCCTTTCTTTGTCAATCTGCTGGAACCCTGGAATTGGGCCATCTTCGGTGTCCCAGTGGCGCGGCGCTTGCGGTCGCTGTTGATCCTTGGATGGATTATCGTTGACCTCCTCGACACGGGCAATCCACCGGTCGTGCTCTGCCCTTTTGGTGGGATCTGAAAGCACTGCGTATGACGTGTTGATAATGCGCATGATTCGCGAAGCATCCTTGCTGCCCGAATTAACATCTGGGTGATACTTTGCAGCCAGCGACTTGAACGCGGCGCGGATGACCTCAATGGGCGCGTCCCTGGAGACCTTCAGATTGTCGTAATGCGTTCGCACTCGCGGCACAGATCAGACGCGAGGATATCACGGAAAACCTATTTCTTCTCTCAAATCTTAGTACTCGGTTTCAGAAGTTCGCACACGTATGCCCGCAAGACGCCTGGCTCGCTCAACGTCGCGCTCTCGCTCTGCGCCGCAGTTCACCAAAGTGCGGCTCTCTTCGGCGGAGTCGGATAGATGATGTACTGGAACGGAACTTATGATCGTTGTATAGAGAATCCTGGCGAGTCGACCGGCTGGTGTTTGAGTTTACAATGAGGCTGAAGGCTGTATGCCCGAACTCGACCGAATCACACGTAGTATTGCCATCATGGGGGGCAAGCCCTGCGTTCGCGGGATGCGCGTAACCGTTGGGATGATCGTGGTACTGGTGGCTTCAGGGCACGCATTCAGCGAGGTTTTGGCGGCCTATCCATATCTGGAAGATGAGGACGTCCGGCAGGCGTTGGCCTGTGCCGCGTGGCGGGTCGAAGAGCTCGAAATGCCGCTCCCGGCAGCGTGAATTTCATGGGCCGATATGAGCCGTGGTTGCTGGCCGCTTGTTCCACCGCTGTAATCGTCGCAGTGCGCAGGCGCACGAATAAACTGATACTGAGCGGGATAAGAACGGTGCCAAAGTTGGTTTCCGCCTTATACATGGCCGGATTCGCGGGCCTTTCTATCTCGTTCTTTTGGGCGACATTCAGAATTGGATGGTGGGCTTTTCTGCCCGTACTTGGGCTGCACGCCTTAGGTCACTTCGTCATTCCTGCTGTAGTCCCCGGCACGATGCGCGATCCTGTCACCGCCCATTCGTTTGCACTAATGCAGGCCGCCGAAGAACTTGGGGCATTTCCACCGGCAGGACCAGAACAAGCGCAGAAACTTATGCAACGTGCCGACGAAATCATGCGATCTCAGGGGTGGAAACCAAGGAATCCCCTGAATTGATAGACTTCAGCGATGGAAGAAAACTGGTATCAGATCGTAATGTTCGGTAATGAAATTAGGGCCGGAAAGAACGCTCGAATGCAGGCGGAATTCGACGGCTTACTGACTTCAAGCACAGGGCCAAATAGGGCCAGTCTATACATCCGCAAGGACGCAAATATTACGGGAAAGTACATCTACTACATTTCGCCTTCGGCATCGGTCGCTTGGCTCGCATTTGCCGCGAAATACGGAGGCTCTGCTTGCGCTGAACCAGACATCGCGGAACTGAGGCCAGTCGCATTGCCGTAGTATCGTGTCTTCGCCAGTTCTATCGCCTGCGAGACATAAATCTCATGATGGTTGCTTGATCCCTGCGTGTTCCCGAATCCCTCAGTGGAGCATCGCTGCGTCTAGCGACACGCATTTTTCCAATTGACCTTTTCTTGAGCGCTGATATAAAGGTCGAAAACCATTTGGCATCGCTGGCGATCGACTACATACAATACC
>Ga0302325_10017994_pt1 | contig 14907 bp, 15 predicted proteins | sample Palsa_T0_2_FD_201948 | JGI IMG/M metagenome (GOLD analysis project Ga0302325, IMG submission 201948) | Peat permafrost microbial communities from Stordalen Mire near Abisko, Sweden - Palsa_T0_2 | ecosystem: Environmental > Terrestrial > Soil > Palsa > Peat permafrost | place: Sweden: Abisko... | reverse complement strand
GCGGATGCAGGCGGCCTGCGAGTGGGGCGACCTCGCCGCGGCCGCGGACGCCGCGGACGCGGCCGAGGGGTATGCGACCGCGGTCGGCCTGCTCGACCTGCTGGCCTCGGGTGGCCTGCCGCGCGCTGACCAGGAAGGGCTGCTGGCCCAGTTCTCCAGCGTGGTCGGCGACGCGGCCGCGATGGCCATCGCGGCCGGCCAGCCTGGCTGGGCGGTGGAGCTGCTCGAACAGGGCCGGGGCACAGCGCTGGCCCAGGCCATCGACGCGCAGGCACCGCACCGCGACCTGCGGCGGCAGGCACCCGAGCTGGCCGACCGGCTCGCCGCCATCCGCGACGCCATCGAGGAGCCGCCCGGCGGGGTCCAGGCCCCGCTCACCCTGGCCGCCGCGGATCCGCGGCGGACCAGTGACCGGCGGCACACGGCGGCCCGGGAGCGGATCGCGCTGCTGGCCGAGATCCGGGCGCAGCCTGGTTTCGCCGATTTCCTCGAGCCGCCCCCGGCGGCCGGGCTGCTCGGCGCGGCTGCGCTGGGCCCGGTCGTCATCATCAACATCAGCCGGTACCGGTGTGACGCACTCGCGCTGACCAGCGATGGCATCCGGCTGATCGAACTGCCCGATCTGCGCCACGGCGACGTCAGCCAGCGGGTGACCAGGTTCCTCGGCGCCCTTGACGCGCTCCAGACGGGCGCTGACGGGGATACGGCCATCCTGCTCGGGGCGCGCCGCATCCTGGCTGACACCTTGCGCTGGTCCTGGGATGTCATCACCGGCCCGGTGCTCGACGGCCTCGGCATCTCTGGGCCCCCGGAGAAAGGCGGGCCGTGGCCGCGGATCTGGTGGTGCCCGACCGGGGCGGCGTCGTTCCTGCCGCTGCATGCGGCCGGGCGGCACGACTCGCGTGACGCGGCCGTGCCCAGCACGGTCGTCGATCGCGTCGTCTCGTCCTACACGCCGACGGCCCGCGTCCTGCGCCGCGCGCTGCAGGATGCCGTGCGTGCGGCTGAACCAGGGCGCGGGCGGGCGCTGGAAGCTCCCCTGATCGTGGCGATGCCGACGACCCCGGGTGCCACGGACCTGCCCGGGCGCCAGCGCGAGGCCGATCACCTGATCGCCGGGAATCCAGACGGCCGGATGCTGGCCGGCCCGGAGGCAACGCGCAGCGCCGTGCTGTCGGCCATCCCGTACTCACGCTGGATCCACTTCGCCTGCCACGGGGTGCAAGACCGGGCCCACCCCGCCCGCAGCCGGCTGGTCCTGCATGACGGGCCGCTGACCATCCAGGAGATCGCGGGCGCCCGCAGCGATCAGGGGGACTTCGCCTATCTGTCGGCCTGCGAGACGCTCAGCGACGACACCGACCAGCCCGGCGAGGCCATCACGCTGGCCACGGCGGTCCAGCTGGCCGGGTACCGGCACGTGGTCGCCGGTCAGTGGCTGGCCACTGACGGCATCGCGCCGGAAATGGAGCGCCTCGTCTACGCGGGCATCCGCGAGAGCGGCCCGCGCGATACCGCGCTGGCCGTGCACGACGCGGTCCGCGTGCTCCGGCGGAAGAGCCCGGACGACCCGGCCGTCTGGGCCCCGTACGTTCATGTCGGCCCGTGACAGCCGGGCCGGAAGCCGTACTGTAGGCACGTGTATGACCACGATCCGGAAGATGTGGACGTCCTCGGGTGGCATGAATTCATGGCCCGCCAGTGGGAATCCGTCTTCGCCGGCTACCGGTCGCCCGCGGGCCTGCGCCGGATGTGCCGGCGCTGGAGCGACCTGATCGAAGTCGGCCTCGGCTGCTCGCAGGACATTGCTGACCGGCTGGTCAGGACCGAGATCATCGACCGGGCCGACCGTGACCTGGAGGGCGCTCCTGACGCTGGGGCCGTGGTGTCCGGGATGGCCGACGTGCTCGCCGACCTGCGGGCCGACCTGCTCGAGATGGCCCAGGCGCAGCCGGAACGCATCGCCGGCCTGCTTGAGCAGCACGCCCGGCTGGTGAGCTTCGTGCACGCCTACGCGTTCGGGCAAAGCCCCGACGAAGCACCGGGAGCGTGACGGCAGGTGGCTCCGGGGCGGCAGGTTCTGCAGTGAGCAAACATTGACGCAGCTACCGGCGTGAGTTGTGATCGTATTGGCCGCCCCGGTGCAACCGTCACTGGCCGACCGCTGAGGATGATGCCATGACCTCACGCCCGGTCACCAGGAGGGCATTTCTCGGCGGGCTCGGCGGCGCCGCCACGGTGGCACTGGCGTCTGGCTGCCGGGCGGCCCGCCAGGCCGCGGCCGTCGCCGGGCCCCGGCGGGATGGGCACGTCCGGGACGTGGTGCCGCGGGGTGCGCTGTCGAGCCGGTACGTCCCGGATGGCACCGCCGGGCTGACCGCGGCGTTCCCGCTGGCGGCGGTGGAACTGCTGGAGAGCCGGTTCCGCGCCAACCAGTCGCGCAACACGGACTACCTGCTGTTCGTGGATCCGGACCGGCTGCTGCACACGTTCCGGCTCAACGTCGGCCTGCCGTCCTCGGCCCAGCCGTGCGGCGGCTGGGAGGCACCCGGCTCCCTGGTGCGCGGTCACACCACCGGGCACCTGATGTCCGGGCTCGCCCTGACCTACGCCAATACCGGCGACCCGGCCCCGGCGGACAAGGGCCGCTACCTCGTCAGCCAGCTCGCGCGGTGCCAGGCCCGGTCGGCATCGGCGGGCTTCCACCCCGGCTACCTGTCGGCATTCCCCGAGAGCTTCTTCGACCGGCTCGAGGCCGGCCTGCCGGTCTGGTCGCCGTACTACATGATCCACAAGATCATGGCGGGCATGATCGACCAGCATGAACTGGCCGGCAACACCCAGGCCCTGGAGGTGGCGGCCAGGCTGGGCGACTGGGTGGGCTGGCGCACGGGCCGCCTGTCCTACGCGCACATGCAGCAGATCCTGCAGATCGAGCACGGCGGCATCGCCGAGTCACTGACCAACCTCTACCGGCTCACCGGGGACCCGAGCTACCTGGCCACCGCCGAGCGCTTCTACCACGCCGTCGTGTTCGACCCCCTGGCGCGGAACCAGGACGAGCTGGCCGGCCTGCACGCCAACACCAACATCCCGAAAATGATCGCCTGCATCCGGATCTGGGAGGAGACCGGGAACGAGCGCTACCACGACATCGGCACGAATTTCTGGCGCATCGTGACCCAGCACCATTCCTATGTCATCGGCGGCACGAGCAACTTCGAGCACTGGCACGCGCCCGACGTGGTCGCGGCCCAGCTGAGCAACCGCACCTGCGAGAACTGCTGTAGCTACAACATGCTCAAGCTGACCAGGCTGCTCCACTTCCATCAGCCGGGGCGGATAGATCTCCTTGATCACTACGAACGGGCGCTGTTCAACCAGATGCTCGGCGAGCAGGACCCGGATTCCCCGCACGGCTTCAACATCTACTACACCGGCCTGTCGCCCGGAGCGTTCAAGCAGCAGCCGTCTTTCATGGGCAGCAATCCCGACGTGTACTCCACCAACTACACCAACTTCTCCTGCGACCACGCCAGCGGAATGGAGACGCAGGCGAAATTCGCCGACACCATCTATTCCCGTGACGCCCACGGGCTTTTCGTCAACCTGTTCATCCCGTCGGTGGTGAACTGGGGAGACGCCGGCATGACGATCCGGCAGAGCACCAGCTTCCCCAACGAGCCCCGCACCCGCATCACGGTCACCTCCGGGCAGGCCACCATGACGATCCGGGTGCGGATCCCGTCGTGGGTGGCGGGCCGGGCCCAGGCCTGGCTCAATGGCACGCGGCTCGACGATCCCGGCACCCCGGGAAGCTGGCTGGCCGTCGAGCGGAACTGGCAGCCGGGCGACGGCCTGGAGGTCAGCCTGCCGATGCGGCTCAGCCTGAACCCCACCCCCGATGATCCGGCCGTGCAGGCGGTGACCTACGGCCCGGTCGTGCTGAGCGGCGCGTACGGCGCGGACGCGGCCACCGCGATGCCCCGGCTCGACACCGGCTCGGTCACGGCGACGTCCCAGCAGCCGCTCACGTTCGAGGCCACCGCGGGCGGCAAGCCGGTAACCCTCATCCCGATCGCGCAGATGCAGCACCAGCATTACAACGCGTACTGGCTCACCTGACACCGCCCCGGCCGCGGGCCCGGCCCCGCGCACGCACATCTCACCGTTCAGCGGGGCCGGACCGGCCCGGGCAGCCGCCATTACCTGGCATGATGGGAGGCGATGAAGAATTCGGCGTCCACCCGCTTCCCTGTCACCGTCACGCACCTTCCGGTCATGCGGTGCGAGATCTGCCGGCGTACCGTGGCCTACCGGCCCGGCCAGGCGAGCGCCGTGCTGACGGGGCATTACCTCCGCGCCCATCCGGAGGCGCTGGCGGCCGGCACCCAGCCGCGATCCTGAGCTTGCCACTACGGGGCTAGCCACCAGCGCGGGTCAGCGCGAGCGGATCGACCACCCGGCCGAAGGCCTCTTAGCGGACGCCGTTGGCCAGTGCGGTCTCCCTTGAGCGTCAGGTCATGCTCGATGGCGTAGGGCGAGATGACCGAAGCCTCGTCGTAGCCGGTAATGGCGTGCGGACTCCTATCGGCCGGCCCCGGGCCGTGGGTGGGCCACAATACTGAGGAAGATGGACGATATTTCCGGCAAAGGGCGGACTTCATGCGGGTGCGGGCGGGCGTAGCCATCGACCTGGGCACGGTCAACACACTCGTCTACGTGGCCGGCCGCGGAATCGTGGTCGAAGAGCCGACGGCGATCGCGCTCGACCGGGCGACCGGCAGCGTGGCCAGCGTGGGACAGGCCGCGGACGCCCTGGCGGGGAAGGATCCGCAGGACGTCGAAGTCATCCACCCGCTGCGCGACGGGGTCATCGCTGATCTGGACGCGTCGTCGGCCATGCTGCAGGCCTTCGTGCGCCGGGCCCGGCTGCACCGTCGCGCCCTGCTGCGGCCCTCGGCCGTGATCTGCGTCCCGGGCGGGGCCACCTGGGTGGAGCGGCGGTCCCTGACGGCCGCGGTCGAGGCGGTGCGGCCCCGCTGCGTGGTGCAACTGGTGGACGAACCGGTCGCCGCCGCGGCGGGCGCCGGCTTCGACCTCGCCGCCGGCTCCGGCGCCTTCATCGTGGACGTCGGGGGCGGCACCACCGAGGCCGCGGTGGTGGCAGGCGGTCACGTGGTCCGGGCGCATTCGTTGCGCACCGGGGGCAACACCATGGACGACGTGATCGTGCGGGCCGTCAAGGCCGAACTCGGCCTGCTCATCGGCCGCAACGCCGCCCGGAGCCTGAAGATGACACTAGGGCTGGCCGAGAGCGCGGCCGACTGGGTGGAGACGGTCGGTGTCGACGCCGCCCGGCGGACGCCCCGCGTGGCAGACGTGCCGGGGCGGCTCGTCGCCGATGCCCTCGAGCCCACCGTTGTCGCGATCGTCGACTCGGTGCAGGAGATGCTGTCTGACATCCCGCCGAACCTCGCGGAAGATGTGGTCAGGGGAAAGATCCGGCTGGCCGGGGGCGGGGCGCTGCTTCCCGGCCTGGCCAGCAGGATCGAGGTGGCGACCGGCATTCCCGCGGTCGTCGTGGACGACCCGCTCCGGTGCGTCGTCCGGGGCGCGGCCGAGATCCTCGAGCACGGCGACTGGCTGGCCGCCATGCGGGCCGGCTGAGCCCGCCTGGTCAGGCATCGTCCCACTGGCCGCCCTGCCGGTAGCTGATCGTGGTGGCTCCCCAGGTCTCCTGGCCGATCTCGTCCAGGGGCGCGCGATCGTTGTTTCCGCCGGGGTCGTAGATGCGGCCCACCGCGCACGCCGCACCATCCTGGCCCGTGAGCCGGAACCATCTGCCCGTTAGCAGCGCCTCGTGGAGGTCACCCAACCCGGCATCGGATGGTCCGTAACTGCCGACCGCGCTGGGCACGGTGCCGTCATACCCAGCCAGGAGATCCTCGGTGATGACCCAGCAGTAGGCCGTCGTCAGGGAGGAAAACTCGGCCACCATGGCCTCCGGCACCGTCTCGGTCTCCGGCACCGTCTCGGTCTCGGTTCGAGCCGCTTCCTCTTCAAAGCTCTGCGTCATCGTTCCTCCCACCCGCACCGTCGGCCACCGAGGCTAGCTGGGACCGCGTTCTTCCCCTCAGCGGCCCTGGCCTCCCAGGTCCATCGCGAGATGCGTCGTGCCTCACGACCCTTGGACCTGCCCGTGCTGTGCCGAGCTAATCCCCGGGCCGGCCGCCGGGTCCGCGGTCAGCCGCGGACGACGGGACGGCCGGAGTCAGGTGCCTGGCGCGTGGCCGACGATATAGATCGGCGTGCCGTGGGCCTGGCTGATGCGGATCAGCCCGTGGAAGAACGCGCCGATGTCCATCGGCACCCGCACGCAGCCATGCGAGACCGGCTGAAGCGGTACCAGGGTCTCGCCGTGGATCGCGTACGCCTCGCCGATGAAGAACACGGGGTTGTACATCTCGCCGAGCGGGACGGTCAGCCATCCCGGGACGAATGAGTGCGCCCGGTAGTCTCCGTCCGGGGTGATCGCCGGGCCACAGGTCCCGCCGCCGGGACAAGGGTAGTAGTAGCCGCCGCCGGCCGAAATATGGCTGATCAGCTCGACTTTGCTGGCGTGATAGAGCACCAGCACCTCGCTGGCCAGGTTGACCTCGACGCGCCACGGGCCACCGTCCTTGACCAGCACCTTGGGCAGCCGGGGGCGGGCCAGCGCCCGCTGCATGGTAATGCCGACGTCATCGGCACCCGCCACGGTCTGAATGCCTTGGACCTCCTTGAACGCCCAGACCGCCTCCAGCGTGTCGGCGTCGAACACGCCGTTGACCGGGCCGGGGAAATAGTGCAGCTGGGCCAGGCGCAACTGCATCTTCCTGATCGCGGCGCCGTGGGTACCGGGACGCAGAAGTCCTGCGGCTGGGCCGCCGGCCGGCGCAGCCGCATGGCTCAGCGCAGCCGGGGCGGCGGGATGAACCTGGGCCGCGTTCGCGGCTCCACTTTGGCCCAGCACCAGTCCCCCGGATGCTGTCACCGCCGCCAGGGCATACATAACCTGGCGGATCGTCCTTCTCATGGCTTGCCCCACAAGATCGTCATACCCTCAGGCAAAGCCCCGGAAGCGTGCCAGAGGTCACGGATCATCCCAGGTCAGCGCCTTAATCCGGGCATAAGGGAGAATCCGCGGGGCCTGCGGTGCGCAGGGCCGGCTACGCCCCTGTCCCGGCCGCCGGCCGTCGCGTGGCCGGTGTCACCGCGCCGGGCAGCATCGCGCGGTGAGCGCGGTGAGCGTCCGGCCCAGGGGGGCGTCAATGATCAGCCGGGCCTGGGCGTCGCCACGGGTCGGCCCGTGGTTGACGATCGCGACCGGTATCGCCAGTTTCGCCGCGTGCCGCACGAACCGGTAGCCGGACATCACGGTCAGCGAGGACCCGAGGACAACCAGCGCACCCGCGCGCTCGACCAGCGCGTAGCACTCGGCCACGCGAGGCTGCGGCACGTTCTCGCCGAAGAAAACCACGTCCGGTTTCAGCCGCCCGCCACAGCTCTCGCAATCGACAACCCGGAACCTCGCCACCTCATCATCACCGAGGATGGCGTCGCCGTCCGGGTTGATCTGGCTCACCCGCGCGTCCCAGCCTGGGTTCGCCGCCCGCAGCCGGCCGTCGAGTTGCCCGCGCGAGGTCCGCTGGCCGCAGCCGAGGCAGAGCACGCGGGCCAGGTTGCCGTGCAGGTCCACGACACGCTGCGCGCCGGCCGCCTGGTGGAGCCCGTCGACGTTCTGGGTGATGATCCCGGCCAGCAGCCCGCGGCGCTCGAGTTCGGCGACCGCGTGATGACCCGCGTTCGGCCGGGCCCCGGTGATGTGCCGCCACCCGAGATGGCTGCGCGCCCAGTACCGCTGGCGGGCCGGGGCCCCGCCGGCGAAGGCCTGGTAGGTCATCGGAGCGGCCCGCCGGGCCCGCCCGGTCTCCCCCCGGTAGTCCGGGATGCCGGACTCGGTCGACAGCCCGGCCCCGCTCAAGATCACCACGTCCCCGTCCGTGACGAGATCGGCCAGCATCCGGAGCGGGCCGGCCGCCACCTCCCCGCGTTCGGGTAGTGAGCCGTCACCAGCGTCGTCCACGGCGAGAGTCACCTCTTCATGCTGCCTGACGCCGGGACGTCCGTTGACCGCGACGCCACCTGAAGGCCCGTGCTACCTGAAGATCAGTGCCACCTGAAGATCAGTGCAGCCTGGTCAGCAGGTTCTCCCGCCATGTCAGCACGGTGTAGGGGCCGACGGTGTAGGTCCGTTCGGGCTGGCCGAAAGCGGCTATGACGGCCGGCATCGGCGGGTACGGCGGCTGGCCGAGCAGCACGACGAAATGGGCATCGTGCAGGCGCGGATCGAACCAGGATGCCTGCGATTCCCACTGGCTGGGCGCCAGAACGCCGTTCCTCATCGTCACCGGCCGGAGGGTGACGCGCTCGCCGCTGGAGACGGTGACGACGCTGCCCAGCCAGGACGTGCCGATGCCGTAGCGGAAGTGGTGCGCGACCAGCCAATTGGTGAGTTGCTCATTGTCGGGCGGCCTGGGCGAGTGCGCTGCGACCAGCCCCAGGCTCAGCAGGTACCCGCACAGCACCACGGCCAGCGCGGGAAGCAGCCGGGCCGCCGCCAGCCGGCCGGCCAGCAGGCGCCCGGCGAGCACGGCCCCGAACGGCAGCACCGCGGCCATCTCCCGCGTCGTGGTGATGTCGCCGACCTTGGCCCACAGCACGAAGGCGGCCAGATTGATCAGTATCCCGGCCACGAGGAGCTGCGGCACCAGGCCGAGGTCAGCGGCGAAGCGGCGCACGGCCAGGCGCGTGGCCCACACGGCCAGGGCCAGGCCAACCAGGTGCAGCAGGAGCAGCGCCGTGGCCAGCCCAAGCGTCCCGCTGAAGATATCGCCGCCGAACAGGAGCGAGAGCCCCTGCAGCAGCAGCAGAAGGTGATGAGGCAGCGCCGCGATGCTGGTCAGTCTCGACGCCACGGGGTTGACGGAGAATCCGCCGTAGGTCCTGATCAGGGCCAGGGCGCCGAACGCGATACCCGCAGCGGCCAGTCCCGCCGCGATCAGCGACGCCTCGTACCATCGCGACCGCAGCGGGGAGCGCTGCTGGATGACGCCCCGGTAGAGGCGGACGCCGCACACGGTCACCAGAGGCGCTACCCCGGTCAGCAAGACCACCGAATCAGCGGTGAGCGCCCAGGCCAGCAGGACTCCGACGGCCACCGGCACATACCAGCGGGGCCGCGCGCGGTCCAGGATCAGCCAGGCCAGGAGGACCGGCACACAGGTGCCCACGTGGTCCGGCGCCCCGAGCAAGACAAAAATGCCGTTGCCCAGCTGCGGGGACAGCATGATCCCGGCGGCGATCAGCATCCTGACCGCGGCCTCTTTGCCCGTCGCCCGGCCCTTGGCCAGCAGTCCGACCAGCAGCAGGAGGAGGGTGTAAGTGATCGCGGCGGCGATGTGGACCACATCGGGGCTCACTCCGCGGACCAGCACCACCAGCACGTACTCGGGCAGCTCGGTGGTGTAGAACGAGACGTCTGACAGCCACCAGCCGTGCAGCAGCGGGTTGCCGTGCAGCATGTCCCACGCCTGCAGCGTGAAGACGGCCCCATAGGAGTCCCCCGGCTCCGTCTGCGATACCCGCAGATAACAGAAGAACAGGGCGACCGGCGCCAGCGCCCACACCACGGGAATCCACCACCGGCGCAGCCGTTTCCGGGGGGCCTGATGGCTGGGTTTGTCACTCCGCCCCGGCCCGGCCGGCACCGGGCCCGGCGCTAGGGCGGGCGCGGCCTCGGTTTCCACTGAAACCTGGGCTACGGCGCCCATATAACCCGTATCGCCGTCGAGGTCAGAGCGCACGCCAGTCATGAAAAATAAGGCTAGTTAGCTTTGCTGTATCGCCCCCAGCTCTTGGCTTTCCCTTTGGATTTCGAATAGGCCGACATTATTCACGACATTAAACAAAACGCCAAGTTCCGGCCATGCTCCCTTATAGCACCCCGTGGCCTATCCATCCGGTCCCCCGGCTCACATTTCACCCGTTCGGGTCATTCCTGGACGGGTCAGGGGGTGGCCAGCAGGGCGCCGATCTGATCATCCAGCGTCGCGGGTGACGTGAGCCGGTTGTCGATGGCGGTGTGCGCGGCGGCGGGCGTGATACTGAGCCGCGGTACCAGGGCGGCGAGCAGGATGCTGGCGACCGTGCTCTTACCGGGCTCCCGGCGGGCCCGCCACCACCCAGGCCGCGGCGGGGGCGGTCACGCGGATTGCGGCGCGGTCCGGGCCGCCTGGCGGGTCCGGTAGGCGGCGACGTTGGTGCGGTTCGCGCACGACGGGCTGCAGAATCGCCGGGACCGGTTCTTGGACAGGTCCACGTGGACGCTGTCGCAGTCGTCCGCGGCGCACAGCCGCAGCCGCTCCAGCTGCCCGGAGCGGATCACGTCGGTGAACGCCATCGCCGCCTCGACCGCCATCCGGTCGGCCAGCGGCGCGTCGGCGGACGTGGCGTGCAGGTGGTAATCCCAGCCGTCGTGCTTGACCAGCTGCGGCAGGGCACTCCCCTCCCGGAGCAGGACGTTGACGAGGCCGGCCGCGTCGCCCGTGTTCATCTCCCACAGCCGCTCCAGCCGGGGACGCAGCCGCCGGACCGCATCGAGCTCGGCCTGATCATGGGCGCGCTCGCCGGTCCACCGCCAGGCCGCGACAAAACGGTCAAGGGCCGCCACGTCGGGCAGCAGTTCGCGGCCACGACGCCCGGTGTTGACCAGGGCGACGGCGGCAGCCAGGGCCACCTCGGTGTCATGAGCAAAAAGCACCTTGACTCCTTTCGCGCCCTCCAGCTACTGTCACTGGTATACCTCATTTTTACCACTTACAGCCCACGATCGACAGGAGTCCCGGAGTGACTACCGGCAGCACCCGCGCCGTGCGGTCCGCGCGGTCCCGCTCCGGCGGGACCGGGCTGGCCCTGGCCGTGCTGTCCGCAGCAACGTTCGGCACGTCCGGAACATTCGGCTCGTCGCTGATCCACGCCGGATGGAGCCCGGCCGCCGCCGTGATCGCCCGGATCGCCGCGTCGGCAGTCATGCTCACCGTCCCGGCCCTGCTGCAACTGCGCGGACGGTGGGCCCTGCTGCGCCGGGCTGCGCCGCGGGTGGCCGCCTACGGGCTGGTCGCGGTGGCCGGCTGCCAGCTGTTCTACTTCAACGCCATCCAGCGGATGCCGGTGGGCGTGGCCCTGCTACTGGAGTACCTGGGCGCGGTGCTGGTGGTCGGCTGGCTGTGGCTGCGGCACGGCCAGCGCCCCCGGCGGCTCACGGTGGCCGGCGCGGTCACCGCGATCGCCGGGCTGATCATGGTGCTCAACCTGACCGGATCCACCCGGCTCAACCCGATCGGGGTCATGTGGGGACTGCTGGCTGCCGTGGGCCTGGCCATCTACTTCCTGCTCTCGGCGTCGGCCGGTGATGAGCCGCTGCCGCCGATCGTTATGGCGTGGGGCGGGATGTGCGTGGGCGCGTCCGCCCTGGCCGCGCTGGGCGGGATCGGCCTCCTGCCCATGACCGCCACGGCCGCCGACGTCGATTTCCTCGGCCACCATGTCAGCTGGGTGGTGCCGGTGCTGGGCCTCTCGCTCGTGGCCGCCGTGATCGCCTACGTCGCGGGGATCGGCGCGGCCCGCCGCCTCGGGGCCAAGCTCGCCTCGTTCATCGGGATGGCCGAGGTGCTCTTCGCGGTGCTGTTCGCGTGGCTGCTGCTCGGCCAGCTCCCGGCGCCCGTGCAGTTCCTGGGCGGGGCGTTCATCCTGGCCGGAGTAACGCTGGTGCGCATCGACGAACTGCACTCGGCCCGGGCCCCAGCCGCGTCACCTGAGGCCCGGGTCCCCGTCGACGCGGCGCGATGATGCGGCAGGCTTGGCCTTATGAGCGTCCCCTTCCCCGAACCCACCGCACCCGCCCCGTCGCGCGCCGAGGTCTTCCTCACCTACCTCGACTACTTCCGCTCCCGGCTGGTCAGCAAGCTTGAGGGCTTGCCCAGCGCCGAATTGCGCCGCAGCCGGCTGCCGTCCGGCTGGACGCCCATCGAGCTGATCAAGCATCTGGCCTGGGTCGAGATGCGATGGCTCGAGTGGGGCTTCGAAGGCCGCCCGGTCGCTGACCCCTGGGGCGACCAACGGGACGGCCGCTGGTACGTGGCCGCCGACGAGACCCTGACCGGGCTGGTCGCGGCGCTCGACACCCAGGCCGCGCGGACCCGGGCCATCGTCGAATCCCACGACCTGGCTGACGTCGGGCAGCCCGGCGAGCGGTGGAACGGAGCCGAGCCCGCGACCCTCGAACGGATCTTGTTCCACCTGGTCCAGGAGTACGCGCGGCACGTCGGCCAGCTCGACATCGCCTGCGAACTGGCCGGCGGCCCGACCGGGGAGTGAGCACGATGGGCGGGCTGACTGCTGGCCGGGCCGGGCCGGACGCTCGCTGGGCCAACGGCCAGGTCATCCAGGCGACTGGCGGCCGGGCGTAGCAGCCGTCTGGAAGACCGGCCAGCCGATCTCGGTCCGCCACTGCGACTCGTCCGCCGTGTCGTGCGGCCCGATGAGGTAGTACTCGCGGAGGGGCCCCTCGACGGCCAGCGCGTGCTGCGTCACGTAGGTGCCCAGCGAACCGTAGGCGAGGTCGATGTCGGTGTGCGGGCCGGCATGCACGATCGTGGCCAGCTCCACGGCCGGCACGGTCAGCGGCGCGACCCGGCCCATCGGCCGCACCGGTCCCGGGCCGGGGATGAAGACCGTGGCCTGCCCCCGCTCGTCGGTGAACAGCTCATTGGAGAAGACTCCGCCCCCCGGCCCGGCCGGGGCCACGTCCTGGGCGGCCAGCGTGGCGTAGAGCTCTCCGAGAGCCCCCTGATACCAGGCCAGCGCGTCCTTGGTGTCGATGATCTCGGAGACCGCGGCCGCGGCCGCCGCCTCGACGCTGCGGTGCCCGATGTCGGCCGGCACGGCTGACGAGGGCGGCTGGAGCAGGTCGCGCAGGGACGTCACCGCACTCTGGGTCCGGGCCAGCCCTTGTTCCAGCCGGTCAAGGTGGGCGGCGATCAGCTCGTTGCGGGCCTGCACGTCGGGCGCGGCCAGCACCGCGTGGATATCGTCCAGGGGCATGTCGAGCTGCCGGAAGCGGCGGATGACCTGCGCCGTCGGGATCTGATCCGTCGCGTAGTAGCGGTAGCCGGTCCGCGGGTCCACGTCGGCGGGCTCGAGCAGGCCGACCCGGTGATAGTGGCGCAGCGTCTTGACGCTCATGTGCGTAGCGCGGGCGAAGTCGCCGATCGCGAGAGAAGACTGCATGTGATCAGTCTGCCTCCCTCCCCTTAGGGGAGACCTAGCGCCCGGATCAGCGGTTGACCCTCCCACGGCGGGACGAGCGAACGTGGGAACTACCGAACCACGGCTTACCGACAGAGAGGATCAACCAGCCATGACCACGCAGCTGACCGGCGTCATCGCCGACCACATCGCCGCCGTCAACGCCTTCGACACCGACGCGATCGTCGCGACCTTCGCCGAGGACGCTTATGTCAACGACAACCGCCGCGAGATCGCCGGCATCAGCGCGATCCGGCGGTGGGTGGAAAAGGAGATGGTGGGCGACAAGGTCACCCTCGAGGTGCGCGAAGTCGTGGACCACTACGGCGACACCATCGTGCGGGCCGCCTACGACGGCGAGTACGACAAGACCAACCTGCCCGATGAGCTGGTCATGTCGAACTACTTCAGCGTCCGGGACGGCAAGATCGTCAGCCTCGCCGTCATCCGCAACTCGCCCTCCCCCTACTGACCCGGCCGCCGGGCGTCAGGCCGGCGGCACGCGGTCCCGCCGGTCCTGGCGATATGACCGCATCGGCTCGGCCAGGTCCATCGCGGCGAAGGCGGCGGGCCAGTCATCCGGGCCGTACCCGGCGCCCAGATCGCAATGATGCAGCTCGACCTCGACCAGCCGCCGGGTCAGCAGCCCGGCGGCCGGGAACGGGGCCGAGTCGAGCATCTGTACCGGGAACTCCCAGGCCTGGTCGGGCAGCCGCCGGGCGACGTAGCGGAAGGCCATCGCCGAGTCGGCCAGGTCGGCTATGAGTTCCTTGGCCGTCTGGGAGGCGCCCCGCTCGATGTCATCGTCCCGGGCGTCCTGGCTGTCATAGGCGGGGCGCTCCTCCCCGGCCCCGGCGCCGACCAGCACATTGCGCATCGCGTCAGCGTTCCGGGCCAGGTGGGCCAGGACATGGGCCCGCGTCCAGCCCGGCAGCAGCGACGGCGCCCGCAGGTCCGGCTCGGCCAGCACCCGGGCGCTGCTGAGCAGGCGCTGCGTCGCGTCGTCGATCTGGTCACTGAGCTCACGTCTCACCGCGTCCACCCGCCTACTGTAAAGAGGGCGCGGCCGCGTCGGTAGCTCAGCCCGCCTGGTCGCGTCGCAAGCCGTCCTCGGCGTATTCCACCAGCAGGTCGCTGATCGACAGGCCACGCCGCTCGGCCTGGGCGGCCAGCCGCTCGGCCAGCCCGATCGGCATGACCACGCTGCGACGGACGCAGTCATCGCTTTCCCACGCGTCGCCGCGCATTTCGTCGGGCGTCTCAGACATGCTTCCTCCTCTCCGCCCCAGTCCCCTCCGCCTCAGTCCCCTCGGCCCCAATCCCCTCAGCCGCAGTCTCCTCGGCCGCAGTTCCCTCAGCCGCAGTCCACTCGGCCGCCTGGCGGGCCGGCTCCTCTACCGCGACGTAGCGGCGCAGGATGCGGTCGCTCAGCAGGCCCAGGCAGCTCAGGTTGGGGAAGCCTGGCCCCTGAGCGAGCCCGGCGACCAGCGGCAGGTG
>Ga0302325_10017993_pt1 | contig 14907 bp, 10 predicted proteins | sample Palsa_T0_2_FD_201948 | JGI IMG/M metagenome (GOLD analysis project Ga0302325, IMG submission 201948) | Peat permafrost microbial communities from Stordalen Mire near Abisko, Sweden - Palsa_T0_2 | ecosystem: Environmental > Terrestrial > Soil > Palsa > Peat permafrost | place: Sweden: Abisko... | reverse complement strand
AAATCGTCTCCGTTGATCCGTCGGTATAAGTAATGCGTAAATCCAGACAGAATGAAGGCCGGGCCCGCCAGGGCGCCTTATCGAAATACCATACCGCCGTAGATTGCAGATTATACCAACCATTACCTAGCAGCATCCCGATTGCATTTGACCCATTATTCAAATATTCCGTCACATCATACGTCACATACAAATTCCGGCGGTCAAATCGCGTATACATCGGATCGAGCACATGGTCACCGACGCGCTTGCCGTTTATAAATAATTCATAGAGACCTGCAGCCGCTACATAGGCCCGGGCCGACACTATAGTTTTGGTCAGGGAAAAGCTGTGCCGGAAATAGGCCGCGGGCTTGGTGCGGATGTCTTTGGTATCAGTGATCCAACTGCCTTTCCAATGGCTTTGATCCAGCATCCCCGTCTCAAAGGAGGCGACGGGCCCCTGACCTGCCTGACCTTCACGGTTCCATACCGTCACCCGCCAATAATATCGCGTAAAGGGTTGCAAAGACGGCCCGTCATAGGTGACCAGTTGCGCCGGGCCCCAACGTTTCCCGGTCTGCCAGATCGTACCATGTCCCGCCGCGCCATACCCTGCCCTACCTTCTCCTCCCATTATCGCGGCGGAATCAGTGCCGGCAACCAGGGCGTAAGCTGTCTGTTCGATGTTACGTTCACCTCCTTTCAGCCGCCAGGAAAGGCGTGGATGGGTGGCGTCGATACCCAGGGGATCTGTAAGATGTTCCGTCTGCATGCCGGTCACAACCGGGCCTGAAGGTTGCGCCCACAGTCCCGCGGGAGCGACGATGATCAGCCATAGGAAGGCAAGATGTTTCATCTGGCGAATGTAAGAAGCTTTTATTTACCAGGAATTATATCAATAATTACTGTTCTGTTGTAAAAACGCTCTTCAGGAAGATTATTTTCAAAAGGCGCCATCCCTGCATCCTTACCAAACCCGTACGTTTCAAACTTAACGCCTTTCTTTCCGGCGCTTGATAAGGCGTGTTCAATGATTTTCTGTGCACCAAGTGCTCTTTCCTGAGATAAGGACTGATTATATTTTTCATCTCCGATATTATCGGTATGACCATGAATAATAACAGTTCCGTTTTCAGGAATAAGCGGAGCTATAATATCAGTAAGAAACTTTTCATAAGTATCGATCGTTTTTGCTTTATCGAATTCGAATACGATACTGTAACGTAATCCCTCCTGTTTCGGATCATCATCCATTTTCATCAAGCTGACATAGCTTTCTTTCCTGATGGAATCGCCGCCCTTTGTCTGCCCGAGCATTAATATATTATAGTTACCCTGCGTACTGTTGCCTAAAATAGTTTTTCCGGAAACTGAGGCCTGGTCTTTTTTATAAGGCCCGTAAGATTGCACATTCCCTTGCTCATCTGTAACTTTCACAGACCATGAACTGAGTAATTCCTCTGCTCCGGTTGCGGTAAAAATCACATGGCTATCCAATGGATCTTCTTGTACTGCTGTTATTTGCACTGGCTTCAAAAATGACGATGAAATTCCTCCCACCTGCATCAATAATTCAGGAGAAGTGCTTACAATATCCACCCTGCGGTCTTCTTCACGTAATAATGCGAGTTCTTTTGTGCCGCCGGGCTGTTCTGATGGGTTTACTGGTTTATCTCTTCCCTCCGTGCTTATTCTTGACGCGTCAATTCCAAAAACAATTACCAAATATTGCTTGATAGTTTCAGCCATTATTTTACCTTCCGTTGGGCTTCTACCCGATGCCCCGGTTAATGTAATTGAGCTTTGGGGGTTGGCCCGCAGACGGTCGCCCATGATATTCAAAACATTATGATATACCACTAACTGCCTTGACGAGCGGCCGCTATTCAAATTACCAGGCTGGCTTTCCTGCAAGTCTTCCTCTTTAAAAGATATAGCCTGAGTTTGGTTTAGTTTTACATAGCGATTGGGTATTTCAGTTGATCCCAGATCAAAAAATACCGAATTTCCAAGCACAAATGTTTCTTTCACTTTGCGCTTCAATGGGACTACTTTGGGCGCACGAACCGAAAACTGCACTTCCTTTTCGCCAACGACAGCAGGAATTATTACGGGTTTTGCCATAACAGCTGCAGGAGATACGGCAGGAGTTGATTTTCCACGTTTGCCAAACTTAAATGCCGTGCCCATCCGAATTGTATAGAGATCCCATGATTCGACCGAACGGGGCGCATGACCAAAGTCCGTTTGAAAAGATACAAATGGAGAAAGGATCATTTGCATAGCGCTTGTTCGTGCAGAAAGTGGGAAATCCATTCCAGCGCCTACCTGCCCCGAAATCGAGGTTTCACGTACACTACTCCAATCACCCCTTGTATCAGTTTGCTTTTCCTGCGTATAAGTAAATGCTTTGGACATATTGAAATTCAGCGTAGGTCCGGCAAACACATAAAAGGCGGAGGCAAAAGGCGCCAACCGCAAGCTGGGTTCAACGGTAAGGTAACTAATATTGGTTGATAAAGTCATCGCGCAATTGCAGGGCGCCACTTCGCCGTTAAATTTACCGCCGCGGTTATCGAACGCCACATTTAGCATACCACCCCATATTTTCTTTGGCCGGTACTCAGTCAGTAATGATACGTAAGGTTTGATGCCATTCCCTTTATGAAAGGCAGTTGGAACCGTTAAGTCCTCGTTGAGCATTTGGGTTGTACCGCGGAAATAGTTAAAATTTGCCGCTACTGATCCGCCAAACCACCATATGGGCTGTGACGATTTTACTTCTTGTGTATTGCCTGTCAGGCCTGCAAAAAGCAACATTAAAAATATAATTGCAAACTTTCGCTTTGCTATGTAAAATTGTAACATAAATATCTCTTTTAAAAGTTAGTCTTACTGTTTCATTTTATTTAGATATGATCCCTACCGGGAGGGAATTAAGGCACGTTAATAGTTGTATTTACCATGGTAACTGAAGCATTCAGGGAAAGTGCTCTGCCATTAAGTACTGTTTGAACGGTATTTCCGGCAGTAGAGAAAGTAACTCCAGCAGATGCAATGATGGTTCCCACCATAACTCCGCCTCCTGCTCCGTTAATGGTCGCTTCGCTGCCAACATACCAATATACATTTTTTGGCGAGCCTCCGTTTATCATTATAACGCTGCGTGCACCTGCTGGCCCGGCAATGCCCACTGTTAACGCGGCTGTTGTCTGGAATATCCATACAGCATTCGAATCGCCCTTAGCATCGAGTGTAAGATTTCCGCTTGATATTGTAAACGTAGCACCGGCAGATTTATAAATGCCCGGGATTAAGGTTAATCCACCTAGTTCGCCTGCGCCGGGATCAGTGCCTCCTGGTTTTGAAGCGGGTGAAATACTATCATAAGCACTGTTCGCATCAGCCAACGCATTAGTTGCAATTATAAATGAGGCGGGAGTTCCGGGGGCAGGAGGCCCCGTGTAGATTCCACCTGTAACATCACCCACATTAGCAAGTGTTTGTGTGTAAATAGTACCTGTCATACCATCATGGAATCCGGTTATTAACGTAGGAGCTGCGGTGGTGCCGATACCCCCATTGTTAATTACAGTATTTAATCCCTGATTAGTTGTCCCGGCACTTCCTCCGAAAACTCCGAAAACAGAAGCGCTTCCCAGGAACGATGGTGGCGGGGCCGACTGCAATGCGGCTGACTGCAATGTTGTAAAGGTCCATATATAATTGCTTACCAGTGCATCGTGTGCCGGATCTTTAGCACCTGTAGTAATGGTGCCTGTATATGTGGTATTGGGTACGAGACTGTCTGAAGGCGAAAAAGTCGCTGTCATACCGGAGTAAGTGACCACGCCTGTAATCACCGTTGTCCCCTGTTTTAGGGTAAAGGTGCTTGTGTTGATTGTAGAAGAGTCCATTACCTCGTTAAAGGTGGCATTGACGGTCTTGTTAAGACTTATACCCGTAGCAGTATCTGAAGGGCTGGTTGAAATTACCATTGGGCAAACGCCGATAAGGCCTGTTTCCTCGGTAACCTTTTTACATCCAGCTGCAAAAACGAGCAGATAAACTAACACATACAATGTGATGTAAAAGATTTCGGAAAATCTCGTACGAACTGGTAATAGGGTACTTTCAGTACCGAATGAGGGGTTTTTCATAATTGGGTTTTAAAATATTTTTTCTCCTTTCTCTATCGTGTAACAGGCCATTCCGGATATTCTGATATCGTGTAAGGTAGAGCTAACAGCGTAGGGGTATACCCGAAATAAGCCACGCAGAAGAAGTGGCAGAGGCTGTTGATATACTGACAGGATGGGAAAAGTCAGTGTACCAGGTAGATAACATACAAGTGGATATTTTATTCCCGGAGACAACGGATCAAACCATAAAATAAGTAATTACGATGAATATGCTAAGTGCATTCCCTTTAAAATGGGGCGATGACCCCTCGAATATGAGAAGGAAGTATGTATTACAAAAACTACTATTTTACGCTTAATAAAGTCGGACGTGGCCCTGCTCATAACAGGAACCTTCTTTCGAAGGCTCCATCAGATCCATTCCCAATAGCCGTTAATCCAATAGAACTGGCCATCCTGCCGTTGGTGCCAATAGCCCCTCACCCACATCTTGTGCGGGTCACGCACGATCCAGTATCCCTGTTGCCAGGCATAGCCATTGTTGCGCCAGGCCCATTCACCATCGACCCAAATATGTTCGGATGAGGGCTGAGGAGGCCGGTTGAAAGAAGGTTCGGGAGGCATTGAAGCGACAAAAACATTATCGGGTATCCTTTTCCAGTAGCCCATGACCCAATACCATTCTCCATTGGGCCATTGCGCCCAATGCCCATTGATAAAGACCTTATTCGGTTCGGGCACGGTCCAATACCCTGTCTGATACATATAATGATTATTCAGCCAAATCCATTCCCCATGCACCCAAAGATGTTGGTTGGAGGGCCTTGGAGGCCGTAGATAATTGGGTTCCGGTATCCACATCGCAACGCCCATATGCGGTATGGGTTTCCAGTATCCCGGCTGCCAGTAAGCGCTGCCGTCCGGATTTTTCACCCATTCGCCTTTCACCCAGATATGGTCCTTTTCAGGCACCGTCCAGAATCCCGGCTGGCGAACATAAGTATTGCCCTGAGGTGCCCATTCCCCCTCAATCCAGACATGATTGGTGGTAGGTTGTGGTGGCCTTTCAACAAAGGGCTCCGACGGAAGTATGTTGATCGTAATGTGTATTTGTGCATGAAGAGCACTCAGAGAGGATGATAATAGGAAAACAAGGGAAAGAGCCAAAAGGGACCTTCTCATATTGGATAGATTTTTAAGTTACAGCACAGGATCAATTATCGCTCCAATTCAAATCATTTTTGCCCCTCGCCGGCTAAATGACATATTGTTAACATCTGTTTTTCCCGCTGTCGTTTTTCCGGCAAAAAAATAAGGCCACCCCAAAAATGGCGTGGCCTTGACCCTTAAAACAACCTGTCGCAAACATTAAGTACGATTAACAACCTATAGATCGATGTTGTGTTTTTCTTTTTTCGGGCGGCCCTTTCACTACCGCCTGACATAGAATTAGTACTAACAGACTGTAGTGATGTAACTACAAAAACGAAATTAATTACTTTTTCCGAGAAAACCTGTAACTCCTTGAAAATGTGGCATTTTTGACCGTTTAAGGCTACTCTGACCGGAATGGGCTATCCGACGGAGACAATGACTCCGATAGGACAATAACTAAGGGGCAAAAGTTATACTTCGGCTTTAAAGGTCTTTCCCAACTCTTTCCCCAATCCGAAATAATGCCGGAAATTATAAATCAGCGGCTCCCATTTTTCAGGATCGATGTGATTATCTTTTATCACTAAACTTTCATCCACATGGATCTTTACCACCCGTACCTCCACTGCAGCAATGGGCCCCTGTTCCACCGGGTCATCTTCAATCACCATCATATTTTTTAAAACCGCCTCAAAATGTATACTGCATTCTTCAATGCGTGGGGGGGCAACCACATCAGACGCCAGCCTGGTAAATCCACCCGCCCTGAATTTATCAGATTCATATTGATACCTTGTCTTTTTGTAATCGGGTATGGGTTGCGCACCAGTGAGCGTGGCAATGCGTTCTACCTTGTCAAAAAGATGGGCAGCAGGGATATTGACCACACATTCACCCTGCTTAACCAGGTTCTGATAGGTCTTTGATCCACACTCCAACCCAATCACCAATGTCCTGCCCAGTGCCCAGACCGACGAAACCGGACCGATATTGGCCTGATTATTCTCATCGACTGTGCTAATCAATGCCACCGGTGTGCCAAAATACAAGATGGCCGGTTCTATGCTTTTAAATGTTTTTTCCCTGTCCATTGATCAGAAAGCGCAATTCCTATGCCCCGGCGCAAACGCCAAACATCCAAGAAGTTCGCCGGCGCGACGGTATTGGGCCGGTTGGATGCCATATTGCGCTTTGAACGCACGGCCAAACGCACTGGGGTTCTCGAACCCGCATTGCCAGCCGACATCCATCACCGGTAGGTCGGTGCTGCGCAAAAGATCGGCTGCATGATGAAGTCTGACCCCTGTGAGATAGCAGTGCGGTGTCAGCCGGAAAGCGTATTTGAATTGCCTCACCAACTGCGGAACGGAGAGGCAGGCAGCTTTACTGATCCTGTCCAGGTCCAGCTTTTCCCTGTAAGCCGAATGCAACAAGTCCTTCGCCAAACATACCCTGCTGAAAATTTCCTTCCGTGTGCTGGCTTTAATGGCGTCGATCCTGCCGGCGCCGTTGACTTCGGACTTATAGGTCCGGACAAGCTGCCGCAACAAAAACAGCAGATGTTCATCGGTCAGGCCGGTGTGGTCACCCAGGGCGTCCAGATGGGCCGTGAGATCCCGCAACTGGCGAAGCAACCGTGGCTCGATCGCATGCAGCGTTTGAAAAAATTCAAGGGTCTCATTTCCGGTGTCAAGCGGGTTGTCCGTCAATTCCTCCTCGCTGCGCAGGCAATCGCGAAAAATGGCGCCGGCAAATTCCTTTTTAAAGAAGATAGACAGCACCTTCGTCGGCTCTCCTTTTTGAATCTGGCACGCGTAACGCTGATCATCATTGAGGATCAGGAATTGACCGGGCCTGACCGCTATCTGCCGGCGGTCAATAGTATACCACTCCTCACCGCTGAGTATTGTCTTCAGTGAAAGACAGCCGACGTGATCGTCACAATGCGACCCATTGCTCCAGGCGTTGAAGACGACATTGTGCTTTTTAAATTGGCTGAAATGTCGTTGTTCATCGAACCCTGGCTCGCTGGGATCAGGCAGACGGGTATAATACATAGTGGCCAAAAGATACAATTTTGAGCAATTTGGCACATTGATTTTTCCATGGACGGCATAGTTTGGCCCCATAAAAATCAGCCGTCTATGCGCTCGACTTTATCTATAGTGGGCCTTCTGCTCCTGGCAGCCTGCCATTTCGGGGGACATCCCGATGATCCGGCCTTACTTCAGCAGGTCTTGACAGATTATTTTAATGCGATCGGAACGCACGACACGGCAAAGATGCAGGCGCTGACAACGGATGATTTCATTCTCTACGAGGACGGCCTGGTCTGGAATAATGACAGCGCCTTTAAGAATATCCACCGGCACCTGCCTTTTACAGTAAAATATACGTTAGGCAATATGCGGATGTTTGTGGATGAACATTCAGGCGATTGCGTGTATACCAATCGTGCCGATTTTATCTTCCACGACAGCGACAACGTGCGTATCGAATTTCTCGAGACCGCCAGCTTTCGGAAGACGGCGGCAGGCTGGAAGATGAATGTACTACATGTCACTGAGCGGGGGCCTCGTTACGACACGATCCGGTATTTACGCGATCATTATGCCCAAAGGTTGAAAGTCTTTGCGGCCGAACCGCTGGTGACCGGGGGGCTCGTGTTCCTCGGTAACAGCATCACGGAGTTCGGGGACTGGAAAAAACTGACCGGTGATCCGACAGCAGTGAACCGGGGTATTGCAGCTGACAACAGCTTTGGGGTACTTGACCGGCTGGGAGAGGTGATAGCACGGCAGCCGCGTAAGCTGTTCCTCGAGATCGGCATCAATGACATTGCCCAGGATATACCGGTCGAGGTGACCGAGAAGAACATTTATTTGATTGTCAAACGTGTTAAGGCAGGGTCGCCGAATACCTCCGTATATGTGGTCAGCATTTTGCCGACGAATAATGATGTCCGGCAGGATTACCCTGAGCTGTACGGGAAGAACGGTATAGTGCAACGGCTGAATTACGAGTTGCGTCTTCATGCCACAGAGAACGGGTTTCAATATCTCGACCTTTGGCGCCGGGTTGTCACCCCGGACGGCGATCTGGACCGGCGGTATGCACGCCCCGACGGCCTGCACCCGAATGCGGCAGGATACCAGGTTTGGATGGAGTCGATGCGAAATCTGCCGAATTAATCGAATAAGGCATCCATAGTTACCATTGCCTGGACTGATCGGGAAACATATTCATTAGGCTGCACGCCAAAAGTGGTGACCAGGGTCAGAAAAAGCGACTTTTTGGTGTTGGTAATTTCTTTAAACACCTTCCTTTTATTTTCAAGTTCGCCGGCATAAGCCTTGTCAATCGTAAATTCCTTCTCTGAGTATTTCATTTCGCAGATATTTATCGCAAAATCCCTTCGGTCAATCAGCAGGTCTATCTGAGCCCCTTTACCCGTCTTAGGCAGATAGCGCCAGGCTGATTCTTCCGTATAGACTGCGGCGATCCCAATGGCCTTTTTCAACTGTTGGATATGTCTTAAACAGACTCTTTCAAAGGCTATACCGCTCCAGCTTCTCCAGGACTGGCCCCCGGAAAATTTCTCCCAGGTCCCACTCCCATGCGATCGACTGTTCTCCATGAACTTCAGGTAAAAATGAGTGTATTCATCAGCCAGCTTATAAATCGCATCTTTTGATTTTTTATCATATGGCAGCCATGCTGTAACAAAACCGGATTCGATCAGTTCCTCTAACAATTCAGTCACTGTTCCTCCTGAACTCAAACCACCCTCCTCCATAATTTGGTTGCGTGTCAATCCGGCTTTATTTGTTGCCAGCGCCCGGATCACCTTCAAATGCCGGGTAGCATCGTCAAAAAGGGAATGATATAAATTCTTGAATTCATCATGCAGTAGTCCGTCCTTGTCAAAGCAAATCCGGTCGATGGCTTGCGTAGCTGATTCGCCCTTCTTTACTTCTTTTAAGTAATGCGGGATGCCACCCATGACCATATATATCTGGAGAAGATGATATCGTTCCAGGTTAACATGGAAAGCTTCCAGGAATTGTGCTACCTCCTGAAGCGTAAAAGGCAGAAGCCGTATTTTGCGGGTTATCCGGTTGTGAAGGCCTCCTCTGCTATTCACTATATTCTTTATCATCCAGGATGCGGCCGATCCGCAAATGACAACCACCAGATTTGATTGAGTATTTCCCCAACTATTCCACCAATGATCGAACGCCGCCAAAAAACCTGACTTATGGGTATTAAGCCAGGGAAATTCGTCAAGGAACACTACGGCTTTCTTCGTTCGTATTTTGGACGTCAAAAAATGAGTCAGCTGGTCAAAAGCATCGGACCAGTTATCCGGCACCCTGTAGAGTTTATCGTTACCAGTCGCTTTGCCAAGAGCCTTATTGAAATTTCGAAGCTGTTGGGATAATTTGGCCTCGCGCGTGCCGGTGAATTCAAAGGCGAGGTAGCCGGCATAATATTGCCGAATCAGAAAGGTTTTACCAACACGCCGGCGGCCGAACACCGCCATCAATTCAGGTGCGCGGGAGTCCAGCGCTTCCTGAAGGATACTCTTTTCAATCTCCCGGCCTGTAAGTTTTTCCATAAGTAAAATGCAATCACAGCCAAATCTACCCAAAAAATACCAGATTTGGCCGCCGATAACTCACTCTATTCCCAGCCAAATCTAGTCCAAAAATACCACTTTTGGCTGTCGATAACCCACCCTATTCCCAGCCAAATCTATTGCAAAAGGCCATAATGATCCGTATATAACTGATTATCAGTTTTTTAAAGAATGTTCCTTTTTTCCCTTTACTTTGCCCCAAATGAAATACGGAATCATCACCTCAGGATCCAGGGGCGACGTTCAACCTTTTATTGCACTGGCATTGGCCTTAATGTCAAAGGGTCACGAAGTCACCGTCGTCGCACCTGAAAATTTCCGGGAATTTGTAGAAGGATTTGGCGTGTCTTATTGGCCGGTGACAGGCGACACCGAACGCCTCATCAATTCACCCACGGCCCTTAAGATCCTGGAAGGCGGCAGCATATTTAAATTCTTTTACCACTTGCAAAAGGTCTCAGCGCAGACTGCCGACCAATCCAACCGCGACATCCTGGCGGCTTGCAACCACTTCGATTATTTGATCGTCAGCGTACTACCGCTACCCATCGTCTATTCCATTGCTGAAAAATACCGTAAAAAGTGCGCCGTCGTCTTTCTCAGCGTACCGCCGATACCCACGAGGGAATTCCCTTTCCAGGTTTTTGGCACAAAAGGCCACGTATGGTTCAACAGGCTGTCCTACTGGCTGACGGGACTCGCTTATGCCATGATCAGCAAAAAACTAAACCAGTTCAGAAAGGAAATTGGGTTGCCGCCGGCTAATGTGATGAAGGCCTTACTTCGGGCTGATCTGCTCGCGATAACGGCCATCAGCCAGCTGCTGATCAAACAACCCGCAGACTGGCCCCCCCAGGCGCATGTCACCGGTTTCTTTTTCCTGCCGGAGACCGCCAGGGAAAGACCTGGCGCCAATGAACTTCCCGAAGGGCTGGAAGAATGGCTCGCAAAAGGAGACAAGCCTGTGTACATAGGGTTCGGAAGTATCCCCATTCCCGACCAAACAAAGTTTTTACGCGCGTTGGAAGGTGTACTGGTCAAAAAAAGAGTAGTGCTGGGCGCCGGCTGGTCGATATTGGACGGCTTACCGGTCCATCCTGATCTTTTTGTAGTCAAATATGTGGATCACGCGTGGCTCCTTCCCCGCTGCAGCGTCACCGTTATACATGGCGGCATTGGTACCGTTGGAGCGGCTTTGCGTAGCGGTACGCCGCTGATCGTCGTCTCGATTCTCGCAGACCAGCCTATAAACGGTAAGATGATCGAGCAGAAAAAACTAGGTCGCCATATCCCTTTCAAAGACCTTTCACCCGAAAGGCTGCTCGATGCCATCGATTCAACGAAAGACCCGGTGATAATAGAAAATTGTAAGGCTGCAGCTGCAACCATCAAGGCCGAAGACGGCCTGGAAAAAGCAGTCCACCTGTTAGAACAATATTTTCAATAGGCCCATAGCAGCGGTAATTCTTCTACTCTCAGCGCTTTACCTTAATCTTAACATACTCTCGTTAAATCTGCTGCGCCGTTTGCCTTCTTATATCCAGGATGAGCAAAACGGAACAAAAGCTCACCCGCTAACTTAAAATCACAAACAAAATGAAAAAGATCTTTACACTCACCGCCCTGGCAGCCGCCAGCATACTCATCGCCACCCGGAGCGATGCGCAGATACCACCCCCACCCGGCGTTTACCAGGCTCCCGCTCCTGTATATCAGCAACCCTATCCTGCAGATCAGGGCGCCTACCCCTACCCCGACGACGGGTATGCCTACGGCGACGGTGTAGCCTTTGCAGCTCAGTTCCCCGGGTATGCGTACTACGACTATCCGGTCTGGAACGGTCACTATAGGGATTATGCCTACTATACCCACTATCGGCCGTTTTTCGAAAGAAGGTATGCCGGATATTTCAATGGCGGTCGCTTTGATCGGGGGCGTTTTCAACGCGAAAACTACGGACGCGGGTATGCTTATGGCGGCGGATATGTCAATCGTGGATATGTCAATCGTGGATATGTCAATCGTGGATATGCCAATCGTGGTGGATACGTCAACCATGGATATTCCAACCCCGGCTTCGCCAATCACGGATACGCCGGTCGCGGCAACTTCAACCGAGGCAACTTCAATGGCGGACACGCTTATGCCGGTCGCGGAGGATTCAGCGGTCATGGTGGCGCTCCACGCGGCGGTTTCGGTAACCATGGCGGTGGCGGATATGGCCACGGACGCCGGTAGAAAATAACGATACACTATACATCGAATGGCGCGGCCCAACAGCCGCGCCATTCGCATTTCCGGGGGCCGCCGACCTCCGCGCAAAAAGTATTCAAAATGAATACTCCCCCAGGCCACCTTGCCGTCGCCGCCCCGCCCTCCGGCCCCTGCCGGCCCCCCGACCCCGCCATTCCCCGTGTAGAAAAAATTGCTCAGTCCCGATGCCGCGACCGCCATAACCGGATGATTCTCTGTTATAATGGAATTTGGCATAAATATGGAATCTCTAAGAGTAATTAATTACGGTTTGGTTATGTTATCGAATACCCTGGAAAACATTCTGCTCGTTGACGACGATGTCGATCATCTATCCATCTGCAGCCTCATTCTCCGAAGAAAAAACTACGCAGTACGTATTTTATTGGGCTGTAAAAATATGGACGAACTCATCGAGGTCGTCCGTGAATTCCGCCCGGGGATTATCTTTATGGATCACGATATGCCCGGAGTCAGTGGCCTGGACGCCACCAGGGAGCTAAAATCCAATCCGCTGTCGAAATCCATCCCCGTCATCTATTTTTCCGGCCAGGATAATGTCGCCGAACTCGCAGCAGCAGCAGGCGCCGATGACTTTCTGCGCAAACATTTCTATATGCCGAAACTGCTGGAGCTCACCGCTCGCTACACTGCCTGATTCGTCCGCCTGATACCTACTCCCATGCCTCCGGCCACCTTCCTCACCCACCTCGCCGCCCTTCCGACCGCTCCTCGCCAATCTCACCCGCCAAGACCCAAAATTCCTTATATTCAGGCTTCTAAAAAACTCCTAACCATGTTTCCACGGCCATTCCTGACACTCCTGTGTCTCACTCTCTGTCTGATAGTCTCCGCTCAACAAAAAGGCTATTATCGCACCCCCGCCATCCACAAAAATACCGTCGTCTTCACCGCCGAAGGCGATCTCTGGAAATACGACCTGTCGAACGGCACTACCTCCCGCCTGACAACCCACCAGGGCCTTGAGCAGTATCCCCGCATTTCCCCCGATGGCAAGACCATCGTTTTCTCGGGCCAGTATGAAGGCTCGACAGAGCTCTATTCCATCGGCATCGACGGCGGAGTGCCCAAACGGCTAACCTATGACTTTGACGGGTCTACACGCGCCACGTGCTTTACCGGCGACGGAAAGATCATTTATCGTACCGGGCGTTACGACGGACTCCCTTCTCCTCAGTTGATCCGGCTGGACCCGGCCACAATGACCCGCGAGCCATTGCCGCTGGCGACGGGCTCGGACGGCTGCTACGACGAGACCGGCATCCTGTATTTTACCCGCTGGCCCTTTCAGGGCAGCAGGACCAAGCGTTATAAAGGCGGAACAATAGAGCAGATCTGGAAATTCGACGGCCAGCACGAAGCGACCTGCCTGACCTGCGACTTTGACGGTACCAGCACCCGGCCGATGTTGTATAATAATCGCATCTATTTCGTATCCGACCGCGACGGCACCATGAACCTCTGGTCCATGGACAAGGACGGCAGGAACGTCAAACAAAACACCTTCTCAAAAGGCTGGGACATCCAATCACCTTCGATAGATGCCGCCACGATCGTCTACCAGAAAGGCGCCGATCTCTGGATATATGATGCCGCGGCCAATACGGACAAGATACTGGACATCCGCCTGCAGTCGGACTTTGACCAACGGAAACCCCGATGGATCAAAAGCCCGGTCACCTCCATCACGGACAACGCTATTTCTCCCAACGGTAATTATGTGGCGCTGATCAGCCGCGGCCGTGTCTTCGTCTCCCCCGCCAAAAGCGATCGCTGGGTAGAAGTAAACCGCCACAGCGGCATCCGGTATAAGGAGGCACATTTTATCAGCGACAAAAGCCTCGCGCTTCTATCCGATGAGAGCGGCGAATATGAGATCTACAGCGTGATTGCCGACGGCAGTGAACCGGCAAAACAACTGACCAAAGGCACCAAGACGATGATCCGCAGCTTTATCCCTTCTCCCGATGGGAAGTATATCGCCTATGATGATAAGAATGATGTATTGCGGATTATCGAGACTGCTACAGGCACTCTGAAGTATACCTACGACGAAGCCTATGCCGGCGTTGGCGATGCGGGCTGGTCCCCTGACAGCCGGTTTCTGCATTTTACCCGTGGCATCGAGAACCGCAATCAACAGATCTGCCTGGTAGACTCCCGGACCATGAAGATGCAGCCGGTCACGACGACAAGGCTCAACAGCGGCAGCCCGGCCTGGTCCACAGACAGCAATTGGCTGTTCTTTGTCTCCGATCGCAACCTGCATACCCGCGTGGGCTCACCCTGGGGCTCGCGTGAACCCGAGCCCTACTATACGGAGACCAGCAACTTCTATGCGATGCCGCTGGACCCCGCAGCAAAATTTCCCTTTCTGACCACGGATAGCTGGCTGACGGATTCCCTGTTCAACCCGGCGATTGCCGGCCACAAGAAATCGACGCCGACGGCAAAAACGTATGACTGGGAGAAGCTGCAAACGATGCTTTACCAATTGCCGGTGAAAAGCGGAAATCTAGGCCAGCTCCAGGCCGCGGAGGGCTGGCTCTATTGGCTGGATTATGGTCCCGCAGGCAGTCGGGATGCCGGACCACGCCTGCTGGCGTTAAAAATAAAAGAAAGTAAGAAATATGAACCCGTGGAAATCGCTACCGGCGTGGCAGATTTCGAACTCTCCGCCAATAAGAAAAAGATCCTCATCAGTTTCCGTAACCG
>Ga0302325_10017992_pt1 | contig 14907 bp, 13 predicted proteins | sample Palsa_T0_2_FD_201948 | JGI IMG/M metagenome (GOLD analysis project Ga0302325, IMG submission 201948) | Peat permafrost microbial communities from Stordalen Mire near Abisko, Sweden - Palsa_T0_2 | ecosystem: Environmental > Terrestrial > Soil > Palsa > Peat permafrost | place: Sweden: Abisko... | reverse complement strand
TTCTTGGCCTTGGCGTATTCGACGATCATGAGCATCAGCGCCCGGCCGAGGCCATGACTCTTGAGATCGGAGCGCACGATGATGGCGTATTCGGCTGCGCCGTCATCGTTGGCGTCGTCATGCAACCGGGCAACCCCGAGCATCTCTCCCGACTTTTCATCGAGCGCGATGAAAGCCATCGCCTTTTCGTAGTCGATGTGGGTAAATCTGGAGAAGAACGCCAGATCGCGGATTTTCACCGCACCGAAGAAACGCAATCGCACATCCTCCGCACTCTCGACCTCGAAAAATTTTGCGTAAAGCAGTTCATCTTCCGGCCTGATCGGGCGGACCAGAACTGTCTCTCCATCGGGCAGGCCGATACGTCGCTCCCATGTCTTCAGGTCGATGGTCATGTTCACGTCGATGGTTTTGGGCGGCAGATCGTTCCGGTACGGCACTTAAGATAACGATGCGGGCCCGAAGGTCATCCTCTTCGGCCTTTCAGCCGATCAAATAATTGTCGTTCTTTGTCGGCAGCATGGCGCCAATCGGGGTCATATTGGCCTTGCGATGGCGCTTTCCCTGCGCCACATGAAACCGGATTGAGGATCGTCGATTCCATGCACCGCACCAAAACCACCGCCAAGAAAAGTCTGACAAAACGGGCTGCCGCACCGGCAAAACGGCGCTCCGGCGCTTTGCCCGAATGGAATCTCGCCGATCTCTATTCCGGCCTCGATGATCCAGCGATCAAGCGCGACCTTGACAAGACCGACGCCGACTGCGCCGCCTTCGAGACAGATTACAAAGGCAAGCTCGCCAATCTTGCCGGCGTGCCGCAAGGCGGAGCCGCGCTTGCCGAAGCGGTGCGCGCTTATGAGGCGATCGACGATTTGATGGGCCGGCTCGGCTCCTATGCCGGGTTGGTGCATGCCGGCAATACCGTCGACCCCGCGCGGACCAAGTTTTACGGCGACGTCCAGGAGCGTCTGACAACCGCATCGACGCACCTGTTGTTTTTTACGCTCGAGCTTAACCGCATCGACGATGCGGTGCTGGACGCGGCGATGGCCGATCCGGCGCTGGCGCATTACCGGCCCTGGCTGGACGACGTGCGCCGTTACCGGCCCTATCAACTCGAAGACCGGGTCGAGCAGCTTTTCCACGAGAAGTCGGTAACGGCTTATTCGGCCTGGAACCGGCAATTCGATGCCACGATCGCCAATCTGCGTTTCAAGGTCGGCGGCAAGTCGCTCGCCATCGAGCCGACGCTGAACTTCATGCAGGATCGCTCCGGCGCCAAACGCAAAACCGCGGCGGACGCGCTCGTCAAAACCTTCAAGGAGAACGTGCAGCAGTTCGCGTTGATCACCAACACGCTCGCCAAGGACAAGGAAATCGCCGACCGCTGGCGCGGCTTCGCCGATATTGCCGACGATCGTCACTTGTCGAACCGGGTCGAGCGCGAAGTGGTCGATGCTTTGGTTGCAGCCGTGCGCGCCGCTTATCCGCGGCTGTCGCATCGTTACTATGCGTTGAAGGCAAAATGGTTCGGCAAAAAGCGTCTGCCGTATTGGGATCGCAACGCGCCGCTTCCGGCGGTTCCGACGCGCACTGTCGGCTGGACCGAAGCCAAGAACACGGTGCTGACCGCGTATGGTGCGTTCTCGCCGAAAATGGCCGAGATCGCCGAACGTTTCTTCGACGACCGCTGGATTGATGCCCCGGTGCGTCCCGGCAAGGCGCCGGGCGCCTTTGCGCATCCGACCACGCCGTCGGCGCATCCTTATGTGCTGCTCAACTATCAAGGCAAGCCGCGCGATGTCATGACGCTCGCGCACGAGCTCGGTCATGGCGTGCATCAGGTACTTGCGGCGCCGAACGGTGCGTTGATGGCGCCGACGCCGCTGACGCTCGCTGAGACTGCCAGCGTGTTCGGCGAGATGCTCACGTTCAAGAAATTGTTGGCTGCCGCCACCGACAAGAAAGAGCACAAGGCCATGCTCGCCGCGAAAGTGGAGGACATGATCAACACCGTGGTGCGGCAGATCGCGTTCTACACGTTCGAGTGCGCCGTCCACACTGAACGCAAGAACGGTGAGCTCACCGCCGAGCGCATCGGCGAATTATGGATGGATGTGCAGCGCGAGAGCCTCGGCCCCGCCATTGAACTCAAGCTCGGCTACGAGACGTTCTGGGTCTACATTCCGCATTTCATTCATTCGCCGTTCTATGTCTACGCCTACGCATTCGGCGACTGCCTGGTGAACTCGCTCTATGCTGTTTACGAGAACGCCTCAGAAGGCTTCGCTGAGCGCTATCTCGCGATGCTCGCCGCCGGCGGTACCAAGCACTACTCCGAACTGCTCGCGCCGTTCGGTCTCAACGCCCGCGATCCTGCGTTCTGGCAGGGCGGACTGGGTGTGATTGACCGGCTGATTAGCGAGCTGGAAAGCTTGGGGTAACAGGGCTTTAGTGCTGTAAAACATCTGTTGAACGGCAACGATGGTTATGTTATACGGCTCGTAATACATTACGGGGCCGTCCATGAAGATTGAAGTGAAACGGATCGGGAATTCCGAGGGGTTTATTCTGCCCCGTGAATTGATGCAGCGGCTCGACATCAAGCGGGGCCAGGCCTTTAGCGTTGTCGAATTGGCTGGTGGCGGGTTGCAATTGCTTCCTTATGATCCGGATTTCGAAGCCACGATGGAAGTGGCCGATGAAATCATGGACGAATATCGCGATACGCTGGCGACGTTGGCAAAATGATTGCGTCGTTCTATGGACACCGGGCCCAAATGGCTGACCTACGAAGAGGTCATCGCGCTTCATAGCCGGCAGCTGCGTCGCTTCGGTGGTGCGGCGGGATTGCGCGACGACGGTCTCCTCCGGTCGGCCATCGAACGTCCGATCAACAAATGGCACTACGAGCAGGCTGAACTTCCCGAACTCGCAGCCGCCTACGCGTTCGGCCTTGCCAAGAATCATGCCTTTGTTGATGGCAACAAACGCATCGCGTTCATGAGCATGATGGCCTTCTTGCGCAAGAACGGCGTGAAGTTCGCGCCAGCGCCCGCGCATGCCACAAAAATAATTCTGGCTCTTGCTGCTGGCGAAGTTAGCGAAGAGAGTCTCGCGCGCTGGATTCGTGACAACTGGCCGAAGGAGAAATAGCGCGCCCCTCGCGCTACTTCACGTTCTTGACCGCCCAGTCGTCGATCACCTTGGCGATCTGAAGATTGTTCTTCTCGATCATCACCATGTGGCCGTTGCCGTGGATGCCTTTGCTTTGCAGCGGCATCCATTCGATGTGCTGCATGCCGGCCTGATTGAGATATTTGACCGTGCAGTTATCGTAAAGCTGGTGGTAGGACGCCTCCGCCGAGATCACGACGGTCGGGATATTCTTCAGGTTGACGAGCTGCCGCGCCGGTGCCTTTTGCATCCAGCATAGAAACTTATCCGGGCCGTCGGGCTTCTCGTCGCGAACCAGTGCGAACTCGCTCGGATCTTTTACCGGCGGATCGTAGGTGATCGGAATATCGGTCGGTCCCCACGGCCGGGCCTTGCCGGTGCCGATGATCGCCGCCTCGAACGGAGGACCCGAGGGCTCAATCGCGATGATGGCTTTGACCAGTTTCGGCCGGGCGTCGACGATCAGCCAGCCAAAGGCACCGGATTGCGAATGGGTCAGCACGATCGCCGGTCCGATCTTGTCGAGCAGCGCTGCGCCGGCATCCTGATTGCGCTGCTCGGTTTCCTCCGGCGACAACACCGTCTCGACTTGCGTGGCATAGAAAGAGTCGAAGATCGGATCGCCCTGTTTGCCCTTGTTGGCTCCTTCACCCGGCCACTGCGTGTGTTTCTCGCGGCCGGGCCAGGTGCCGTCGCTTTCGATCGCGGTGAACTGGAATTGCTCGTTCTCGGTGGTGAACATCCGCGTTGCGCCGTCGCCCGGATGATAAGCCGAGCGCCCACGCATCGGTTGGTCGATCATGTAAACGACGTAGCCTTGCTCGACGAAGTATTCCGCCCAGCCTTCGCGGCCGTCCGGCGTGCCCATCCAGTTGGTGGCGGTCTGCGCGGCGCCGTGGATCAGCACCAGCGGGTAGGGGCGCTTTTGCACCTTCGGCGCGAGCACCTCGACATAAATCTGGCCTTGCATGATGTGCTTGCCGGGGTCGCCGACATAGTGGCCGCCGACATAGAAGAAGCCGCGCTTGGCGATAGCCGACTGATCGACTGCCGGCACCGGTAGCTTCACTTCGGCCAGCGCCGGCGCAGCGGCGATGGCCAAAACGAGTGTGACAAAAGCAATGCCCAAAGCTGGGCGCAGATTGGCCATGACGGTCCTCCCCGACGCGTAAAGCGCGTTTTCTGACTTGCCGTAGCGTGGTGCGACCCACATTTGTTTGTCAATCGGTGGGCAACGCGATTTCGCTTCCGAATGTATTCACGCGTAAGCCATAATCTTTGCGTCAACGAAAGTGGGCATGGCCGAAAAACCTGAAAACAAAGGCGGGCGCGATAGCGAGAAGAACCGCCTCTCGGCGCGTGCCGCGCGTTACGCTCGGGTCGGAGCGAATGTCGGCGGCGTCGCGGCGCGTTATGCGGGCCGGCGGCTCATGGGCGGCGAACCGGATCGTGCCGGCGAGGCGAGTGCGCTGTCGTCGGCGCTCGGCCGGCTCAAAGGCCCGCTGATGAAGGTCGCGCAATTGATGGCGACCATTCCCGATCTGCTGCCGCCGGAATACGCCGCCGAATTGCAAAAGCTGCAAAGCGAGGCGCCACCAATGGGCTGGGCTTTCGTCAAACGCCGCATGATGGCGGAACTTGGCGCCGACTGGCCAAGGAGATTTGAAAGCTTCGAGCATCACCCCGCCGCAGCGGCGTCGCTCGGCCAGGTGCATCGCGCCCGTTCTCTCGATGGCGCGGCGCTGGCCTGCAAGCTGCAATATCCGGACATGCAGTCGGCGGTCGAGGCCGATTTGGTGCAGCTGCAATGGTTGCTCGCGATCCGCCAGCGCCTGAGCGCGGCCATCGACACCAGCGAGGTCGCCAAGGAAATCGGCGCGCGCGTCCGCGAAGAGCTCGACTACCGGCGCGAAGCGAAACACGCCGCGCTTTACCGCGAGATGCTCGATGGCGTCGATATCGTGCGCGTGCCGCGTTCATGGCCGGAGCTTTCCACTGGAAGGCTGCTGACGCTCGACTGGCTCGACGGCAGCAAGATGCTCGCGCACACGAAAGATCCGCTTGAGGTTCGCAACGAACTTGCCAGAGCGATGTTCACGGCGTGGTGGTTTCCGTTCAGCCGGTTCGGCGTCATTCACGGCGATCCGCATCTCGGCAACTACACCGTGTTCGACCGCGATGGCGAAGCTGCGGGCATCAATTTGCTCGACTATGGCTGCGTCCGGATTTTTCCGCCGAAATTCGTTCGCGGCGTGGTCGATCTCTATCACGGCCTGCTGCACGGCGATGACGAGCTAGTCGTCAACGCCTACGAGACCTGGGGTTTCCGGAAATTGTCGCGCGATCTCATCGACACGCTCAATATCTGGGCGCGCTTCATCTATGCGCCGCTGCTCGACGATCGCGTGCGTTCCATCGCCGACGGCGTGAAGCCGTCTGAATACGGCCGCCGCGAAGCCTTCCGTGTCCATCAGGCGCTCAAGCAGAAGGGGCCGGTGAAAGTGCCGCGCGAATTCGTTTTCATGGACCGCGCCGCGATTGGGCTCGGCGCTGTGTTCCTGCACCTGCGCGCCGAGCTGAATTTCTACAAGCTGTTCAACGAAGCGATCGAGAAGTTCTCGATCGATCGCGTTGCGCAACGTCAGTCGGCGGCGCTTGAGCGCGCAGGCCTCAAAGACGCATAGCTCCCAGCGCCAGCTGATGCATTGACGGCCTTCCGCGAACGGACGATGGTTTTGGCAAAATCTTCGCGGGAGGAAATCATGACCACGTCACGACGCAATCTCATTCAGGCGCTTGCCGCGGGCGGAGCAGCTTTGGCCACCGCTGCGGGTCCGACAAAAGCATTTGCCGAAGGCACGGCCGAATCCGCATCGCCGGACTTCGGACAGCCGAGCTCTCAAGAACACGAGCTGAAGATCGTCAATGTCGAGCGCCTCGAAGACGAGGCCCGCAAAATCCTCTCTCCGGGCCGCTTCTCGATCATGGGGCCGTCGCGCGACGGCTGGACCTACCGGGAGAACCGGCGCGCCTTCAACGATTTTCCAATCATGCCGCGACGTCTGCAAAACGTGGACGACAAGGACATCGATCTGAGCACCACGCTGCTCGGCCACAAGCTGCCGCTGCCGGTTTTTACCTGTCCGACCGGTGCGCAAGGTAATTTCCACGTCAAGGCGGAGTTACCGAATGCGGCTGGCACCGGCATGGCAGGTTCGCTGTTCGTCGCGTCGGGCGCATCAAACCGGCCGATGGAGGAGATCGCACAGGCGACGACTGGCCCGAAGTGGTTTCAGATCTATATGAATCGCGACATGGAGCTTAACCGCTGGCTGGTGCAACGCGCCAAGGCGGCCGGTTATTCCGCCATCGTCCTGACCGCGGATGCGCTCGGCCCGGGACAGAGCGACGATTACATCGCGCTCGGCCGGCCGCGCGATCCGGCGCTGACGGCAGGCAATCACGATCCGGCGCTCGGCGGCCACGGCAATTTCAGCGAACAAAAGCACAATCTGAGTTTCAGCGACATTACGTTCCTGCGCGAAGCTTCAGGATTGCCGGTTCTGGTCAAAGGCGTTGTGCAGCCTGACGACATTCAGCAAAGCCTCGCCGAAGGCGCTGCCGGCATCTGGATTTCCAACCACGGCGGCCGGCAGATGGATGGCGGCCCGGCCTCAATCAGCATGCTGCGCGCGGCCGTCGACACCGTCGCCGGACGCGTGCCGGTGGTGCTCGACAGCGGCATCCGGCGCGGCGGCGATATCTTCAAGGCGCTGTCGCTCGGCGCGACAGCGGTCGGTATCGGCCGGCCGGCGCTGTGGGGCTTGATCGACGGCGGTTCGCAGGGCGTCAAAAGCGTCTATGCCCAGCTCGCCTTCGAGCTGAAGTCGACCATGCTGCTGTCGGGTGTGGCCAAGGTCACGGACCTTAACCGCAGCAACCTTGCGAGGGTGTAAGGCGGATCGTCGTGATCCGCTCGTACCCGCGAAAGCGGGGACCCAGCGCAAAGATTGGATTCCCGCTTTCGCGGGAATGAGCGGAGAACGGGTCGGCTCGATCTGGTGCGAGGCTAGCAGCAGTAAACATCTTCACCTTCAGTGGCGACCAGCGCGTTCTTCATGAAGGCGGGCGGCAGGTCGTCCTCGGCGGCTTCGGCAAGGGGCTTGAAGATCTTGAAGTGATGCCGCTCTGCGCCGGTCCAGAACACGACGTGGGTTTCGATGGGCGGGCAGCCGGGGACGCTACACGCGATCTCCGAGACCATGATGGTCTCATCGTCGGTGAGCTTGAAACGCGCGCGCGTCCACTCGCGCACGCGGTCGAATGCTGATCCGTCCGGGACTTTCTTGGTAAACCCAAGCATGCCACCTTATATATCAGGGCGAACGAGAGGACGTGAAAGTGGCCGAGCAAGTACTGGCAGCCGTGAGGACGGGGCCGAGCAAGACCGAAATCCGCGAATACCCGATGCCGGACGTTCCGCCGGATGCGGCGCTGATGAAAATGGAGGTCGGCGGCATCTGCGGCACCGACGTCAAGCTTTACAAGCACCCGCCGAGCAACAAGCCCACCATCATGGGCCACGAGAATATCGGCTATATCGCCAAGGCCGGCCGCGAGTTCACCCAGCGCAAGGGCTTCAAGGAAGGCGATCTGGTCTTCGTCGAGCACTACGTCTCTTGCGGCAAGTGCGAGTGGTGCCATGCCGGGCAATACCGCCACTGTGAGAATACCAACTGGCGTACCAATCCCGACGCGATCCGTTACGGCTATACGTCCGACGAAAAACCGCCGCATCTATGGGGCGGTTTCGCACAGTATATGTATCTGCCCTGGAATTCAGTGATCCATCACGTTCCGAAGGGCGTGACGCCGGAGCTTGCCGGCCTTGTCACGCCGATGGCGAATGGCGTGGAGTGGTCGCTGTTCGACGGCGGCGTCGGCTACAACTCCACGGTGCTGATCCAGGGACCCGGCCAGCAGGGACTGTCGCAGACGGTGATCTGCAAACAGGCGGGCGCGTCGCTGATCATCGTCACCGGCACGTCGAAAGACAAAGCACGTATGGACGTCGCCAGGAAACTTGGCGCCGACTACGTCATCGACGTAACGAAGGAAGATCCGCTGGCCCGCATCATGGAGATCACCGGCGGCAAGGGTGTCGATGTCTCGCTCGACTGCACGGCGGGCGCCGGGACCATTCCGATCCTGCTCGGTATCGAAGCACTCAAGCGCAAGGCCGGCGTGATCGTCGCCCAGGGCGAGATGGCGCAGTTTCCGAATTTTCCGCTGGAAAAATTCACGGTGAAATTCATCACCATGAAAAGCGCGCGTGGTCACAGCTACAAGGCTTGTGAACTCGCGCTTGAGCAGCTTGCGTCGAAGCGCTTTCCGCTCGAGCTCGTCACCACCCATCGTTTTGGTTTGAAGGACGTCGATCTTGCCATCAGGTCGGTTGGCAACGAAGGGTTGCCGGACGTGATCCACGCTTCTTTGATGCCGTGGATGTAATCTCTGGATGTATCTTGGCATGTAACAATGTCGCAGGTGTTATGGCCGGCTGCGTGCTAGAGTTGGCTCGGCCGGTTGCTGAACTGATGAGGAGGCGAATGTGTCGCCGATGCATGAAATCACGCGGTGGGCTGCGGGCATTGTCATCGCAGCATTTGCCGGCCACGTCCACGCACAGGAACTGACCATCGGCACCATCGGCGCATCGAGTGATGCGCCGTTTTTTATTGCGGATGCCAAAGGCTACTTTGCCGAGCAGGGGTTGAAGGTCAACTTTGTGCGCTTCGACTCGGCGGCAAAGTCGATCCCGTCGCTTGGATCGGGAGAGATCGACGTCGGCTCGGGCGCAAGCTCCGCTGGCCTCTACAATGCCGCGGCGCGCGGCATTGGTATCAAGATTGTTGCCGACAAGGCTCGCAACGCCAAAGGCTACGGCTTTCAGGCGATCATGGCGCGCACCGACCTGATCGACAGCGGCAAGATAAAAAGCGTCAAAGACCTCAAAGCTCTCAAGGTCGCGATGTCCGCTAACGGCAACAGCGAAAACGCGTTCATGAACTACGCTCTGGTGCAGGCGGGCTTGACCTACAACGATATCGATCCGGTGTTTCTCGGTTTCCCAAACCAGATCGCGGCTTTTGCCAACAAGGCGATTGATGCAAGCCTGACGGTCGAGCCGACGGTTGCCGAACTTCTGAAACAAGGCACGGCGAAAAAACTCATCTCCGCCGACGATGTATTTCCCGATTATCAAACCGCGGTGGTGTTCTACGGTCCGAAATTCATGCACGATCAGCCTGAAAACGCGAAAAAGTTCATGATCGCGTATGTGAAGGCGGCACGGTTCTATAATGATGCACTCAAGGACGGCCATATCGCCGGCCCGAATGCCGACGAAGTAATCAAGATTCTTACGCAGTACTCGTTCATCAAGGACGCGGAAGTGCATCGCGCGATCGTCTCGCAAGCAATCGATCCGGACGGCGACGTCAACATGCCGTCGTTGCAAATGGCCTGGCAGTTCTTTCTCGATACCAAGCAGATCGATGGTTCGGTAAAGGTCGGTGATGTCGTCGATCTCAGCTACGTGCACGACGCGGCGAAGGTGCTCGGGCCTTATGTAAAGAAGGGCGCGATGTAGTGCTTCGGCGCGGCTCCCATCATTGCTCCCATCAATCAAGCTGAAACTTAATCGCCGCTTGTTTGTTATTGTTTGCCCCCGAGACGTGGGCTGCGCATTTAAACAGGGCCGTCGCCGTGGCGAATTATTTGGTCCGCAAGTCGATCGTCGGATTGCAGGCAGAGGCTGAAAAAGGGGATGGTCAGTCCTCGGCGGCCCATGGCGGGGTATCACTCAGGCGGAGCTTATCGGCGCTTAATCTCATGTCGCTCGGTATCGGCGACATCATCGGCGCCGGAATATTCGTGCTCACGGGCCACGCCGCCGCGGCCAATGCCGGCCCGGCGATAACGCTGTCATTCGTGCTCGCGGGCTTTGCCTGCGCCTGTGCCGGACTGTGCTACGCGGAGATGGCCTCGACGGTGCCGATCTCGGGCAGCGCCTACACCTATGCCTATGCCACGATGGGAGAACTCGTTGCCTGGGTTGTCGGCTGGGATCTGATCTTCGAATACGCGCTCGGCGCCTCCACAGTCGCGATCGGCTGGTCTGGTTATGTTGTGAGCTTCCTCAACGATCTCGGCGTTACGGTGCCGCCGGCCTTTGCCGGCGCGCCGCTCGCCTACGACGCCGCGCACAGCGCGTGGCAGGCGACCGGTACGATCATCAATGTGCCGGCCATGATCGTGGTCATCGCCGTGACGGCGGTGCTGACGATCGGCGTCCGTGGGTCAGCGCGAGTCAACAACGTCATCGTCGCGACCAAGCTCGTGATCATCGTGTTGTTCATCGTCATGGCGGCGCCATTCTTCAGCTCGTCGCACTGGGTCACGGCCGCGAACCCGGATGGGCATTTCATTCCGCCCAACACCGGCGTCGGCCAATTCGGCTGGTCTGGCATTGTGCGAGGCGCCGCCGTTGTCTTCTTCGCCTATATCGGCTTTGACGCCGTCTCGACGACGGCGCAGGAGGCAAACAATCCGAAGCGCGACCTGCCGATCGGCATCCTCGGGTCGCTCGCGGTGTGTACCGTGCTCTATCTCGTGGTCGGCTTCGTGCTCACCGGCATCGTCAGCTACGACAAGCTCAACGTCGCCGATCCCATCGCCGTCGGCATTAATGCCATCGGTCTGACGTGGCTGGCGCCGGTCATGAAGCTCGGCATCATCTTCGGCCTGACCTCGGTCATCCTCGTCGGGCTTCTGGGTCAGCCGCGCATCGTCTATTCGATTGCCAGCGACGGCCTGTTGCCACCGGCTTTCGGCGCCATACATCCGCGGTTCCGCACGCCGTTCGTCACCACGCTCATTACCGGAAGTGTCGTCGCTATTCTCGCTGGACTACTACCGATAGGCCTGGTCGGCGAACTGGTCAGCATCGGTACACTGTTTGCGTTCACCGTCGTTTGCGTTGGTGTCTTCGTTTTGCGCATCAGAGAGCCTCGCACGCCGCGGCCGTTCCGGACGCCGGCGGTCTTTGTGGTCGCGCCGCTGGGCGCTGCCGCTTCCGTGCTGTTGATGCTTGGCCTGCCGCTCGATACCTGGCTGCGCTTCGGCGCATGGCTGGTGATCGGGCTTGGCGTTTACGCGTTCTACGGCATCAAGCACAGCCACGCGCAATTAGCATCGTCGCGCGCCTGACCATGGCGGCGCCTCGGGATGACGAAAGGGGGGCAACGTGCTAGCAGAGCCTGCTTTCGCAACAGGCTCACGCAATGAATTCGATTTTTGTCGCACGCGGTAATTCGGATGCGATCCCGATCTGGTTCGTCACTGCGGCGACCTGGCCCGATATCCGCGAACGGCTCGATGCCGCCTCGAAGGCTTTTGCGGAAGCTGCCGGTTTTGAGCCGAAGGCAGGGCGTCATCTGTTGCTGCCCGGAAAGAAGGGGCTTGGCGGCGTCTTGTTCGGGCTCGGGAGCAGTGACGGTCTAAGCGATCGTTTTCTGCCGGGACACCTCGCTCAGTTGCTGCCGGACGGCACCTATCGCTTTGCTAACGAGACGCACAACACCAGGCTCGCAGCACTCGCGGTCGCGCTTGGCAATTACCGCTTCACTCGATACCGGAAATCCGAGCCAAGCGACATCAAGATCGATCTGCCACAAAGCGTCGACCGCGAAGAGCTCGACTTCATCGTCGAAGGCGTGACGCTGGCGCGCGATCTCATCAACACGCCGGCCAATGACATGGGCCCCGACGAACTCGAGGGGGCGGCGCGAAAGCTCGCGACGCTGCATGATGCGAAATTTTCAGCTGTCGTCGGCGATGATCTGTTGAAAGAAAATTTTCCGCTCATTCACGCGGTCGGCCGCGCCGCTGACCGTGCGCCGCGACTGCTCGATTTCACCTGGGGTAACGATAAGCATCCGCGCGTGACACTGGTCGGCAAAGGCGTCTGCTTCGACACTGGCGGGCTCGATATCAAGCCCGAGAGCGGCATGCTCAACATGAAAAAAGATATGGGCGGCGCGGCGACCGCGCTGGCGTTGGCGCACATGATTATGTCGCGCAAGCTTAAGGTGCGGCTGCGCGTGCTCATTCCCGCAGTCGAGAATTCGATCGCGGGCGGCAGCTTCCGTCCGCGCGATATCTACACCTCGCGTAAAGGCATCACCGTCGAGATCGGCAATACCGATGCCGAAGGCCGGCTGGTCCTCGCCGACGCGCTCACTCTTGCCGATGAGGAAAAGCCCGAGCTGATCATCGACTTTGCCACGCTGACCGGAGCGGCACGCGTCGCGCTTGGCCCGGACCTGCCGGCATTTTTCACCGATGACGATGCGCTGGCGAATGAATTGATGGCCAGCGGCGCCGCGGAGAACGATCCGGTTTGGCGCTTGCCGCTGTGGCGGCCCTACGAATCGATGCTGGAATCGAAAGTTGCCGACACCAACAATGTCGGCGGCGGTCAGGGCGGCGCGATCACGGCGGCATTATTCATGCGCAAGTTCGTCACCGCCAAGTCTTGGCTGCATTTCGACATCTTCGCCTGGACGGCATCGGCCAAACCCGGCCGCCCGGAAGGCGGCGAATGTCAAACTGCACGCGCGCTCTATGCGCTGCTTGCCGCGCGTTACGGCTGAGCGATGGCGCCCTTCGATCCGCGCGTCACGGCAGCTCGCGATGATTTCGCCGCGAAGGAGCTTGAGGGCACGGTGTCCGCGCGGCGCTATGTCGAGGGCAGCGTTTACGAGATTGCCGAACCGCAAGCGCCGGTATGGGCCGAACCGCGGCCCGATGCTTCGCTGGTGACGGAAGCGCTCAAGGGCGAGCGTGTCGTCATCTACGATCGCAACGCCGAAGGTTTTGCGTGGGGACAGCTCGTGGCAGACAATTACGTCGGCTGGCTGCCGGACCACGCGTTGGGTCCGCCCGGTCCCTCCGCAACGCATAAAGTCAGCGCCTCGCGCACGCTGGCTTTCCCGGCGCCTTCGATCAAGCTGCCGCCGATCGAGGCGTTACCGTTCGGCGCGCGTGTTATCATTTTAGGCATCGACGGCCGGATGGCTATAACGTCGACAAACCTCTACGTGCCGGTCCCGCATCTCAAGCCGGTTCGCGAAAACGAGACCGACTTTGTTGAAGTTGCCGAGCGCTTTCTCGGCGCGCCCTATCTGTGGGGCGGTAAGACCGTGCTTGGGCTCGATTGTTCGGGACTGGTGCAGGTGGCATTGACCGCGTGCGGTGCTGCCTGCCCACGCGATAGCGATATGCAGGAGGCCGCGCTTGGTGAACCAGTGCGGGCGGATGCTTATTCAGACCTGCGGCGCGGCGATCTGATGTTCTGGAAAGGCCACGTCGCCATTGTGCGCGATCGGGCGACCCTTCTTCACGCCAACGCCTTTCACATGGCGGTCGCGATTGAGCCTATTGCCGACGCCATCAAACGAATTGGCGAGTCCGGCAGCGACGTCACTATGGTAAAACGGCTGATGCGCCAAAGACCGGAGTGACCCGATGAGCACCACCGATCAAAGTCAAACGCCGCAGCCGGCAAGTAAGGGGCTGCATAAGCTGTGGCACGTCGGCTTCTGGCTCAAGGAGCTGCCGTTCAGCCTGGTTCTGATCCTGACTTTGATCGGCGTCGCCTATACGAGTTTTTCGAAACAGCCGATCACCGTTTTTTGGGAGTTGCTGGCGCCGCTGATCGCTCTGGTTTGTGTCGCTACCGGTTGGCAATACGCCACGGATTCCCAGGCGCGTCTTCAGTTGGTCGGCACGCAGATTCTGCACTGGCTAGCGTTCCTGATCGTGATGAATCTGATGCTGCTGCCGAGCGTGCAGCGTGATTTCAGTGCGCAAGCGACCGGCATTGCCATCTTCACTCTTATGGCGCTCGGGACTTTCACTTCGGGCGTGCACGTCTTGTCGTGGCAAGTGTGCCTGCTTGGAATCATCATGGCGCTCGGTATTCCAGCGATCGCCTGGATCCAGAACGCGGCGCTGATATCGGTGCTCGTCGTTGGCGTCGTGGTCGGCATCGGTGTGGTCTTGTGGCTGTATTTCGCACGGCGTGACGCAAAATAAAAACTTTCGGGAGGACAGCATGTTTTCACGGCGCGATTTTCTCGGCACCGCGCTCGCGGCTGGCGCTGCTTCGACGCAAGCGTCGCGGCGTACGCTGGCGCAACCGGCGCATCGCATGATCGCCGATGCCCAGGTTCATTTCTGGAAGGCGGAATCGCCCGACTGGCAGTGGGTGCCCGGCCTCAAGCCGCAATTGCCGGAGCCGATGACCATCGAGCGCTTCGTGCCGCTGATGGAAGAAGCCGGCGTCGATCGCGTCGTTATCGTACCGCCGTCGTGGATTGGCGACCGCAACGATTATGCGCTGGAAGCGGTTCACCGCTATCCGGACCGTTTTCGCGTTATGGGCCGCTTTCCCATTCAGGATCCAAAAGCGGCGCCGCCGCTGGAAAAGTGGAAGCAGCAGCCGGGCATGTTGGGCATCCGGCTCACATTTAACAACGAGACGACGTCGAAGTGGCTGTCGGACGGCACGACCGACTGGTTCTGGCCCGTAGTCGAGAAAAATAACATCCCGATCTATTTCTTCGCGCCGGGCCAGACCTTCAAGCTCGGGCCTATTGCCGA
>Ga0302325_10017990_pt1 | contig 14907 bp, 14 predicted proteins | sample Palsa_T0_2_FD_201948 | JGI IMG/M metagenome (GOLD analysis project Ga0302325, IMG submission 201948) | Peat permafrost microbial communities from Stordalen Mire near Abisko, Sweden - Palsa_T0_2 | ecosystem: Environmental > Terrestrial > Soil > Palsa > Peat permafrost | place: Sweden: Abisko... | reverse complement strand
TTCAACATGCCGGGCACGATCCAGCCGGGACCTGCCGCCAAATAGGCGAACCACCAGCCGGCCCTGCGGCGACCTTCCCGCGCCGGCAAAAATCGCAGGAAGTCGACTTGCTCGCCTATTTGCGCGATGAGCGAGAACACGACCGTCGCTGCTGTTCCAAACAAGAAAAGATTAAATGAGCCGCCTTCAGTGCCGGCCATTCCGGAGAAATTCGTCCACCGCTCGAATGAGGCAGGGTCGGCGGCGGCGATGAACGCGAATGGAACGAGGTGCAGGACGATCCAAAACGGCTGGGTCCAGGATTGAAAGCGGCTGATAAAAGTAATGCCGTGAGTGACCAGCGGTATGACGACGAGCGAGCTCAGCAGATATCCAAGGAATAGCGGTATTCCCAAGCACATTTCGAACGCGAGCGACATGATCGCCGCTTCAATGGCGAAGAATAGAAAAGTGAAGGATGCATAGATCAGCGACGTGATCGTCGATCCGAGATAGCCAAATCCGGCGCCGCGCGTCAGCAGGTCGATGTCGACGCCATGGCTCGATGCGTAATACGCGATCGGCAGGCTGGTGAGTAGGATCAGGACGCCGACGACGAGAATGGCCGCGGTGCTGTTGACGAAGCCGTAATTGACGGTGATCGATCCGCCGATCGCCTCCAGGGCAAGGAACGAAACCGCGCCGATCGCGGTGTTGGCGACGCGCAGGCTCGACCAACGTCGCGCGGTTTTGGCGGTAAAGCGAAGAGCGTAGTCTTCCAGGGTCTGATTAGCGACCCACTTGTTGTAATTACGGCGAACGCGAACGATGCGTTGCTGCGCTGTCATGGGCAGTTACCGTGCCGACCGAATTACCGCTGGCCTCCCGCCTCGAACTGCGTTTCTTCTCCCTGTGTCCCGACGCCACTTGCGGTGCGCCGGGCACATCCCTTTTTAAAGCCGGCCAGCCCGGCGGCGTTGAGTAAAGTGCAGGCAGTTTGCAGTGCAAAAGAATAAACTGCAGGCAACGTTCACGCTTTAGGCCGCTTAAGTGATTTTCCCTTGGTAATTCGCATTCTGCTACGCCATTTTACGTAGGCATATACGTCAATCGACGTATGCTGCACTGCAATAATTCAGCCCAAGCTTCGATTCAAGGAGCCGCTCTCGCGGGCTCCGATGGGCGACAACCATTGCTGAATCGAGGCGTCTTATGTCTTCCCAAAAACTCCCTGGAAGTCTTCTCACCCCGACACGCCGTGGCCTGCTGACCGGCGCCGCCGCTCTGACTGCCGGGGCTATGCTGCCGCCTTCGGCGCGCGCCGAGGCACCGGCGACGTCGGCCGTCAACGCGACGGGACTGGCGGTCACCGACACCGATGTCACCGTCGGTATCTTGCATTCCGTGACCGGCACGATGGCGATCAGCGAAACCGGTTCGGTGGAAGCCGAGAAGCTCGCCATCGATCAGATCAACGCGCAAGGCGGCGTGCTCGGCCGCAAGATCAAATTCATTCAGGAGGACGGTGCCAGCGATTGGCCGACCTTTGCGGAAAAAGCGAAGAAGCTTCTGGTGCAGGACAAGTGTGCCGCGGTGATGGGCTGCTGGACATCTGCTTCGCGCAAAGCGGTGCTTCCGGTGTTCGAACAATATAACGGCATGCTCTACTATCCGACCTTTTATGAGGGCCTCGAGCAGTCGAAGAACGTCATCTACACCGGCCAGGAAGCCACGCAACAGATCCTCGCCGGTCTGAATTGGGTCACCAAGGAGAAAGGAGCCAAGACGTTCTACCTTCTCGGCTCCGACTACATTTGGCCGCGCACCTCTAACAAGATCGCGCGCAAGCACATCGAGAATGTCCTCAAACTCAAGGTCGCCGGCGAGGAATACTTCCCGCTCGGCAGCACGCAATTCAACTCCGTTATCAACAAGATGAAATTGGTGAAGCCGGACGTGATCTACGCGATCATTGTCGGCGGCTCCAACGTCGCCTTCTACAAACAACTGAAGGCGGCTGGCGTCGATCTCACCAAACAAACGCTGATGACCATCTCGGTCACGGAGGACGAAATCCTCGGCATCGGCGGCGAAAATATCGTCGGCGCCTATGCCTGCATGAAATACTTCGAATCACTCGACAATCCAAACAACAAAGCATTCGTCCCGGCATTCCAGAAAATGTGGGGAGACAAGACGGTCATCGGCGACGTTACCCAAGCCGCTTATCTCGGGCCTTGGCTGTGGAAGCTCACGGCGGAGAAAGCCGGCAGCTTCGACATCGACAAAATCGCGGCGGCTTCGCCCGGCGTTGAATTCAAAGGCGCGCCGGAAGGCTACGTGCGTATCCACGAGAACCATCACCTCTGGAGCAAAACGCGCGTCGGCCGCGCCCGCAACGATGGTCAGTATGACGTGATCTACGAGACCGCCGAGCTCATGGAGCCGGATCCGTTCCCGAAGGGGTACCAGTAAAGGACCGGCGCACCCCGGCGCGAAGCCGGGGTGCGCTCGTTCCTGTTACGCCGCAATCATTTTCCCTCTCCAGGGACCACGCAATGTTTGGCTATTCCCTCGGCGATCTCGGTTCGATCCTGGTGATGCAGGGTTTTTCCGGCCTCATCCTGTTCTCGGTCTACCTGCTGATGGCGCTCGGCCTCGCGATCATCTTCGGCCAGATGGGCGTAATCAACATGGCGCACGGCGAGTTCATGATCCTCGGCGCCTATATGACCTATTTCTGCTCGCACCTTTTCCAAAGTTACCTCCCGGGCCTTTACGCCGGCTATTTCTTCGTCGCGATGGTGGTGGCGTTTATCACCTCCGGAATAGCTGGGCTGTTTGTTGAATGGGCGCTGATCCAGCGCTTATACGCGCGCCCGCTCGACACGCTGCTGGCGACTTGGGGCCTGAGCCTGATCATGCAGCAGGCCTTCCGCTCCGGGTTTGGCGCCCGCGAGGTCGGCGTCGAACTGCCCAGCTGGATGATGGGATCGCTGCAAGTCACCGATTCGATTGAGGTGCAGATCAACGGTCTTTTTGTCATGGGGCTTACGCTGCTCATCACCGCCGCAGTGGCAGTCCTTTTGTTTCGCTCGCGCTGGGGACTGCAGGTGCGCAGCGTCGTCGCCAATCGTTCGATGGCCGGCGCCGTTGGTATCGATACGCGGCGCATCGACCGATACACGTTCGGTTTGGGCTGCGGCATTGCCGGTGTCGCCGGCAGCGCCTTTACGATGATCGGGTCAACCGGCCCGACTGCCGGGCAGCTTTATATCGTCGACACGTTCCTGGTGGTCGTGTTCGGCGGCGCCCAAAGCCTCCTCGGTACCATTGCTTCCGCGTTCACCATCTCGCAATCGCAATCGACACTGGAATTCTTTCTCACCGGATCGATGGCGAAAGTGCTCACGCTGCTCATCGTCATTGGCATCCTGATGCTGCGACCGCAGGGCCTCTTTGCCCTCAAGGTCAGAAGGTAATAAGAGATGTCCGCCGTACCCTCGTTTCGGCTCGACAACCGCCGGCTTGAACTCATCGGCTTCGCGCTGATCGCCCTCGTCATCCTCGTCTTGTTGCCGTCGGTTCTCGATATCTTCCGGCTTAATCTGTTCGGCAAATATCTGACCTACGCATTCGTCGCGATCGGTCTCGTGCTCTGCTGGGGTCACACCGGGATTCTCAGTCTGGGGCAAGGGCTATTCTTCGGGCTCGGCGGCTACGCCATGGCTGCGTTCCTCAAGCTCGAGGCGTCGAGCGTCGCCAACACCAAAATCCAATCGACGCCGGGCATCCCCGATTTTATGGATTGGAATCAGATCACCGCGCTGCCGTTCTTCTGGGTACCGCTCAAGTCGCTTCCATTCGCGCTGTTCGCCGTGATTGCGGTACCTACCCTTTTGTCGTTCATCCTCGGCGCCGCCTTGTTCAAGCGTCGCGTCGGCGGCGTCTATTTCGCCATCATTACGCAAGCGCTGGCGGCGGTGATGACGATCTTGATCGTGGGCCAGCAAGGCTACACCGGCGGCATCAACGGCATCACCGATCTACGGACGCTGCTTGGCTGGGATATCCGCACCGACAGCGCCAAGTACGTTCTCTACTTCGTCTGCTGTTTGCTGTTGCTTGGCACCATGTTCACCGCACGGTTCGTGCTCGCCAGCAAGCTCGGCCGCATCCTGGTCGCCGTCCGCGACAAGGAAGACCGCGTGCGGTCCTCCGGGTACGACGTCGCCAACTACAAGATTTTCATTTTCTGCCTGGCATCGGCGATGGCCGGGATCGGCGGCGCGATGTTCACCTTGCAAGTCGGGTTTATGTCGCCGTCCTTTGTCGGCATCGTTCCCTCCATCGAGCTCGTGATCTTCTGCGCAGTCGGCGGTCGCCAATCGATTGTCGGCGCGGTCGCGGGAACGTTGCTGGTCAATTGGGCGAAGACTTTGTTCTCGGAAGCGTTTCCCGAGCTGTGGCTTTTCGCCATGGGCGGACTATTCATCGCGGTGGTGGTCGCGTTCCCGCGCGGACTCGCTGGAATCATGACCGACCAAATCCTGCCAAGGCTTGGTTCGTGGACGACGCTTGGGCGCAGCGCGGAGCCACGCCCGGCGCCGACGCCCGCGGAATAATGCAGAGGATCGAGTTATGGCCTCCAACACCGACTTCCTGCTCGCGCTAGAAGGCGTAGCAGTGTCGTTCGACGGCTTTCGCGCCGTCGATGGGCTCAACCTCTATGTCGACTACGGCGAGCTACGCGTCATCATCGGGCCAAACGGCGCCGGCAAAACAACAGTGTTGGACCTAATTTGCGGGCGCACACGAACCTCCGAAGGATCCATCAAGTTCAAGAATCAGGAGATCACGGCCTGGAAGGAGCAGGAGATCGTCCGCCGCGGCATAGGGCGCAAGTTTCAGACCCCGACCATCTACGAAGACCTCACCGTCTTCGAAAACCTCGAACTCTCGGTGCCGCGCGGCCGCGATGTATTCGGTGCGCTGATGTGGAAACGCACGCCCGAGGTGATCGAGCAGGTTCGCGAAGTGGCCAAGATGATCTTCCTTCGCGATCAACTGGAGAGACCCGCCGAAACTTTGAGTCACGGCCAGAAGCAGTGGCTGGAGATCGGCATGCTTCTCATCCAGGATCCGGAGCTTCTCATGCTCGACGAGCCGGTGGCTGGAATGAGCGTCGCGGAACGCGCCAAGACTGCCGCATTGCTCAAGGAAATCATCAAGAACCGGTCGGTGATCGTCATCGAACATGACATGCAATTCGTCGAAAGCATCGCGCATCGCGTCACCGTGATGCATCAGGGCAAGGTCCTGGCCGAGGGCGACATGCAGACCGTGCAGAATAATCCCAAGGTCAAGGAAGTTTATCTGGGGCATTAAGGGCACATCCGATGTTGAAAATTCACAATCTTTCCGCCGCTTACGGGCAAAGCGAGGTCCTCCACAACATCGATATTTCGGCGCAGGCCGGCGAAATCGTTGCGCTCGTCGGCCGCAACGGCATGGGAAAATCGACGCTGATGAAATCGTTGATCGGTGTGATGCCGGCGCGGTCGGGGCGGATTCTCATCGACGGGGCGGATTTGAGCGGACTGCCGAGTTACGAGCGTGTGGCGCGCGGGCTGGCTTACGTGCCGCAAGGCCGACAAATTTTCGGTACGATGACGGTTAAGGAAAACATCGAGACTGGCCGTATCGTTACCGGCAAGACCGATATCCCGGTCGAGATTTTCGAGTTATTCCCGATCTTGCGTGAGTTTGCCCGCCGTCGCGGCGGCAATCTTTCCGGCGGCCAGCAACAGCAATTGGCCATCGCCCGCGCGCTGGCGAGCGAGCCCAAGGTGCTGCTGCTCGACGAGCCGACGGAGGGAATTCAACCCTCGATCATCAAGGACATCGCGCGGCTTTTGCGCCAAATCCGCGACCTCCGCAACATCTGTATCCTGGTCTGCGAGCAGGTGCTGAGCTTCGTGCTCGACATTGCGGACCGCATTCTCGTCATGGAAGGCGGCCGGATCGTGCATACCGACACGCGGGAGCACGTCAACGAAGCGGAAATCGCGCGGTTTCTCGCTGTCTGAGCGGCCGTAAAAAGATCAACCAATCGCTGCGGACCTACCTGCTCGGCCGTCCGTGGCTGGGATCACGATTCTATTCGTGAACCTCCGCCATGCCCGCGGCCAAGTTGCGGCGTCCGAAAAACGCTCGAAGTTAAGGAAGCACGGCCCCTAAAGAGTTTGCTTCGGGCAGCAAAAATCTGCCGCCGAGGTTTATCGTTAAGGTAAAGGCCAATTGTGCGCGGCCCGGCAAGCGCAACGGCCGAATTGCAAGGGCAAAGAGTCAACGATTGCAGTAAGAACGATCCCAAACCGAGCAGTTAAACATTACCGCCGATGGGATCGTCGCCATCTCAACAAAAAGTTTACCGGGCCGCCGTCGCCGGCATCCCGCGCGTCGTCCAGGCGATCTCGGGACTTCCGTCGAAACATCACGCGGAAGCCTTGGCGGCCGCCGGACGTGGTTACCGGCAAACGATTTTAGAGTCAGGGATCGCCGAGCCGACGGCAGACAGAATGGTCGCCACGCTGCTGCGCCGGTTGCAAAACCGCTTGGCCAAAGAGCGCTCGATCAGGGATAAGGTCATGCGCGCCCTGCACGAAGAGCTGATCCCCAGCACCGAAGAGAAGCGGCCGCCCAAAAAACGACGGCGCTTGCCCAAACGGCCGGCACGGACAGAGTCGCCGCCGGTTCAGGATGAATTGGACGCGGATGCGGATTTAACACCCATGCAAAAATCTCCGACCACCTCGCCGGAATAGTGCGAGCAGGAAAGTTCATCGCTCGGCGCCAATCAGCGCGTGAGCGCAAGCGCAACAAAGCGTGCGGCCCGCGCGATCGCCGCGTCGGCGGCGGGCAAAATTCCGGCACAAAGTTGGAACGTGTGCCACTGTCCCGGTACGATTTCGCAGCGCGCCGTTACACCCGCGGCGGCAAGCGCATCTCTTATCCGCAGCGCGTCGCTGCAAAGAAGCTCGTCGGCGCCTGTTTGAATGAATGTCGGCGGCAGGCCGCGAAGGTCGGCAAAAACCGGCGAGGCGAGCGGCGTCGCTGCGCTTTCGCCGGCAAGATAACGGCGGGCGCAGTCGCCGAGCCAAGCGGCACTGAGCATCACCTCTTTTCTCGCCGCCTCATCGGTAATCGCCGACAGCGTGAGGTCGGCCCAGGGTGAGAAAAGGACCAGCGCAGCCGCCGAGCCGATTTCGCATTGCCGAAGGGACAGCGCGGTGGCAAGCGCAAGGCCGGCGCCGGCGGAATCGCCCGCGATAGCGACCGGTCCGCGTTGCATTAGCGACTGGCAGGCGGCGACCGCATCGTCTAGCGCGCAAGGAAACGGATGCTCGGGTGCAAGCCGATAGTCGGCAGCGAAAACCGGTAGTCCGGCCGCGCGAGCAAGACGCGACGTGAGCGCGCGGTGCGTGCGCGGCGATCCCACACAATAGCCGCCACCGTGCAGATAGAGGATCGCACCCGGCGCAGTTGTTGACGCCGCGGCATCGCCAGAGCGGTGCGGGCGCAGCCATTCGCCTTTGACGCCGCCGGCGGTTCCCGCTTCGAGCGTTGTTTCCCCGCTTGCGCGCGTGAGCCGGGCCAGTTGCGCCAGCCACCGCCGCTGCCAAACGATCGGCACTTTCGGCGAAAGCGCCGGCTTCACCATTGTCCGCAACGCCGCCCGGACGATCGCAGCCGTCAGTTGCTCGCGCGCTCGCGGCCGCTCAAACTCCGCCTCATCGGACGGCATAGTCGTCCCAGCGCGGCGCGCGGGTTTGCAGCCGAAATCCGAGCGAATAGCCCGGCCAGTTGGTGGTGTTTTTCCGCGTCGCGGTGAGGTACCAGCTGTTGCAGCCCTTCGCCCAGACGGATTTGTTCAAGCGGCGCTGGATCGCCGCGTTGAAACTTCGCTGCGCGGTTTTTTTGACGTCGAGCGTGCGAATTTCGCCGCGCTGCAACCGCTTCAGGCACGCCATGACGTAGCCGATCTGGCCCTCGAGCATATAGATGATGGAATTGTGCGCGAGATTGGTATTTGGGCCATAGAGCATGAATAAATTCGGGAAGCCGGCGACGTTTATCCCGAGATAAGCCTCGGCGCCGTCTTTCCAAGACTGGTGTAAATCCTGTCCGGCAACGCCGGTGATCTTGATAGGCACCAGAAAATCCGTCGCCGAAAATCCGGTGGCGAAGATGATGACGTCAATACTGCGTTCCGTGCCGGTTTCATCGACAATGCCGTGCGGCCGAATTTCGCGAATGCCGTGCGTCACGAGTTCAACATTGGCGCGGGCCATGGCTGGAAAGAAATCGTTCGACAGCAAGATACGCTTGCAGCCAATGCTGTAATCCGGGATCAGGCGCTGCCGGAGTTTTGCATCGCCGACGCCGTTTTCGAGATGACGAAAGAACGCGCCGCGTTTGACCCGCAGCGCGGCGCGCCAGGTGACAAACGCAAGCGCTCTCGCCTCGTGCTGCAGATACATTCGCATCCGGCTCAATTTGAGCATGGCCGGAACTTTTTTGAACAAAGAACGCTCGAGCCGCGAATAGAACTTGTCAGGCTTGGGCAGAACATAGGCGGCGGAACGCTGAAACACGTAGAGCTTGCCGGCGAGCGGAGCAATCGACGGCACGATCTGTATGGCGCTCGCGCCGGTTCCGACGACGGCGACGTTCTTGCCGGACAAATCGCATCCATCCGGCCAATCGGCCGAATGGAACGCGGCGCCGGAAAAATCCTTCAAGCCCGGCAATTGCGGAACCACGGGACGGCTGAGCTGACCAGTCGCGGTAACCAGCGCTTGCGCTTCGAACAGGCGGCCGTCGGCGGTGCGCACCATCCAGTGGGCTGTTTCCTCGTTCCAGCGGGCTTCACTCACCTCCGTGCGGAAAAGAATATGTGGCGCAAGGTCGTATTTTTGCACGCAATGTCGCAGGTATTTTAGGATCTCTCCCTGGCTGGCAAATTTTTGCGGCCAATCGGCGCGCGGCTCGAACGAAAAGGAATACAAATGCGACGGCACGTCGCACGCCGCTCCCGGATAGCGATTGTTGCTCCACACACCGCCGACCGAATCGGATTTTTCCAGAATAACGAAATCATCGGCGCCGGAGGTCTTGAGCTTGATCGCGAGGCCGAGGCCGCCAAAGCCTGCGCCTACGATCACAACCCGCGTCCGCGTCGCACTAGTGGAGCGGATTTGACATTCGCCCCCCGCCAAATCGCTAGTTCGTGAAGCGAATGTCAAATCCACAGCTCCACTAGGACTAATATTTGCCAGTGGTCCTTCGATTCTAACATTCGCATGAGAGCGTGCCGAGACGGATTGCGAATGTTAGAATCGGACCACTGGTGCTCGGCATATCGCCCTCGCCGGCATTTCATCGGGCGCGCCACGCCGCGTTTGGAAAGATTTCGGCTGCTATCGCGCCGCTTATATAAAGAAATCCGGCGCATCCGCGGCTCTTGATCCACCGAAACACAAGTGGTTCTATTAATAAGCTCCATTATTGGCAAGCACGGCGCGATTGTTGCCCGCTTGCACGTGTCACGGCAGAACGAACTTCACGAGATGCGCATCATTCGTGGCAAGAAAGCGTTGGTCACCGGCGCGGCGTCCGGCATCGGCCGCGCCATCGCGCTTGCGCTCGCCGGCGAAGGCGCCGACGTGTTTCTTGTCGACATCAGTGCAGATGCTCTCGCGGACGTGGCGCGCGAGGCCGGCAACCACGGCGTGAAAGTGGTCACCGCGATCTGCGATCTGAGCGATCCGGCGCAGATTGAAGAGCTCGGCGCCAATCTTCGCCGCAGGTGGAACGGTCTCAACATCCTCGTCAACAATGCCGGCATCACCTATTACGGACACACCCATCTGATGACCGGCGAGCAATGGCAGAGGATCATGGCCGTCAATCTGCTGGCGCCGATCCGGCTGGTGCACGAACTTTTGCCTTTGCTGCTGGTCGCCGATCAAGCGCACATCCTTAATGTCTGCAGCATGTTCGGGCTTGCCACGTGGCGCAAGACCGCGGCCTATCAGACCAGCAAATTCGGCCTCGTCGGTTTCAGCGCCGCACTGCGCGCGGAATATTGCAGCGACACTTTCGGCGTGACGGCGTTGTGCCCCGGTTTCGTACGTTCGTCGTTGCTGGAAGCGGGCGAGACCGACAACGCAGACCGGCAGCTCGCCGTTCCAGCTTGGATTTGCGCGAGCGCCGAGCGAACCGCTGCCAAGGCAATCCGCGCCATCCACCGCAACCAAGGCACTGTCTTGGTAACCCCTGCCGCGCATTTTTACTGGCGGCTCTCGCGGTTCTTTCCCGGCCTGGTCGATTGGCTGACGCGCGAAGGTTGGCGCCGTCGCGGCCGGCCGACGATTTCGCCGGATCGCGAAACCACGGCCATTCGTGCTAACAACGCGGTGCCAAGCCGCGACCGACACCCACAACACAGAGAGGAAATGCAAGTATGACCAAGCCGATCAAACGTCCGGTGTTCCATCACGCGCTGCTCAAGACCTCGCGCATGGATGAAATGATCGACTGGTACAAGAAAGCCGTCGGCATCGAGGCGGTGTTTCATGCGCCCGGCATCGCGTTTCTCAGCAACGACGGCGCCAACCATCGCATTTCCATGGTCGGCAATCCGGAATTTCGCGACAATCCCGACTTCCGCAAGTTTGCCGGCCTGCATCATCTCGCTTTCGAATATGCAACCGTCGACGATCTGCTCGACAGCTGGCAGCGTATGCACGACGATTACGGCTTCGAACCGCACGTTGCCGTGCATCACGGCATGACGCTGTCGTTTTATTACGTCGACCCCGACGGCAACAGCGTCGAGCTCCAGGCCGACGCTTTTGGCGACTGGAACAAATCCAAAGCCTGGATGAGCACTTCCGCGGAATTCAAAGCCGATCCCATCGGCAAGTTCGTCGTGCCAGCCAAAATGGTCGAGGCGCGCGCCAAAGGTATAAAGACCGAGGAACTGCTGCGCCGCGCTTATGCCGGCGAATATTCGCCGGCTCAACCTTACGACTACCGCGTCGATTTGCCGGCGGTCGCGCCCTAGCGCGTTCCGGTTTCGACCGCAACTAAAGCCCAAGCCTCACGTCACAAATCGATGCGTTTTTCGGATCGATGGTAATTTTAAATCCGAACTGCCGGCACATGTCGAGCATGGCTTTGTTCTCGTGCAGGACCTTGCCTTCGATGCTTCTCAAGCCGCGCGTCCGGCCGTACGCAATCATCATTTGCATAAGCTGCCATCCGAGCCCGCGGCCTTTGTAATCAGAACGGACAACAATGGCATATTCGGCGGAATCGTTGGCGGCGTTGTTGTGCAGCCGCACAACCGCGAGCAATTCGCCGGTTGCCTCGTCGAGCGCTACGAAAGCCATGGCCCGGGCGTAATCGAGATGCGTGAAATACTCGATTAGCGAATGGCTGAGCTGGCCGACCGGCGAGAGAAATCGCATTCGCGCGTCTTCCGAAGTCACCGCGGCGAGAAACGTCCCGTAAAGCGCTTCGTCTTCCGGACGGATCGGCCGAACGAGAACCGGCCTGCCGTCCCGCAAAGTGATGCGCCGCTCCCATTCCCCAGGGTCGCCCATGGCGCGTCCCGCGCTAGTCGTTGGTCACACTTTGCGACTGCGACTGCGCCCTCGCCCGCGCCGCGGCGGTGCGCGTCGCGACGCGGTCGAGCAGCGCTATCATGTCCTCGACATCGGCACGGTCGAAGTTTTGCGTGATGAACACGATCTTGCTTCTCCGATCGGCGTCCGGCCAGCGCTCGAGGAAAGTGAGATTGTGCAAAAGGTGCTGTGCGCCCTGGATCACTGCCGGCCGCCCCGGCTCTTCGGCGACGTTGATGAGGCCTTTGACCCGCAGCAGGTTAGGGCCGAGATTCTGCTGCAGCGCGTCGAGCAAAAGCCGCAGCGCTTCGCGCGGAATCGGCTGCTCGCGGATAAAGCAGAACGAAGCGATGTCGCGGTCGTGCAGGTGATGATGATCGTGCGCGCCGTGATCGTGATGGTCGTGGGAATGCCCGTGCGCATGATCGTCGCGCGCTTCGTAGGCGGCAGCATTGAGCCAGGCGCGCACATGCTCGGTTTCGCCGCCGGCAGCAAGCGCGTCGCTGCGCAGGATGGCGGCGATATCGAATGTTTGCGCGTCGATGCGTGAAATTTTGGCCGCCGGATTAAGCCGCCGCAGCCGCGCGGTGAGCGCGGCCTCGTCAGCCTTGGCCTTTGCCGGGTCGACGAGATCGAGCTTGGTGATGAAGATCTGGTCGGCGAGCGCCACTTGCCGCACCGACTCGATATGCTCATCGAGGGTGTGCGGGCCGTTCACCGCGTCGACCGTCGCGATTACCGCGGCGATGCGGTAAAGCCCGGCGAGCGTCGGATCGGACAAAAAAGCCTGAATGAGCGGCGACGGATCGGCCAGGCCAGAGGTTTCGATCACCACATGATCGAAGCGCGGAATGTCTCCGTCTTCGCGCCGATGATAAAGGTTGTTCAGCGTGGTGACGAGATCGCCGAACACGGTGCAGCACAGGCAGCCGTTTTCCAGCACCATAATGGTGTCGTCGCTCTGCGCCGCCAGCACATGGTCGAGCGGCACTTCGCCGAATTCGTTGATCACCACCGCGGTTTTGGCCATCGCCGGGTCGCGCATGGCGCGATTAAGCAGCGTCGTCTTGCCACTGCCGAGGAAGCCGGTGAGAATGGTGACGGGCGTATGCGGCAATGCGCGGTCCCTCAAAAATCCGCAGAAAAGTTCTCTTCACGCAAATATAGAGTGGCGCGACGGCCATTGCGAGCCGGCGGCTAAAGCAACGAAGCGAGCCGGCCTAAAATTTCACGCTGCGCCGCGGATCGCCTTCCGGCAGCGTCTCGAAGTGGTCGCGCGTGAAGAGGCCGAAGCCGAGCCGGGTGCGGCGATGCAGAAGGTGCGGATGAAAACCGGCGCGCTGGCAGCCCTTCAGCGAAGCGATGTTATCGGTCGCGACGAAAGTCAGCACCTTGCGCGCACCGAAATCGCGGGCCCGTTCGGCGATTTGCGCCATGGCCGCGGCCATGACGCCGAGGCCACGATAAGCGGGCGGCGTGTAGGCGTTTTCCAGAAGCGCTTCGCCGTCGGCAAGCGGCGGAAAGCCGCCGATTTTTTCGATGAAGGCGTTGTCGCGCGGCGACAGCAGCCACTGCACGTAGCACGGCGTAGCGGTCCTTTCGTCGATCGTGACAAAGCCGCCGCGTGCGCCTTTTTCGATGAAGGCGCGCCGCCATGCCACTTCCAGACGCTCGGCGAGTTCGCTCGCAGCGCCGGCATGGCCGAACAGCGCCGGCAGGTCGCGGTCAGCGAGCGGGCGTACCGCCAGCGGAATTTTCGCCCCCGGCGCCTGGAAGTTATGTGCAAGATCGCGGAGAAGGCCGTAGCGCGTGATTTCCGCGCGGAGGCCGAGCTTCCATCGGCCGCTAAGACGCGTGGCAATTTCGCCGAGCCGGCTAGGGTCGCCACCTCGATCGAGTTCAACCGCATGTGCTGTCATCTGGCGGTTCCTCGCGGGTTCCATCCCCGCACCAAGATTATTCAATCTTTCGGTCGCCGCCTTAATCATCATGGGCCGGGATTTCCTAAGAATTGCTTAGAGGAAAACCGCGATGGGTTAAACATCCCGTCGGTTTTAAGACTAACGCGTCCATCATCCTATTCCCTCTCCCCCGGTGATGAGACGTAAAGCAACATCCTCCTCGCGGCGCGTTCTTTTGCGCCCGAGTTTTGCTCACGACAAACTAGCAAGCGACGAAGCTATTTCGGAGCGAGCCGTAGAAGCTGTTTGGTCTACGAAACGCCTCTTTTCGACTCGCTTCCGGCAAATAAAAGGAAGCGGAACGCCGGCAAACGCATTGTCTTATGCCCGCACGCAAGCGGCGTGCGGGACGCGCCACGGAGAAAGGCGGCTTGCGCCGCCCTCCGCTTGCGGGCGCGCTCGCCTGCCGGCGTTCCACTTGCGGTTCTCGCCAGCGGGACTTTCGTCCCGAGGGCTCAGCTCCGGGCCAGGCTTCCCGAAAGCGGCGCGAAAGCTGCGGCGTGCCGCACGCACCGTTTCCGGTCACAGCGATGCACCTCGCACGCCGGTCGTAGTGCCGGCAGGCATGATGCCCGAGCCGCCCGGGTGCGGACCGTATCTTTCCGCCCGCGGGCGCCGCACTCGCTCCGCCGTCAGGGAGTACCCTCCCGGAAGGCGTCCTTTGAAGAGCGAGATCAGCCGCCGTTATTGTCATCGCCGCGGCGAAGTCAAACGGGTTGCATTTTCCCTAATGAATTACGGTGCTTCGCGCCGCGCGGCTTTTTCGGAGCGTCGCAGCACTCCGATGATTCTTTGGTGGCGACCAAATAATTCCTCTCCCCGCTTGCGGGGAGAGGTCGGATTGCGAAGCAATCCGGGTGAGGGGGCATCGCCGAGTTGCTCAGGCTAACGGCCAAGCCCCCTCATCCTGACCTTCTCCCCGCAGGCGGGGAGAAGGAGAGCGCCGTTGCGAGCTAACGGAATAGCGGGAGAAGCATGATGAGGCAGCAGGTGTTGTAAACGGCTCGTCATGCCGAAAAGCTTACGGAAACTTCTATCGTATGTCGGCGCTAGGGGCGGTGACAGGGGACGGTATTTGTTTCCAGTTTGTGATTCTCACAGTGGGTCACGTTCGATCATTCGCGCAGCGTCGATCAACTCAAACATGTCTGCTTTGCTCTCGAATGTGTTGCAAAACGCGGCTGCTTTCTTCAGCCGGAGTGGATTTGAGCATTGCGCAGCTTTTGGTGTTCTCCGCTCTGCCCTATCGAGAGACGCGCTTGGCAGACCGGCTA
>Ga0302325_10017989_pt1 | contig 14908 bp, 15 predicted proteins | sample Palsa_T0_2_FD_201948 | JGI IMG/M metagenome (GOLD analysis project Ga0302325, IMG submission 201948) | Peat permafrost microbial communities from Stordalen Mire near Abisko, Sweden - Palsa_T0_2 | ecosystem: Environmental > Terrestrial > Soil > Palsa > Peat permafrost | place: Sweden: Abisko... | reverse complement strand
CCTCAATTTCGATGGCAAGCCTTTGTTCACCATTGCCGAATTTTTCGAAGATCTCGCAGATAAATTGAAGATGGAGTATGGTACGGATCTTATCAAATTTTGCAAACTCTTTCGTGAAAAACCTCTGAATGTGGTCACGTTCTGCTCTGGAACGGAGTCGCCAATTCTGGCCATCGGCCTGGTTCAGAAGAGTAAGTTCAATTCAATATTCTTTCTCGATGAGTCAACTAATTCGCATGTAGCTATTGAGGCAAAATACGGCTCCGACTACAAGTTTGTCACACGTCATCAAGCCAGCGCAGAAATCCACCCAGCCAAGGCTGCTTACATCGAGACAAATTTCCCGTGCGATGTTATCTTCCGAGACATCGTTGAGATTCAAATGCTGTGGAAGAAGAAGGCGCCAAAGCCTCATCACCTGTAAGTTTATCCTTTCTCGGCACTTTCCATTTGCTGACATTTCTTAAGCACTACCATATATGGTGGAAAGGCGACATTGCCCGATAACACTGATATTCTCATTGCGGGTTTCGCTTGCGATGACTTCTCATCACTCAACAATGCTCGAAAGGCATTGGATGACAAGGGTGAATCCGGTGATACGTTTTATGCTATCATCGCGTACGCCGATTTGTATCAGCCAAAGATGATCATCCTCGAAAATGTCATGCATGCTCCCTGGACCGATGAGAAGGCCGAGAAGTGGGCCAAGAAGCATAAGGATAAGCCGCGCCCAACGAGCATTGAAAAGCATTTGGAAAATTTCGGTTATTTCAGTGTCTTCCTTATGATGGATACCAAGAACCACTATCTTCCGCATACCAGAAACCGAGGATACATGATTGCCATCCATCGAGCCAGCTTCCCCGGCGCAAACTGGACTGCTCTGGAAAAGAAGTGCAGAGGAATGATCGAAGCTCTTCAACATGTAGCCACGGTCCCATATGAAGCCATGCTATTTCCAAGCGACGATCCTCGACTGGAAGTGCTTGACCAAGAGCGCAAGTCTGACAACAAGACCGTGAAATGGGAAAAATGTAAGATCGGACACCACGACTATTGTGCCGATCATGGTCTTGGCGAGAAGCACCCGATTACAGGCTGGAAGGGTGATGGATCTAAGGAAATGCCGGACTTCCATCGACCTATGCCTGGAATAACAGAACGAGTCGCAGATTCCATCGACATTGCGCACAAGCGCAATCTTATGCGAGGTTTTGATGATAGATATACCAAGTAAGCTCCTTTGTCCTCAACTGATTCTATGGTGCTAATATTATTCCACAGCCGACCCATAGAGCTGTCCCAGAATGTATTCCGCGTTGAAGACTCTTCGCGGAATGGGTTGCAACAATGCTTGACCCCGACCAATATTGCCTTCTCGACATATCAAGGGCGTCGTCTCGCTGGTGCAGAAGCTGCAACACTCCAAGGAATTGACCTTAACCTGGTTGATACCACGAGACTGTCCGAGGCCCTTCTAACAGACATGTGTGGCAACGCAATGTCGTCAACGGTCGTTGGAACTGTCATTTTTGCTGCTCTCTTGACATTCCAAGATACTTTCAAGTTGGAGGACCGAGATGTGGCACCATTTGAACCGGAACCTCAATCTGCCAGCAACCTAGAGGAAGGCGTTGTAGAAGTCGTCGCCAAACCCTCGTCATATTTTCCTGCCTCCGTCGAGGATATTTTAACGTCCGCCAGAGAAACGGTCAGATTGTGTTTCTGTGAGGGTCGGCATAAGACTGATGTCAAAACTACATTTGTGAAGTGCCGCATTTGCGGACATACTGCCTGCAGCAAATGTGGCAAAAACCCGTCGCATGACTACGAAAATTTCGAGTCCCAATTCATCAGAAACCGAAAGCCCCCAACTGCTTTCGAGGCATTGATCAAGCAGTCAATACCCAAGGAGATTAACTTGAGTTCGCTGTGCTCGGAACCAGTTAAGTCCTTCTTGGCTGACCTTTCGAAAGCTATCCCGCAAGACTTTGATCCGGAGGCATGGAATTGCGTTTTAGGTGCTATCGAGAAGGCATTATTGTCTCGCGTCTTTCTTCGCTCGATCAGACGCACAGAATGCTGGACCGTCGAGTACGACTCGCCCCATGCAATCACCAAATTGATCGTCTCAGGAGGTTGTGTTGAATGGCGACTTTTCGCGAATGCGAAAGACCTTCCCCTGGCCAGCGCAGCTGGAAAATATCTTCAACGGTTCCCAATTGCCCGCATGATCCCAATTGGACCGGACATCGTCCAAGGCCCATGGGGTTTCTGGGTTCCGGCGATGAAGACCTTCGAAGCGACTATCACCTCAAGAGGACCTTTGATTCCAACGTACACCAATGCTGCAGGCCTCACTGATGTCCTTCAGCGCTACAACCATCAATTTCTGGACATCAAGTTCAAGCCGGGATTTGATGCTAGGTACTTTTCTGAGCCCTTGGAAGGCTGCTACGTCGCCTCGCCGATGTGCGGACAGGCATTTAATACTATGCATATTCAGCAAGACAGAGAACCCGGCAAGAAGCCACTGGGACTCTTCTTTGATCATGAACTGCAGACTGGTAATCCGGCTCACCACAAATTCAAATTTAGCACAGACTTTTCCCGCCCTGATTGGGGCAAATACGTTGAAGCTATTGCAGAATTACCCTCTTCTTGGCGCCAGCCAATCATCTTCGCGACTGAGAATCTTGAAGATTCAACAATTATGGTCCAAGGCACCAACACAGTAGTTCAAAACTACAGTGGAGAGATCGTTGACCAAGTCAAGATCATCACATATGGTCGTTTCGTCGCTATCCACAATAGTACCTTCAATCTGTCTGGCTCAGAAGTCACATATCAGAAGTTACCAGTCAACATCTCACGTGTTGACTTTACTTGTGGGAAAGATCTTGCAATCTTCACATGTCGAGGCCAAATTAGCCATGCGATCTCTTGTCTGCTCCCAAAGAATCAAACGGTTAGTATTGATCGAAAAATCGGTGCGTCTTTCTGGCGAGAATTTGTTTGGTTCCTCGAGAAAGGCCTTCAGATCCACGGGCATACCGAAGCCGATGCTGGCTGGCACCCCTCGACCGACACCACCGAGGAATGTCCCTCATGTGCTCCCAAGGCTCCAGTGCTGCTTTGGTTATTGAACAAGGGAAAGTACATCCCTTATGAACATCCAGAACAAGCCTCAGCATGGGAAAAGGGCATGAAATCCCGGCCCGCGCCGATGAAAGTCTTGTTTCGTATCGACGACTCTGGCAACATTGCTTTCCAAGTCAGCATGGACCCGGCTACACTCATGCACCGTGCAAAGGCACGACTGCTGGCAAATGGAGGCTCATCTGACATTAAGATGGACTTCCGACTTATCACCGACTATAACCGCCAGACGAAGCCAGTTTATGAACCTCTTACAATCAAAAACAACGACGGCGTCGAGTTGGCTGAACAGCCATTTGAGAAATACACTCTTCGAGAGGAACAAAGAAGAGTTGTAACATGGATGCGCGAGACGGAACGCTCTGGAATGCCTTTCATCGAAGAAGAGGTTGTGGAGTCCACCGTGCAGGAAATTGGCTATCGCGCGGAAGGACGAGCCACACGTGAGGTTCTTCGTCGTGGGGGCATCCTCGCTCAGGATGTTGGATTTGGCAAAACAGTGGTCATGTTGGCCCTGATCAAAAATGATTTCGAAATCTCCCAGGAGACCATGGAAACCACTCATGAGACAGGCGCTATCCCGACCGATGCGACTTTAATTCTATTGCCGTCGCACTTAGCTGATCAGTGGTACAGTGAGATTAGCAAATTCTTGCCAGATTTAAAGGACAAAGTCATCGTCCTTGGGTCCGGAAAGGCCGCACACTTCGCCAAGTTATCAATCAGACAGGTCCTTCAAGCAAAAATTATTATTGTCGCATGGGACAACTGCATTAAGCCTCCATACCTTAAGATGGTTGCAAACCTTGCCGGACTGGTGGAGCCTGCAACAACCGGTACTTCGGAAAGAGCCTACGGTGCTTGGTACCAAGCTGCCGTGGCAAAAATCGAGACTAACGTCGACCACTTGCGCACCAAAGGGCCCGCTGGTTTCGTCGACCACATTAAAACCCAATGGGAGTGTAGCGTTGTTGAAGCCTCATCTGTTGATGTACGAGTGCCCTCAAAGCATATCACAGGTGCAGCTTATGTCAATTCAGACGAACGCTCATCAACGAAGAATGATGGAAACACCAATAGCAAAAAGAGAAAGCGTGGTGCTGCTGTAGACAAGCCCGAGAAGTTTTCTACCAGCATTTCCTTCACTGATAACCACTGGGAATCAATGAACAATGCTATTCTCGAGATGTTTCGATTCAAGCGAATCATTATTGATGAGCTCACTTATCGGAAAGGCTGGGTTAACAGCAATCTAAAGAATCTGAAGGCACACCACCGTTGGTTGCTCACCGGAACTCCGGCAAAGGGAACCCACGCAGATATTAAGAGTTTGGCAGATCTCCTTCAGGTGAATCTAGGAGTAGATGACTTCACGGGCTTGCGCAGTGATATCTTCAACAAGAAGACTAGCGACTTGACAAGTAAGTGGTTGCCTTCCTTCCCAAAAAAAAAAAACTTGTTAATAACGAGACAGAATCCGAACTATTCTTGATGGCTCAAGAAGCTCCGTCAACCCCCTGGCTCGAGCGTCGACATAAGCTGGCGCAACTTTTCTTGGACACGTTCTGCCGCAAGGTATGATCAGCTTGCAACCGCCTTGAATGAGAGATACTGACGGTTTTCAGGACGCTGCTCAAGTTGAACATATTAAATTGCATCAGCACATATGCCTGGTCGACCTTTCACCTTCTGAGAGGGCAATCTATCTTGAGCTCTTACAATTTCTTGCTGCAACTGAATTCATTCTGAAGCGAGGCAAGTCCGCAAAAGGTGATAGGTCTGATCAGATTCAAGAAGTTGTTCCAAGCTCTGGCGATGGAAAGCCGGCACTCTTCTTGAGAGCCTCGCAGTTTACCTTTCCCGGTGTTCGAGATACATCGGAGTTGTGCGATATGATCGTTGTTCGCCGAAAGCACGAATTACAAGCCTATTCCGATCAATTCAAGAAGAATCTCAAGCAGACCATTTGGCTACACAAGCAGGATCCCGAGTGCTCTCGATTTCGAAAATTCACCGCCAGAGTCGAATCTCACAAGCTCGGAGATGTAGAAGTCAGTAAGCAACTCGAACAATACATCTCGAAGGCCCTAGCTCGATATCATAAAGATGACTGGCAGAAATTCTACCGAAAGAAAGGCACCAACATCGAGAAGTGCAAGGAAGCAGACACTCTACCAGAGTACCCGACCAACGAGATGGCCACTGGTGGGCATTCTCACCTTACACGTGTGGCCTCCGAGAATCGCACTATCATCAGTAAACTCAATAACGTCGTCGAAGAAATCATCAACCAAACACGAGCACTTCGTTTTTTTGAAAACATTCTTTTGATCCAACGAGGTGCTGAGCTGGTCTGCGCCCGCTGTGGCGTTACCGATCTAACACCAGCCATTGTAAAAGTTATGGGCCAATGTGGACACTTATTAGGATTAGAGTGTTGCAAGGACAACGATTGTCCCGTTTCTGGCTGCTCCGCCTACAACCGAGAGTATCAGAAGCTTCACGGTTCAACCCTGGTAGGATCTAGGCTACAATGGTGTTCTGAGCATGGTTCAAAGATCGATGAAATAATCAAGCTCGTTCGATCCATTGTCAATGAGAAGAAGGAAAAGGTCCTGATATTTGCACAGTGGAGCGAGTCCACTGACAAACTTGAGGAAGCCCTAGTGGCCGCCAAGGTTCCCTTCTCGGACTTGAGAAAGGAGGCGACCTCCTCGAAAACCCTGCAACACTTTCAGAACGGTACTCCTCCGAAGAAGGGTGCTAAGGTTTCCGAAGTGCTTATCATGAATATTGGCGACGCCAATGCATCCGGAAGGTAAGAACATTGCAAGTCTTCTGTCTTGTCCATGCTAACTTGGTTGTAGCAATTTGACAATGGCTAACCATGTCATCTTTATGCAACCATATTATACTTCGGGTGAAAACGCCCAGGAGAATTATGAGTCTGCCATGACGCAAGCCATCGGTCGTGCTCGACGATGGGGTCAGGCGAAGGAAGTCCAGGTTTATCATTTCCTCACGGTCAACACGATAGACGTGGACTACCATGAGGCGCGAACAGATACCACTCTCACACGTGACGCAGCCAACCCATCTCGTGGCGTTGTTGAGGAGCTGAATGGTCGCACTGATTGGACCACTGACCTGGGCACTTATTTCGCCAAGACTATGAAGTTTGATGACGCGAAGAGAAAGGGATACTGAGCGCTCTTCTCTGGTCATTGATATGGTGGGGGGAGACACTAAATTGTAACTGTTTCTTTGCGGCCGTAACAATGTCTGTTACAGGGCCTCTGGATCTTTTCCTTTTCTGTTTCCTGTTATTACGATTTGCATTTGACGGCATTGGCAACATCGGTTACGTTTTGATCTTGATTGATTGAAACAAAACCTTGAAAGGTGTAGCTACATGCATTTGGTTGCATAGGCGACATCGGTTACGTTTTGATCTTGACTGATTGAAATAAACCTTGAAGATGTTGATGGACGCATCAGCTGCATAGACGACATCGGTTACGTTTTGATCTTGATTGATTGAAACAAAACCTTGAAGATGTTCATCTATGCAATGGGTTGATAGGGGACATCGGTTACGTTTTGAACTTAATTGATTGAAACACAACCTTGAAGACGCCGATAATTGCACTAAAATGGGGCTTGAGATGGGGCGATTACATTGATCAGATTGTACATAGAAAAAGTTAATTGCATTTTCAGAAAATTAGAAAATCTCTCGCGTGTTTTTTGAGTGACATCGTGATGTGACATGTTCTTGGAGTTGGGGCTGGGAGGTGGAAGTTTTGAGAGCCTTGGGGTGGGTTAGGAAATAATCGTGTCACGGGGACGGTTATTGTTGTTCTTTTTGGATAGGTGTTGATGAAGTGGGAAGGGGTTTTGTTGTTGACGTTTCTTATGAAGTTGGATGATTTGGACAGAGGGAAAGATTCAAGACGGTGTTGAGCAGGTGAAAAGAGCGTGGGTTACTTGGACTATCTGCGTCTCTGGAGTACTGGAGGCTGAGTAAATTGGGAAGTTGGAGATTGGAAGTTCGAGATGATTTAACCAGGCCAGAGGTCTGAAGGCGTCGAGGAAGAGATCTTAGGGGAAGGAGTAGAGGTGAGAAAGTAGGACAACCCGCCTAGTGGCCTTTTTTGGCCGAAGTCAAGCGTTGAAGGTCTGAAAGATAAGTTGTTGATCTTCCATGTACACAGGGGAGAAGAGGCATTGAAGATCTATGGCATTGGAAAAGCTGGAGTCGGGCAGGATTGCGATGGATATTTACTGTGCTTTCTGGAGCGCTGCTTCGAAGCATTGGAAGACGACGAGAATGTTCTCAGGTTGAGGTGGCTAAGATCTAGATCCCGAGTCTTACTCAGAAGATGATATCTAGGGCAGGTTACAGCAAAAACCGAATCTGTCTTCATTGAAAAAAGTCATGGGTATAGGGACTTGACATCTACCTTGGAATGGAGCTTAAAAGACAGAGAGTTTGGCTTGAGGCTTTAAGAATGTGGAAACTGCGGAGAATTGCTTACTCCTGTTGGAGCAGCTCCTCTGTAAATCTCTCATAGCGGAACTTGAGTACATCCTCAGGAAGAGGTTTGGACCATTAGCAGCTTCCGTTCCTGGTTTGAGACAGGAGGTCGCATGCTTCGTGTAACCTTGAGCCTTCTGACGGACTTTAGTATCCTCAGCTTAATTCCTGGTTTGTGGATTTTTACTCTGGATCAGAATTTGAGAGTATGAATTCGGCGATGGTGGAAGTAAGTTCAGCTCTTGAGCTAAGCACTATGCTTTTGTTTTGAGAGCGCACCAAGCGGCTGATGATAGGCTTTGCAGTTTTGCAGCTGTAGCTGTCACTCGTAGGCTTAAGAGATTGCTTACTGGAGAAAGGCTGGTTCCTTCGCGCTCTTGAAGACTTGAAGCTATCCACAAGCGGGAGGTGCTTCAATCACCATACGTCGGACTCGGCACACGACGGCAAAGCAGCATCTCGTGCAGCCAATGGAGCCCTGCATTTCAACAAAATAGGCCCCAAATACGGCATTTTTCGGCACTGGCCAATCACTGGATGCCCCGTTGAGAGAGGACTCGGCCACCGTAGCACGCCGTCCCAGCCGAGAATCGATTATCAATCATCGTTAGGTCTGTGTCATCGTCAGCTTTTGGTGGTTAAGCTTTTGAAAATGCTGTTTTCATGTCTTTTTGAAGAGGGAATCATGAGTCCTTAAGCAGGGGTTACATAGGCTTTGGAAAAAGGATCAACCAATCACAAGCTCTGGCAGCCAAATCAGACATGGCGCTTCAGAAAGGGACCTCCAGTCCACGGCCGAATGAGGCGACTCCGTTGTTGAGTGATGAGCCGAGGAGCATTGATCAGGATGATGGTAGTTCGGACACGTTAACGGACTCGAGAAGGGGAGATGAAGAGGAGGTGGAGGATGAGGATAAGGCTAATCAGCATGTTGGGAGGGTCAGAGGGCTGTTTATTATGTTGAGCTTATGTGGGTTGATGTTTTTGCAAGGTAAGTCTTGCAATTGAAAGATCTGGAAGATGAAATATCACACAGGATTGGTGTTGATTGCTTTTCTTGCAGCTTCCAATCTATCCTTGGTTACGACAACCCAATCCAAGATTGCGGAGGATCTTGATGCCTTTGTGGCTGCTTCCTGGTTTACTTCTGCGTACATGGTAAGTCGTCATCTATCTCCAGCATTTGACGCTTATTGACATCTTGCAGATTGCAATGTCAAGCACAACCATCTTGGCGGGCCGTCTGGCCCAGATCTTCTCTCCCAGATCGTGTGTCCTGGTGTCATCTATCTTCTTTGGAGCTGGTGGCGTCATTGCATCTCAAGGTAAAACTATGCCAGTCTTCCTTCTTGGGAGAATTATTCAAGGTATGGGAGGAGGTTCAATCATGACTGTTTCTTTGATTCTGGTTTTGGAGTTGTCTACCAAAAAGAGGAGAGGTCTTCACATTGGACTCGTCAACTCGGTTTTCACTATGGGAGTATCGTTCGGAGCTGTCATTGCCGGTGCATTGTTACCAATTACTGGATGGGTATGCTCCGCCTTGACGTCTTCGAATCATATACTAATATGGGAACAGAGATTCTTGATGTGGATCCAGGGACCTCTGTCTCTAATTTCCGGCTTTGGGATATTCTTCAGCATCCCGAAGACGTTTACAGGAGGAGAGGAAGGAGAAGGATCTATCCGCGTCAAGCTTGCGCGAATTGATTACCTCGGTGCTTTCACGCTGGTATGCTTCTTCTCATATTCTGGTATCAGAAGCTAATGTTCACAGGTTACATCTGTGGTTCTCTTCCTCTTCGGATTATCTTCGCCAAAGATCGAGTATATCTCAATCATTGTGTCTATCTTCCTTCTTGTAGGATTCATCATGATCGAATTCTATGTTGCCAAGAATCCCGTTATCCCGGTTACTGTTCTGAAAAACCCCGGCGTGCTTCTATCTTGCGTTGCGCAACTTGGTCAAATGGCATCGCGATGGACAGTTCTGATGTATGCGCCTGTCTATGCACTCTCAGTACGAGGCTGGAGCCCCGCTGAAGCTGGCTCTATTCTCATCCCTACGAATCTTGGCTTTGCTCTGGGAGGACTAATCGTTGGAGCATTCCATGTCAGAAGAGGAGGGAGCTTTTGGCTGTAAGTCGCTAACTCTATCATATCTACACTACTGACTTGTGACAGGCCAAGTGTGATATCCTACGCCCTGTTCACCTGCACTTTCGTCTTCCTCTCCCAAATCTCTAACGAACATACGCCGGCCCCACTCTACCTTCTGACCGTGCTTGCTAATGGTCTTTGCATTGGAGCTTCTTTGAATTACAGTCTTGCTCATATCCTGCACCTGACCCCGCCATCCACGCATTTTATGGCCGCATCTCTCCTTACCACCTTCCGCGCCTTCGCTGGCTCATTCGGATCAGCCATTGGTGGTGGACTGTTTGTTCGTGTCCTCAAATCAAAACTTGAAACTGGATTCCAAGAGAACGGTGGGCTGGAAGGCAGAGAAGAATTGGTGAGGAAGCTGCTGGGTAGTCCAGCTTTGGTACAAATTTTGAAAGGAGTGGAAAAGAGAGTTGCAGTGGACAGTTATGGGGGCAGTTTGACCCAGTTGTATGTTGCTGCTAGCGTGCTAGCGTTAGCTATGGTGCTTGTGCAGGCTGGCACTGGGTGGAAGGCTGGGAAGGATCCAGAGGAAGGGAACGAGTCGGGCAATGAGTCGGAGGAGGAACGGGGAATCGGGGTTGAGGATGAGGAGTGGGAGGAGGGGATGGAGCAGGGTGTATGATATATGGTTCGGGGTTCTGCTGGCGTTTGGTTGCTTAGACGTAGACTTTGGACATGGTTCAGACCTTGAAGATAGACTTGATCTTGGTGCAAGTGCCGCAAGGATTTTCCGTCAAATAGAGGTCCTGAGGTTGAGCGGGACAAGAAATATGAACTAGTTCGTCTCAGCATTACTTATCGGCATTAAGCCATATATGTTCGTCCTTAATCGGAGCTACTTCAAGGGATATTGAAAGAAGCGGCGGACTGGAGCACAACTTTGTTTGGCCACATACAATCAGAGTACAATGACTTCAGCTCGGCAGGAAAACTTCTTCTGTATTCCAGAACCAACGAGCTTTTTCTTCTCTGATTATCTCCCCTTCTTGATTGCCTGCTTCAATGTCATTCATCATTTGACAGCTGTTTATCACGCAGCTGCCACTGCTTGCTTCCTTACCTCGCATCATTCCACCCGGCGACCTCTACCTATTCCCAAAGTGCGAAATCCGGGTAGAACGAATCATGAATCCTACGTGCATACTCAACAATAGTAGGAAAGCCCTTCACCAACTTCCTGCTCTCCGGTCCCCTATAACAATAAATCAGCTTCCCAATGCTTTACCAACGGTAAAATCAATTAATTGAAGAGATATAACATACGCATCACAAACCAGCACCGCAACCACGAACCCGAAAACCGTCGCGTCGGCCTCTGATGGTCCCTCACCACCACATACCCAAAACGGCTTCCCATCATCTCGTTTTGACGTTTTAGAGGAGACGAGGAGGGTGTTGATGCTCTCCCAAATTTCCCGCCGGAAGGAAGCGATTTCTGGGTCGGTGTAACGCATTATTCCCTGGCCGTACAGCGTGGCTTTCATCTTGCGGTAGGCGAGCAAACCGACAACGACCTGTGCTGGGTACGGCAGCGCGCCTAGCATGTGGGGTCGCATGGTGTAGTAATTCTGGTGCCATTTCTCATAGTTCTTTGAAGTATCGCAAGCTCGTTAGCCTTTTCATCATCAAAATTTAAATAAACAGTGTATATTGAGCAAATCATTTTTCCCCTCCATGGTTGGGTAGAAGAAGGGGGGGAAGAACTAACCCGATAAAAGTACAGTTTATCCTCCAACAATGCTCGGATGGCCAAATCCATCACCTTCTCTTAGGCGATAATTTGGCATTGAGATCCTGCAACTGTTCTTCCTCAACCAATTTCTCAATTATAAGCGTCGAGTCACCTAGGAATCTCGGTGTCGGAGACAAGGGGAAAGAGATGCCGATGTAGGAATTTTGCCCTTGGGGCCTTGCATGGGCGAGCCGCTGTCTGTGAGGTAGTGTAGGCCAGCCAGGCGAAACCGCGCTTCGAGTTTGTTCACGAAGGGTGACCAGACGTACATTCCATTGCCTTTGAAGCCGCGGTAGAGGGTATTGCTGGAGGGGACTTTAGCTGCGAGGACATTGTTGCGGGGAGGTGGAGTGGTGGGGATGTGGAAAGGAAGAGGCGTGAGCGAGGATGGCGTACTTATGTGGCTTTGCTGGGATGGAGGATATGTAAATTGTTATAGGGCTGTAAGGTTGATAGGTTCGGACTCCGAGTCCGAGACAGGTACCGGGAGTGATTCAGTACTACTGTATAGTGGAAAGCCCTGCCGTAATCCTTGATATTACAGGGGATCGAATAAGCAGGGGTTGGTGTTGGTTACTTTGATCTCACGCTTCGCCTACTGTATCAATACATCCCCTGGCAGTTCGACTTCAGACCCCACAACATTCTCGTCAGTGGCCCACTGGTCAACCAAGACAGCTCTTGTGTGCCGTCAACAAGCATGTTCAACATGTTGTGATATCCAGGGTATCTGGACACGGAACAGGAAGTGAAAGTCTGCATTAGGAAGAACCGGTTGAGCTCTTCTTCACTTTAATTTCTCAAGCAGCAGCCTACAAAACCTCTTGGTAATAATCATTGAAACCAAATGACTCTTTGGAACGTGATTTGCAAGGGCTAAAACAAAAGTAAAGGTATCAAATCCCTCAGCACCCCGTTCACCTCTTCTGCGCAAAATCCAACCTTCTACTTCAGAGCTACTGTAATGAGAGAATGTCTCATGGTTGGCATATACGTCTGAATATCCACCACTCGCAATCCTGCGCGATCAAGGAGAGAATGCCATTGGTCTACATTTCGCTCCCACGCCCCCAACATCGTCAACATATGCAAATCCATCCATGCCGACCACCAGTGGACGCCCGTGTTAGGCAGCACCATGTCGTCAATCAAAATCAACGAGTCAGGACCCATGGCCGGAATAAGATTCTTGAGAATCTCCAGCGACTTTTCGTCGTCCCAATCGTGAAGTACAGTGCGCAGGTAGTAATACTTTGCTCCTGTAGACAATCAGCGTCAGAGCGTCTATACTAGGTGAAGGAAGGGAAGTACAAACCTCTCACGGGTTGAGACGTGAAGAAGTCATGGGCCATGAACTCGACGCCTTCGATAGGACGCGCTTGCTTGATTGTCTCTGGCAAATCCTGCAAGACGATGCGACCTGGAAGGTCTGGATACTTGGTCTTCAATCGAGCGCATTGGTGTCCGAAGCTACCTCCGACATCGACGAAATGCGCACGCTCTGGCTCGAACGAAGTGACTTCCTGCGTGAAGGGTGCAACGTCGAGCCAATCGCCTTCGCGAGGTACACTCATCAGGCCTTGAAACCATCCGAGCTTTTCGGGATACTGTGATACCCAAGGGAAGAAGTCGAGTTCGGTGTTGAAACCTTTGTGCCATGCGTACTTGCCACCAGTTTTGCTTTGGTATTTGGTTTCCTTGAGGTGGTCAGGAAGAGCCTGGTAAGATGGTCCACCAATATTGAAGCTACTAATATCAGCAAACCCGAGTTTCGATGCTATTGACGGCCAACTTACGTATAGTTGATGGCTCCCTCGATTCTTGGATCTGCTAAAGCTTTGGTGGCACCGGTGTGGTGGAAGTGGTCTTGACTCGTCTCAGAGATCATTCGATTTGCAGCTAGATATTTCAGAATCCGGCTCAAAAGCACTGGGTCTACGCCGGAGGGCTCTACAAGTTCCTCCACGCTTAGCGGCTTCTTGCTCTCAGAGAGTTTCTTGAAGACACCAAGATCGCATCCTACCTTCACCATAGGAACTTGCAGATGCTGCAAAGAAGTATTCTGAGTAACTGTAGCTGAACTTGAAATATGTGACTGGTACTTACGGCGTTGAACAGTCGTAGCATCACATCGTGGGGAGTTTCTAAAGAATCGGCTGCTCCGTGATATGCATCTTGGAGCTTGAGTCTCGCAGCCTCATTCATGATAGCACCAGTTCCATTGTCAGGAGTGAATGATCCCATAATGAATATGTCTAGGTGAATTACTTGCAGAGAGAACAGAGAATCAAGTTGGTTTGACTTTGAGAATGAGGTGTTTCGAATGATGGACAGAGTATACTTATTCTCTTGAAGGATATATCGGGTCCCGCAACAAAATACCTTTCAAATTTCTGTAAACACTTCTCGGCTTCCTCGCCCAATAAAGCTGACTGCCAGAAAGAGGGGAACCTGGGAGTTTGTCCTACAGCATGATTAGCGAGCGATCCTTCATTGGACTCCGGCTGAAATCCTATTTCTACTCACTTGTCGGACCCCTGGAGTTCGTCCTGTGGTTAGCGAATGAGGTTCATTCCGTCGGACTCCGGCGAATCATATTTCTACTCACTTATCGGATCCCGGCAGATACAACTACATTGAACATTGTTAGTCTAGGATGAAACACATCGCAGGAGGAGGAAACGCTGAACCCTATGACGCAAGCTGACTGTAATACCATAACTGGAAGTATATCACGTGATTGCTATTCTCAGCACATCTCTTACACTGTTGTTGCCCAGGATAGTTCTAGTGGAAAGAACACAAGATTTAGAATTAGCAGGGAGCAAAGTTTATGAAAGGCTTGTATTCACGCTGCCTCGCGGTAGGCAAAAAGAACTCCGCACTCAATGTACCAAGCCTAGCGGTATCTTGTGACCAGTTACCTCCTGAATGTCCCAGTAAATCCTCGTACATCTAAGTATTATACCTATGAGGACTTAGAGGTTCTATTATCCAAAGTTCACCCAAGGACTACCTCTTCTATATACAGATGATTGTCTTAGTATAACTTGGCATATGGAGGGGATTATTTAGTGCCACTGGTTTGTCCACTACGAGGCGGCTTTTATTATTAGGAAGCGGCCAAAACTTGCAGTGCTTTGAATGATTCTTGAAACAAAGCGAGAGAGATAATAGCTGAATGTGATATTAGAGTTGATCTTTCCCTCTTCTTGCAAATACAATTAAATGTCTCGTCGAAGCCAACTAAATGGCCTATGATGTGTTCGATAGACGAAAATTTTGGCTCGCTTTATTACATGGGGTTTTCT
>Ga0302325_10017988_pt1 | contig 14908 bp, 13 predicted proteins | sample Palsa_T0_2_FD_201948 | JGI IMG/M metagenome (GOLD analysis project Ga0302325, IMG submission 201948) | Peat permafrost microbial communities from Stordalen Mire near Abisko, Sweden - Palsa_T0_2 | ecosystem: Environmental > Terrestrial > Soil > Palsa > Peat permafrost | place: Sweden: Abisko... | reverse complement strand
GAACCTGGACGCGGGGAAGGCTTTCCTGAGCCCGGGCGCCTATTTCGCGTGGAGCGCGCAACTCGAGAGCATGGCCGCGGAAGGGCGGCGCAATGTCATGGAAAACTTGAGCGTGCGCGGCATTCAACCGATTCGCATCGTCCATGGTCGGGTCTTCGATGACCTCACGGTACGCATCAGCGCGGCCGCTGCGGACTACGAGGTGGACCGAGCCGACAAGATCGTGTTCGGCGACCGCAGTGTGCGGCCATTCATGGAAGACTGGACTTTTCAGCGTTCCGTAGGCGTCTCCACATCGAGCAAGCCGGGCACGCTGGAGAACACCTGTCCGCGCTGCGGCGCTCCGATCTCCTTGACGCAGATTGGTGAGTGCCGCTACTGCAAAGCAGCTGTCACCAGTGGAAAATTCGACTGGGTGGTCTCCCGAATCGATCAGGAAGACGAGGCAACGGCCGGCACCGGTGCCTCGCTCGACAGCGTCGGCGAGGCCATTGCGCTCCAGGTCGGCGGCGCCATCGTCGGCGGACTGCTCAGCAGCTTCCTGTCGAATCGCCGCTAGGTGTCATCGACCGGCCTGAATCTCTTTCCCCTGGCCTATGCCATTTCGGCCGGAGCAGCGTTCGGACCTTTGACGTGGTTCTCCCAATAACCGAGGCCGTAGTCGCCCTTGATCGTGGTGCGATGAACACAACGCGAATATTTGGGATCCACCCCGAGCGCTTCGTGCAACATGCGCCAGTTGTCCCAAATCACCATGTCCATTGGCTTCCATTTGTGCACGTAGGGCTGCACTTTTGCCCGGATCTCCTGAGTCACGGCGTCAAGCAATGCGTCTCCTTCGGGGTCCTCGTGTCCCTCGATACCGACCGCCATGTACCCGGAGACATGTAGCACCTTTTCGCCCGTTTTACGCGTCCAGACGGCGGGATGAATCGCCCGTGGGAGCGCTCTTGCGATATCCAAAATACTGGTGTCGGCCGGCGGCTGTACCTCGCGGAAATCCGCGGGAAGTCCGAAGCGCTGATGCGCATACAGCAGGTCCAGGGTGTAGATGACATTCTTGCCCTCGATCTTCCTGCGAAGGTCGGGGGATATCGCGGAGTAGAGCTGGATGCCGTCCGCGAAAGCCGTATAGCCACCTTCCGGAGGAGTAATCAGTGATCGCAGCACGCCGGCGCGGTTGAGCTCATTGTTGTAGCAATGGTCGAAATGGTAGGGCTGCCAGCTCATGCGTCGTTGCCCGCCAACTTCTACGATGCAGGATGTCTGTGGATCGGGCTTCATTTCAATTACGCCCGGCATGCTGTCCTGATCGACGCGCGGAACCGTCTTGACGGGGTGATCCTTGAGCGGCCCGAAGACGGTACTTACCGCCACCTGCATCTTGCTCGAGGGTTCGACATCCTCGAAGACGATCATGCCGCGATATTCGAAGACTTCGTTGATTTGCCGGCGGATCGCCTCGTCCTTCAGAGTTTCCCAATTGACGCCCGTGATGCGCGCGCCGAAGGGCAGGTCGTCTTGCAGCGGGCTTACTGTGATCGATGACATATTTCTCTCCCCCCAACCGGATCAGCGGCAGCCTGATCGCCTGCTGCTTGATTTTAATGATGCTGCCGGGCGGCCTGGTGGTCAACAGCGAAAAAAGATTCTCTCTTACCCAAGGCCGCGCGGCTGCTGGATCCGGGGTGGTGAAATGTATGCGGGCGTTCCGACCCGCTGCCGCCAATAGCCGACCTCGTCCATGACCAGGCCGCTCTTGAAGCGTATCTCGCGGGGAATATCAGCCCGAAAGTTGACGAAACTCAGGCCATCGGGACCCGGGGTGAAGCCGTACATCGTAGTCGCAGCGATCGAGATTGCGGTCCCAGGCCCACAGCGTCTCGATCCGAGGCGAAGCTCTCCAGAGACTACGAAAATGACCTCATCCTCGGTGTGAGCATGTATGCCGGCTTCGGGGTCACGGACTGGTGCGTCCGCGACGAGTGGTGCAAAACTATTCTCGTGCAGCCAGACCGTGCAGGTTGGACATGAGGCGTCGGCGTGAAGTCCGCCCCTGACGGCAGGTCCTGCCTCGCCGACGCCATAGCGGGGCACGCGCTCAGTGGGCAGCAGATGCACATTCCCACCGGCACGAACGGGTGATGAAGGCTGTCGGGCGGCGAAGGTCAAGACTAGGGAGTTCACTTCACCGCACTCGATATCGAGACTTGCCGCACGTTCAACGATCAAGCTCGAGCCGGCTCCGAGTGGGATTCCAGTCGCATACACACCGCCCTGCCAAACATAGGCGGCGGTGTCGACCGCCGCGGACCCGGCGCGCAGCACTTCGCCACGTTTCATGCGATGGAGATAAACGTGGATCGGGTCCTTCTCTCCGCTGAAGATGGCCCGCGTTTTACCATCTCGCGTAAGACCTTGCCGGTCGTCGAGCGCTTCTTCCGGTGACACGATGGAAATTCTTGCCATGCTGCCGCCTCATCAACTCTGAGCCGCTTGCCTCTGCTCCTCGACTTTTGAGAGCAGCGGACCGATTTTCTGGTCCGCAAGTATGGTGCAGTAATATTCGTTGACCTTCTTGATCTTGCCGTTTTGCAGCGTGAACACCATGCAATATTGGTTGCAATAGCGTTCGCCATTCGCGAGCGTTGCGTCGCCCTCGAACTCAACGGCCACGCTGTCGCCCTCGGCGATTACGGTGTGAAACCGTGGGCGTAGCCCGCTGGGAATCACGTCCTTGAAGGTTGCTGTCGTCGCAATGATGATCTCGTAGGGACGAGGACCGGAGAGCTTGCCGAATCCCTTGGCATACGTGACTGCGTCCGGTGCCAGGCAGGACTTCGCAGCCGTTGCGTCGCCATCGCTGAAGGCCTCGATGAATTTAATGACCACTTTTTTGTTCTGCTCACTCATCTGTCATTTTCTCCTGGCTGGTCAGTCTCTCGTTCGATTGCCATGAGCGTCGGAGATCCCGGTGATCGGCGCCGCACTTGCAATACGTGCCATGCGTATCAGGGCGATGCGGGTGCGCGGCGGCGGTTCAGGCGGGATGACAGGCAGTGACTGGCCGCGACGCGCGGCCTCGTATTCCAGCCGGGCCCGCGCTTTGGCGAGCGTATCTTCGCTTGGCTGCAGCACCTGCTTGGTATCGAGCGTCGAAGGATGCTGCGGAAGCGAGCGCTCGACCCGGAAAAGGATGGCGCCGCCGCTTGCCGGTGCAGCGTCGCCGACGAACGTGCGGAAGCCCGCGAAGGTCAGGGACGCCTTGCCCTGCAGCTTCCAAGGCGTACCCTTTGGAATCACCAACCGGAAACCTTCATCCGTCAGTTCGAAAGAATGCGCCCGCATTGGCAGAGGATATCCGTCGGCGTCAACCGCCGAAAGATGCGCTGCCGACCCGCTTTCCACGGCATCCTTGGCCACCACCTGCCACGGGCGCACCGGCCATGCGGAAGGTTTCATCGTGCCCGAAGGGGCGGGATCCGAAACTGGATAGATCGTTTCGGGCGCAGCATTCCAGACCTGCGGCGGCCGATCCAAGGCCGCCTGGCTGCCCCACCAATAGATTCTCTCCGGCTTATTCTCGATGATGATTCGCGACCAATAGGTGACCGCGAGGCGAGCCTTCTCCCAGGTGATGCCATGGCTGATTCCCTTGTAGCCCGTCTCTGCGAGATAGCGGATGGCGTTGGACTGGATGTCGCTGTCGCGCACCGCGGCGCGGGCGCGCACGACCACGACCGGCTCTTCCGGCGCACCTTCGATCAACAAACCCACTTTGGGGTTTCGCCGGGCGCGCTCGGCCTTGGCGGGGTTGGGAAGACCGGTTGCGAGGTCAAGCGTCTGCATGTCGTCGCTGGGGAAATAGTAGGTCGGGGTGTCGATCGGTACACCGGCCTTCGTCAGCGTCGAAAATTCTGCGACCACGCCTGACTCGATCAACTTGAAAACCCTTTCGGGCAGGTCATGCAGACTGCTCATGGCATTGTCTCCTCAAACCGGCGCGGTGGGGACCCAGTCGTAGACGATGCCCTCGGGGCCGACGGGTGAATCATGCTCCTCGACCAGGCAGATCGGATTGGCATGCGAGGCGAACAGCTTCTTTTCGTCCTCCATCGTATACGGCAATCGTGCCGGGTCGCTGATCAGGCGCTGCGAGTTTTCGAAGTCCTCTCGACTGTTCCACCAAATCTCCATGATGCAGTCATAGCCCGGATCATGGACCTGCCCGGTCACGGGGTTTTTTACCGGCGTCAGATACCGCCTTACATAGCGCACGGCATTGGGAATGGCGGACTTGCCGATCTTTTTTGCCAACTGCGAATGCTGCCCCTCGTAATAATCCATGAATTGTTTCATGGTCATATCGGTGCGCTTTTTGAAGAAGCAAATCTGCTTGAGCATTTTCCGACCTCGATCGTGGTTTTGAGTCAGGCTGACTGATCGCTGATTCCAGCCGCATACTTGGCCGCGACATAACCGAAGACCATCGACGGACCAACGCTGGCGCCGGCGCCCGGATAAACGCGGCCCATCGCCGAGGCGGAGGAAACACCCGTGGCATACAGACCCTCGATGGGCGAACCGTCGCCGCGCAACACCCGCGAGTGCGCGTCGGTAACGACGCCGCCATACGTGCCGACGTCGCCGGGGATTACATCGACCGCGTAAAACGGCCCCTTCTCGATCCGGCCCATCGATTTGTTGGGACCATCCTTGAAGAAAGGATCCCCCAGCCAATTGTCATAGGCACGTTCGCCTCGATGGAAATCCTCGTCCACGCCTTTGACGACGAAGCTGTTCCAGCGATCCACAGTGGCCTTGAGCGCGGCAGGATCGACCTTGATGAGTGTCGCCAGTTCCTCGATCGTACCGGCCTGCTTGAGATAGCCGCTCTCGATCCAGCTCTTCGGCTTCTTCTTGATGCCGGCGCTGCCGCACAGCTGATATTCCTCCATGAACTGCGAGTCCATGATCGCCCAGCTCGGAATGGCGGGCACCGCAAGATTCCGCTTGAGCATGGTTTCGCAATAAAGCTCGTAAGAGCCTCCCTCGTTCATGTAGCGCACTCCCGACTGGTCGACGAGAATGGCATGCGGCTTGGCCGTCACGGCCTGCATGCCCGGCTTGACGAAGTCCGTGTCGAATTTAGGATATCGGGTGGTTTGGAAACCAACCATCTCGTCCATCTGCGCCAGCACGCCTCCAACGCGCTCCATTTCGAGATGCATTTCGCCCGTATCGCCTTCGGGAGTATTGGACCATGCGGCCTTCGCCCCCGGCTGATACTTGTCGCGCATCGCTTGGTTTTGGGCAAAGCCGCCGGCGTTCACCAGCACCCCCAGCCGCGCGGCGATACGCCACGGCTTGCCGTTCTTCACGGTAACCACGCCGGTGGCCCTGCCGTCCTCGACGATGAGTTCAGACACCGGCGACTCCAGCCGAATGTCTATTCCCGCCTTGAGTCCGGCCTGCAGCAGCCGTCCCTGAAGGCCCGCCCCGGCGGTGACCCAGTGCTGTCCGGTGAGCTTCGCAAGTGCGACGCGAAAGGCTATTTTGACCAGGATCCCCTTGATCGCCCAACTATGCTTGGCGAAGGGTAGCTTCATGCCGTCATCGAGCTTGGCGGGTACCGGAAGGAAGCCCTGCCGCAGCTTGGGCTCCCATTCACCCAACTCCTTCTTATTGAAGGGTAAGGCCACGACGGTGCGGCTGGTTTTGCAGCCGCCGGGCAGCTCGTCGTAATAATCGGGCCAGAACTTCGACCCACGCTCCAGCTTCACGCCTTGGCTGACCAGAAAATCCACCGCCTTGGGTGCTTCTCTAACGTAAGTCAGCCGCTTCTCCTTGCTGGTGCCCGGGGCATCGGAATCGTCTCCCACCACGGCGTTAAGATATGTGATGGCTTTCTCCGGGCTGTCCTCGCCCGGATCCATGAAGCGGTTGTTTGGTATCCACATCACTCCGCCGGACTTGGCAGTCGTGCCGCCAAAAACCTTCGTTTTTTCCAGAACGACGACCGATTTGCCGGCTTGGCGCATCAGCAACCCGGAACTGATCGATCCCGCGCCGCTGCCTACAACCACCCAATCGACCGTTTCATCAAAACTGCTCATCTCGCTCTCGCTCCCCTGCACAATTCGTTCTGCTAAAGCCTTCGCCCGTGCACCAAGCTTGAACCGGAAGCACACAGATTAGCAAGGCATCGGAGATTCGCCCCTGCACCTTCTCCGTCGTCAGGCGGCGGCGCTTTTGCCTTCCCCACCTCTTCAAAGCAAAATGGGATCAATATGTCGCAGCAGCCAGACCCGACCGACCCCTATGTACGAGTGGGCCAGACGTTTCCTCAACTGGACGAGGACATGACGCGCCGCGTCGCCGCCTACGGCAGTCAAGAGGACATAAGTCAGGGCACGCTGCTCTTCGAGCGCGGTCAGCGCGGCGTCGATTTTTTTCTCGTTCTCTCGGGTTCCATCGAAATTCTCGGCACGGATACTCATGGCCTTCCCAACGTCTTGATCGTGCACCGCGAGCGGCAATTCACCGGCGAGATGAATCTTTTCAATGACCGGCAAATCCTGGTGTCCGGCAGGACCGGCGGCGACACGCGTGTCGTACGTGTCAAGCGGGCTAATTTTCGCCGTCTCGTCATCGGCGAGTCCGATATCGGCGAGATCGTCATGCGAGCCTTCATATTGAGGCGCGTCGGATTCATCCGGCACACGCAGGGAGGCGTGGTTTTGGTGGGACCCGGACATGACGGGGACACGTTGCGTTTGCAAGGATTCATGACACGCAACGGCTATCCGCACCGGGTGCTGGATACCGAGCGAGAAGCGGACGCCGCGGAGATTCTGCAGCGCTTCGACATCAAGGTTGGCGAACTGCCTGCGGTAATTCTTCCCGGCGAGGTGGCGCTGCGAAATCCGAGCAACGTGATTCTTGCCGATGCGCTGGGCCTGACCGAAACGATCGATGCGAACACCGTTTACGATGTGGCCGTCGTAGGCGCCGGACCTGCGGGCCTCGCTGCGGCGGTGTATGCCGCATCCGAGGGCTTGTCGACCATTGTGCTCGAAAGCACCGCGCCGGGCGGTCAAGCGGGAACCTCATCCAAAATTGAAAATTATCTCGGCTTCCCCACGGGCATTTCCGGTCAAGCACTCGCCGGCCGCGCGCAGGCGCAGGCGCAAAAGTTCGGTGCGCGGCTCGCCATTGCCAGACTGGTCAAGGGGCTGGTATGCACGAACCGACCCTACCATCTCAACCTCGACGGCGGTCACATCGTCAAAGCGTGCGCAATCGTGATCGCCACGGGAGCGCGTTATCGCAAGCTCGACGTCGAAAACTACTCGAAGTACGAGGGTCACGGCATCCACTATGCCGCGACCGCGATGGAGGCGCAGCTTTGCAACGGCGAGGAAGTAGCCGTGGTCGGGGGCGGGAATTCTGCCGGCCAGGCGGCTGTGTTTCTATCGCGAAGCACGCGGCACGTGCACATACTCGTTCGCGGCGCCGGATTGGCTGCGACCATGTCCGATTATCTAGTCCGGCGCATCGAAGGTACCGGCAACATTACCGTCCACCCATACACGGAGGTCACGGCGCTCGAGGGCGACCCACTCCTGCAGCGCGTGAGCTGGGTAGACCGCAATAGCGGCAAGGCCGAAAATCGACCGGTTGCCAACTTGTTCGTGATGATCGGCGCAGAGCCCAATACGGAATGGATCGCGGACTGCCTGTCGCTCGATCCAAAGGGCTTCGTCGTGACCGGCCGCGATGAGCATTCACGTGCACTTGCCTCGCCATTTGCAACCACGCAATCCGGGATTTTCGCCGTGGGCGATGTGAGATCCGGTTCCGTCAAACGCGTGGCCTCCAGTGTCGGCGAGGGCTCGGTGGTCGTTCAAGCGATTCATCAGTTCCTTAACCCCGGCGTGGCATAGCGGGACTTTCCCGCCGGCCTGGCCACCAATTCCAACGTCCGGCGAGCTGCATGAGCGCAGGGCCTATCGCCAAACGAATCAGCGTGGCGTCCACCAAAACGGCTGTCCCCAAGGTGAAGCCCAAAATCTTTATCAGTATGAAATCACCAAATACGAAGCCGCCGAAAATCATGAGCATGATCGCCGCGGCGAAGGTAATCACCCGGCCCACGCTGGCCACTCCCTCGACGAGCGCGGCGGCATCGCTCAATCCGGCGCGACGGCCATCAGCAATGCGCGCCACCAGGAAGACTTCATAGTCCATGCTCAAGCCGAAGACGATGCAGAAAACGAGAACCGGCACGATCGGGAATCCGCCCTGCAAAGGACGCGGTAGACCGAGGAGCCGCGAACCGAAATTGCTCTGAAAAACGAGGGTCGCCGCTCCATATGAAGCTGCAACGGAAAGCATATTGAGAACTACGGCCTTGAGCGGTACGAGCACGCTGCGGAATGTGACGGACAAAACCAGCAGAGTCGCGCAGATCACGACGGCGGCAATGGAACCGAGACTCCGCACGATGCGGTCTTGATAGTCGATGTTGAAGGCGGGCACGCCTCCGACCTGCAAACGGCAACCCGCCAGACCCGTGAGCGTACGCGGATCCTCCGCGCGAATTTCCCGCACCATGAGGGCTGCATCGGTCGACCCCAGAGTCGGTTTCGGTAAAAGTTGCACGACAGTCGCGCGGCCATCCTTGGTGATATAGCCGTCGCGAACCGACTGGGGTATTTGCCGCAAAATCTCCGGCCCTGCGAGCGGTTTGACATTGACCGTGGTTATCGCCCATACGTGCTGGATTCGCGGGTCCCGTGCAAAATGCCGCACCAGTTGCGAAGTGGCGCGCCAACCCGATTCCTCTTGAATGTTGGACCCCATCGGCAGATCAAGGACGAGGTAAATGGTCTGCCCAAAGTTGCCTCTTGCAACCGCGTCTATCTCGTGCAGCGCCCGCACGGAATCGGCGCTATCCGGCAGCCATCCCCCGCGCGGCAGATCGACGCGCAGCGGCAGCGCTTGCGCTGCCAACAGCAGCAGCGGCGCGCTTGCAACGGCAAGCACCCGCAAGGGGTGTTGCGACACCCACGTTGCCCAGCGCCGCCAGCTCCGTGCGGCCCCCGCTCCGCGATGTTTTCCCATTCGGCCTGCGTCGATCAGCGCATCCATTCGAATCAGTACCGCCGGCAGCAGGGAAATCGCCGCCAAAACCGCGACCGTGGTGACGAGCAACCCGCCGAGGCCGATCGAGCGCACATCGCTCACAGGCACGAACAACATGGCCGCAAAGCCGATCGCGACGGCGGAACCCGAGGCGATCACGGTGCGGCCGGCATGTTTCAGTGTTTCGGTTACTGCATCAGCACGCGTCGAGCCGGCCGCCATCACCTCGCGATAGCGGCTTACTATCAGCAGCGCGTAGTCGATGCTCAAGCCCAGCCCGACCATGCTGATGATGCTCACGACGATGATCGAGACCGGCCAGATTCGATTCAAGAGCGTCAATATTCCAAGCGACACCAGGATCGTCACGGCACCGCTCAAAAGCGGCAGAGCGGCCGCGGCGAGGCCGCGGAACGCCACGAGCAAGGCCATCAGGGTCAAAGGGAACACCGTCAGCTCGGCAGTCCGCGTCGATGCAGCGCTCAATCGGCGCAAGTCCGCGTTGACCAGCGCTTCACCGGTCCAACGGAACGCGAGTTGCGGGTAGGTTCCGCGCAGATTCATCTGAAACTCATCGGTGGCCCGGCGCAGGTTGCGCATGAGATCATCGCTTTCGTTGTTATGTTTGGCGGCATCAAGTCCGACGATGAGTAGTGAGCTTCCGTCTTCCAGTACGAACAGCGAATCATCACGATCCACATACGACGCGACGCCTTGGACGCCGGGCACTTTTTTGACCGCCTCGGCCGCCTGCTGCAGAACGCTGCGTCCCTCGGCGCCAAGTGGTGTCGGTGCACCCGTCATCCGAAGCAATGCGAGCTTTGCAAAGGGCGACTTGAATCGCTGCCTAAGATCGGTCTCGACGGCCGCCGACTCGCTTCCCGTCAGGCTCGTCGTCGTGTCGAGCTCCTGATTGACCTTCCAGGCAAACGGCAGGGAAACCAGAGAGACGATTGCCCAGGCTATGAGAACGAGAATCTGCGCGGATTTCGCTTTAATGAACTGATACTTCACGCGGAAATCGACGTTTCCTATCTCGACAGCGGCAACGCCAGATAGCAGCCGAACTCCTTGGGGAAGTCGACGGAAACCCGGGCGTGTACTCGGCCTTGTCTATCGAAGAACTCTGCGTAGTCATCGTGCGGCACGAACGCACTGTGCCAAACATTCGGATGAACATAGAGCCCGCGGCTGCCGTCGCATGAGAACGCTACGAAGTCTTCCGGAGTTACGTCATCGCCCGGCAGTGCAAGCGCCACGACAAACGCTTGTCCGCGCGCCGGATAAACGAGTTGTCCCCCATCGGGATGATAGTTTGCCCTCCAGATGAGAGCCCGCGACCGGCTGTGACCGATTCCTTCGGACCTCGCCTCCTCGGGCCAGGTGCTCCAGCCAAACAGATAGCTGTCGCCCACGGCATTGTTGCGGGCGCATAGCGTGTCGCCTTTCCACCAGAATTCGAAGGCGCCTTCGGTAACACCTCCTTGATCCCCGGAATTGGCATCGATCGGCCGCCACCCTGTCGCGGGCCAGCGCACGATTTGTATGGGGAAGGACCGAGGGTCCTCGACCAGACAGCCATAGCCCTGCAAACTTTCATCCGTCGCGACGACAACGGGCACTTCGTGAGTTCGCCTCACGCCGGTCGTTGGCGTGTACGCCGCTTCTTCGGGATTGAAATTCATGTTGTCTCCATCATTTTTGCACATATCGCTCGCGCCCAAGCGCCATGGTCAAAATGCCCGTCAGCAATACACCGGTCCCTGACGCCAGCGGCCCTCCTGTAAAACTACCGGTGGTCTCCTTGAGCCAGCCTATCAGGAAGGGACCAACGAAACCGCCGATGTTGCCGACTGAATTGATCAGCGCAATCGCCCCGGCCGCGGCGGCGCCGCTGGGCGAGTCCAGAATATCGGCAGTACTGCCAAAGTACCAATGGCGCCTACGGTGATGGCGACGGATGCAATGACCTCTCGCCATGCCGATCGGGCGCCAGAACCGTGGGAGGGACCAGCGCCTGCAGCACCGATACTCTGGTCGTGACATGAGAACGTTCAGCTGCGGGTGGCAAGGATTATTGGACCGGCAGATTCTGTGGCTTCCAGATGACAGCATCGCTAAGCGGCTTTGTCCTAGAATTAAAATTTCGCCCGTGCTAATGATAGGGCACCGTGTTGCCCAGATCAGACCCAAGCTTTCGGCTGGCTTTCCGACATCATGGTCAGAACCTGTTGCGGACGGGCCCTGACTCAGTTCGCCACTACGTCGAATGCCGCAATTGCGGGCTCATGCAGATTCAGCCCCCCGTCGAGCGTCGTGATATCGTTTCCTGCACCCGCTGCAGGACCCAATTGGAGCACAGCGCCGGGAAGAGTTTGGATGCGACGTTGGCCTGTTCCACTGCAATCATCCTGCTGCTGATTCCGGCCTGGGTTGCGCCGTTCTTGACGACCTCTGCGCTCGGCGCCACTCGCACCAGCTTCTTGCCCATGAGCGTTTCGGTCGTGTGGCGCGACGGTTCCCCATTGCTGGCGCTTTGCGTCTGCCTGTTCGTACTGCTGTTTCCGCTGATCCGATTCGGCGCGCTCACCGCGGTGCTCGCGGCGCTACGGCTGCGGCGTCAACCAACATGGCTGACGCCGGCTTTTCGAATCTGTAACGCCCTTCAGGCGTGGGCGATGCTCGACGTTTTTCTCCTAGGTTTGATGGTGGCCTACTTCCGCCTTCGATCATCGCTCGAGGTGACGCTGGGAGCGGGCGCAATCTGCTTCATTGTCGCGGGTCTTTTGTCGTTGGTAGCGCGCGCCACCCTCGATAAGGCACAGGTTTGGCGCCTGATGGGCCCCGACCGCAGTTTCATCCAGGCGCCGAGTATGATGTGCCTGAGCTGCGAGTTGGTTCTGCCCCGTTCGGATGAACCGAAAATTTGTCCGCGCTGTCACGCCACCGTGACCCCGCGCAAGAGTAATTCCTACACGCGCTCCATCGCGCTTTTATTGGCGGCAGGTCTGATGTATCTGCCCGCAAATATCTATCCCATCGCCACGATTCCGATCAATCTCAAGCCCACCTCTTATACCGTGCTGGGCGGTGTCATCGATCTGGTCAGATCGCATCTGCTTGGTCTGGCAGCCCTGGTGTTCACCGCCAGTTTCACCATTCCATTGCTGAAAATGCTCGGATTGGCGTGGTGCGCCTCCTCGGCGATGTGCGGCTCGTGCCGCTTCCTGGTCGCCAAGACGCGCGTTTTCCGTGTAATCGAGGAAATCGGGCGGTGGTCAATGGTCGATCCATTGACGATTGCCTGTTTCGTGCCCGTTTTGCAGTTCAATGCGCTCATCGATGGCCATGCCGAACCTGCCGTCGTCCCATTTTCCGCGGTCGTCATCCTGACGACATTCGCCGTGCAGCTTTTCGATCCCCGCAGAATGTGGGACGCGGCGGAGCATAAGCGATGAATACCCCGGCCGGTCCGAACGACTCAGGCGATCCGCCGCAAACGGCCCGCCGCCGCACGATCTGGCCCAATTTGATATGGGGCATTCCGCTCGCCGCGTTGCTGGTCGTCGGCTACCTCGGCGTCAAAGCCTTGATCAACCGAGGTGAAACCGTCGTCGTCACTTTCGACCGGGCGGCCGGCGCGAAGGCCGGCATTACCAAGGTCCTCTATCAGGGCATCGAAGCGGGACAAGTGACCAGGATAGAGCCCAATGCGGATGGTCGGCGGTTGGACTTTCGCCTGCGGCTGGTGCCCGCGGCACGGAATGGGCTCAATTCCAACGCACGCTTCTGGCTCATCGGGGCCAATCCGAACTTCATCGACTTGAGTTCGTTGAAAGCGGTGGTCTCCGGAGTCGCCATCGGCTATGCGCCGGGCGAGGGAGGCGAGCCTATGGACCACTTCGAGGGACTGGATCAGGCGCCTTTGATTCTGCCGGGCGACAAGGGCACGCGTTACGCACTGCGCGCCCGCTCCTTGAGTTCGATTCACGAGGGCAGCATCGTGCTCTTTCACGGACAACCCATCGGAAAAATCATCGAGATCCAATTCGATGGCAACCGCGGGTTCCGCTTGAACGTGTTCATCAATCAGCCCTACGACTCGCTCATCCGCCCCGGCGCGCGCTTTTGGAAGATAAGTCCGATGCACCTGTCTTTTGCCGGCGGCGGCATCACGGCAAATCTTGCGCCCTTGAGCACGCTGCTCGCGGGCGGTATCGACTTCGAGGTGGAGACCACCAACCCCGGCGATGCGCAAAGCCCGGCAGACACGGAGTTCACTTTGTACGCCTCGCACAACGCGGCCCGTCAAGGATTGTCGGGTCCGACGGTGCGCTATGAATTTGCCTTCGACGCCGCCGCCGGCGTACTCGATGAGACTTCGGCAGTGACGCTGTTGGGATTTCAGATCGGCGAGGTGGAGTCGACGCGGCTAACCTATAGCGAGCACACCGGCGCCCCCTATGCCATCGTCACCGCGGTACTTTATCCGCAGCAAATGCATCTGACGGCCGGCCCCAACACAGGAAGCACACCTGATGATTGGCGTGCCGCCACCGACCTTGCCGTAAATCGCCTGGTACATCTGGGGTTTCGCGCGAGACTCGAGCAGACACCGCCGATCCTCGGCGACCAGTCGATTCAGCTGGTGCGCATTGCCGGCGCCGCGAAGGCGCAACTCGTCATGGACGGTGCCAATCCACGCTTTCCCAGCGCACTGGGATCGAGCGGCCTCGATGACATTGTCGCGAAGGCCGACGCATTCCTCAGCAAGCTGGACGGCGTGCCGCTGGAAGATATCGGCGCGAATCTCAGGAGAATCACAGGCAATCTGGACAAGCTCGCTTCATCGCCGGAACTCAAGGACAGCTTGTTGCACCTGCACGCGACCATGACTTCGCTCGACAAGATATTGGGCGACGTTCAGCCACAGATCGGCCCGCTGATTGCCAAGCTGAACGCCGTGGCCGCCGAGCTATCGGGCACGGCGGCATCCATCCGCCAGGTACTGGAAAGTGCGGGACCCAATGAAGATGCAAGTCTGCCGGAGGCCATCCGGCAGATCACCGAGGCGGCAAGCTCCATAAAGGCGCTCACTGATTACCTCGATCGACATCCTGAGGCGCTGATTCGCGGCAAGAGGCCAGAAAATTGAACAAAGAACGAAGATGCCGGTGGCTGCTGGGTTGCGCTTGCGCACTCATCCTCGGCGCATGCCATAGCGCTCCGACGAGGATCCATACCCTCGACTCCACCGAGCCTGTAGCGCGCATGGAAAGCTATGCGGCTCCGGCGCTTCGCATCGACACGCTGAGCGTCCCCGCCGGTTGGGATCGCATAGAAATCCTCAGCGTCTCGGGGGCTGGAGAGCTCCGGGTAAACGACTTCGATCACTGGTCTGCGCCGTTGGCGCAGATTGCCCGGCAAGCGTTATCCGTTGATTTGGACCGGCGGCTGCCCCCGGGCACCGTCATTTATCCGCGCCTGCCGAAGCCTGACGGCGCGTTGGGCATCAACGTCGACATCTTGGAATTCAGCGTTGTCTCCTCGCAGGCTTCGATGCGGGCGAGTTGGGTAATTGCGCCCGCCGCGGGATTGCAGGCCGCGAAGCGCGGTCTCGCGGTACTGCATGACCCTCTGGCTTCCACGGAACCGGCCGCGGTTGCTCGCGCTTGGAGTCAGTTGATCGGTCAGCTGGCCGATCGTATCGCCGCGGACGCAGCCTCATTGAAAATGCCCTAAGAGTTCCCCAGATCGATTT
>Ga0302325_10017987_pt1 | contig 14908 bp, 15 predicted proteins | sample Palsa_T0_2_FD_201948 | JGI IMG/M metagenome (GOLD analysis project Ga0302325, IMG submission 201948) | Peat permafrost microbial communities from Stordalen Mire near Abisko, Sweden - Palsa_T0_2 | ecosystem: Environmental > Terrestrial > Soil > Palsa > Peat permafrost | place: Sweden: Abisko... | reverse complement strand
CGAAACAGCGCTTCGGCCTGCTGCGGAATCGCCGCGTTCCCATCAAACGTCCAGAGAGCGGACCGGGTACCGCTTTGAACCAGGAGCCGATGCTCGCCGCCATCCTGCCCAGAAAAACTCAGCCGCGCGATTGGCCCGTCCTCCCCACGCCCCCGCCACAGCCGTCCGTGGAATTGGCGCTCATCACCGCGTCTGGGAAGTTCCTGGAGGTCGAACTCCAGGTAACAGGGCTCGGAATTGAAGGCCTGCCGGAAACGCGCGAGGAATTGGAGGGCTTCCGCGGGAGCCGGGAGCCCCGATTGAGACAGCTGCGGCTGTGGGACGTAACCCTGGCAGAAACCTTCGCGGGTTCCTAGGACGGCCAACAGGGCCACTCCTGCAAACCGGGATCTAAACAGCACCCGGAGGCGCACGGCTTAGGGCTTCTTCGCGGGCGCAGCGGGTGCCGTCGTCGTGGTGGCGGGGGCCGCTGAAGCCGAAGGTGCTGGTGCTGCCGGCGTGAGAGGGAGGGTCTTGAGCGGAGCCGGAGTCGGCGGAAGAGCCGGGGCCATGATCGTCGGCAAGGCGCCGCCGGTGCTGGAGGCGTGCTGGCGCTGGTAGATGCGGCCGAGGTAGAGGGCAAAACTCAGGACAAAAAATACGATCGCGGCGTTGATGGTCGCCTTACTGAGAACATTGCCAGTGTCAGCGCCGAAGGTGGCCTCAGCCATTCCGCCGCCCATAGCGGCGCCCATTCCGCCATCCGACTTCGCCTTCTGGGCGAGAACGACCAGAATCAGAAACAAGGAGGTGAGGATGAGGATGAAGGTGAAAATCCCTAGGAGAATGCTCATGGCAAGGGGTCAATTGATCAGAGGAGGGGGGGGGTGTCAATGGCTGCTCGGGCCATCGTCGCGCGCCCGGCGGCGGTCGGGTCCGAGGAGGGATCCCACCGTCCCACAGGCTCCTCGATGGGGACGGATTTGGCCCTCTCGGAGACTCCCGGCGAACCGCCCCCGCCCCCGTCTGCCCCGGCACCGCCGGTTCCCGAGGTGCCAGAGGGCTGTTTGCCCATGATGGAAGAAGCCATCCTTGCAGAAGCGACCGTATCCCGGATCGCCTTGGGCGCGGAGGCCCCGAAGCTCACGGTCGCCACCATGCGGCTGCCTGTCCTGGAAAGGGCATCCGCCATAAAGGCTCCACCGGCGGAGAGAGCCCGGTGGAGCAGAGCCGGACCGGCAATCGCCACAACGAACACCCAAACCGCAAAACCCAAGCCGCCCACCGGGAGAGCCAACAGGGCCGCGGTGTCGCCCATAAACCAGTTGCCGAGGGCCGCTTCGAGGGAATGCAGCTGCGTCTCGGTCAGGCCGGAGGCGCCCGTGATGGCGTTCCATTGAAGCACATCGACCATCGCGGTCACGCGGCTGGTCCCGGATATCAGCGAGATGAGGGCGTTATAGAATGCAATCGTGCCGGTGTGACCAATCGTCCACGCAACCGGCCAGAGGGTCAGCGACAGCATATTCATCACATAGGCATGCCCGGTTTGCCGGCTGGGATGGCCCGCAGGCAGCGAAAACATGCCGACAAAGAGCGGCAGCATCATGGTCCCTGTCACGGCCAGGAAATAGCGCATTTGAACCATAAACCACTGGATCGCGGCGCTCGCCAGAAAGAGAAAGAGCAACGGAACGTAGCTGATGAAGATCAGGGCGCACTTGAACGTGGAGGCGCCCAATGCGTTAAAAAGCGTGAGGGTGCGCACAAGGTCGGTCCACGATTCCTTGGCCGTCGCAGTGTAGGAGAGCGCGGTGTCCCAGACCGAATACCCGAATGCCTCAAGGTACCCGAGGATGGAGCCGTCGAGGGCGTTGCCTATGAGCGCCTGTCTCTGCGCGCCGGCCGTGCCGGATGACGTGCCATCGAGCGCATTCTGACGGAGGGAATCGACCAGGGCTCCCATTTCGGGGAGGGCGGACGCCGCCTTGACGCATGCGGTGATCAAGCTCCAGGGACCGCCGATCGTGGTCGAATAGATGCCGTCGGCCGCCTGCATCGCCGCTCGGACAAAGAGAGGTCCGCCCAGCATGGCGGCGATCACAACCCAGGTGCGAACGATCTCACCGAGCCGATCGTCGCCGCCCCCATGCCGGGTCCGGAGGACGAATCCCCACAAGACCATCAGCGCGCCGCCGGCGGTGAAGATCCACCCAATCTTCGCCAGGATCGGCGGCTGGGCCCCCGAAGCCGTCGTCAATCCGGCGAAGAGGACGCCCCCATCGTAACTGTTGAAGACATCGAGCAGGTCCGTAACCTGGCCGGTCATGGCGAAGAAGCGGAGGCGTCGGCCGTCGTCCACAGTTTGAGACCGGAATAGTCCGCCGGCGCAGCCGCCTGCTGCCCCTTGGCGAGAGTTGCCAGTCGCTGAGCCTCGGCCGCCTGAACCCGGGCCGCGACGGTCCCGGCGAGCGCAGCCGATTCTGCGAGAGCCGCCTCGTCGGCGGCACGGGTCCGTGTTTCCGAGACGGTCGCCCGCTCCCGGTCCGCGAGATCCAAATCATCGAGAAGGGCGCGGCGGCGGGCATCCAGGGCCTGGCCCTGGGCCTCCAGGTGAGAAATCTTGGTGAGGATGGCCTGTTTGCGCGACTCGGTCGGCGCGTCCTGAAAGTCGCTCCAAGACTGGTCGAGCGCCACGATCAGAGCCGATCGGGCGCCCTGCTCCTGGGCAATCTGGCCGCGCGCCGCGTTGGCGGCATAGGCTTGGCCGGCGAGTCCGTCGTAGGCGCTCACATCGCGGGGTTCGCTCGAACCGAACACGTTCATGGTTCCGCCGATACCCGCACCGGCCCGCCCGAGAAGGACGAGCGCCGCCTGAGTCTGCTGTCCGGTTCCGCCTGCGCGCCAGGCGGCCTCCAGATCCGCCGCGGTGCGTGGACCTGAGCCCAACGCGGCTAGGGTCGCCAGACTCGTCCCGAGGTCGCCGAGATCTTGAAGCGCGAGCCGTGGGTCTCCGGCATACGCACGCAAGGCGTCGGCGTCATCGAGCGTCTTGCGCAGCGCCGCCACCTGATCGGCAAGATGGCTCAGTTCGGCGGTCCAATGCGCGGCATCAGCCGGGTTGGCGATGACCGTTACAAAGGAGGTATCCCCCACTCCAAGGAAGCCCAGGAGGCTTGAGCGCGCAGCCGTCAGGCTGGCCACGATACACAAAAGCCTGGCGGCCGATGGGGCCCGGTTCATGGCTTTGCCGAAGCTCCTCTCAGGGTCTTGCCTGGCCAGCGGCTGAAGCCTCCGCCTCCGGTTCCGGGACAAACACAGGAACGGCGACCGTTCGAGGAGCGAGCAGGCGGCCGTCATCGGTTTTTCCCGCCGGCTCCTCCCAAGTGTAGTACGCGATCCGCCCTTGGTTGGCCCCGGCGGGCGGGCGCTCGAGGGCCTGTTTGGCCCAATAAAGACGCTTCACCGCATCGGAGGCCCCGAGCACGTATCCCTGGTCGAAGGCCTCTTGCCGCCGGTCGGCCGCCGAATGGGACGCGCAGCCGTCCAGGGCCGCGCATAGAAGGAGGATTGCAGCGCCGCCGAAACACAGGCCGCAGCCCGCATTGGAGCCTGAGCCCGCGCCAAAGCCCGAGCTGACGCTGGGGCCGGGGCTACGGCGGAAGGCCGACGCGAGGATTCGCGCGTACGGCTTCATGTCTTCGAAGCCGCGCTTGCCTCGGCAAGCACGCCTGCGTAGGGGGTGGGGTAGCGCCGAAGCGCGGCAGCGCGCCCGTCAAAGATTTCCCCTGAGGACTCCGCGACGTAGAGCATCGCCGGATCCACCTCCACGCGCACCGTGCCACACAGCGGCGCGCCCGTCTCCCGCGAAAAATAGGTGAAGTAGGAAGCGCGCGGGCGTGAAACTTGGTGCTCAATCAACGGATGCTGCAGCACGGCGCGCTGGGCCACCTCGGGAAGGCCGATCACACGGGCGATCCGCCCCACTTGTCCGGCGTTGTTCTGCCGCATGAGAAAGTACTGCTTGCATTGTCCGAGGAGGAGCTCCGTCAACAGCGGGTCCAGGTCGTCAATTTGCGACGGCTCCTGGAAGGCGCCGATGAACACGCACCGGTACTTGCGCATCTGGGCCAGGAGTTCCTTCACAAATTCGCCTGCCGAGGGGATCATGAGGATCCGCCTCAATTCATCGAGCAGCATCACTTTCGCCTGCGCCCGAGGGAGGCTGAGGACGTGCTGGCGCACCCGCTCGAAAACAGTGAACGAAGCGACCGATTTGAGCAGGCCGTCCTGGAGGCGGCTGGTGTCAAAGTGAAGTCCGGCCCCGCGCAGGTCGATGGTCGTCACCCCGTCGAGAAAGGGCCCCACGAGCCCTCCGACCTGACGGCCTTTTGCCAATTCAGACGAGAGGTAGTCGAGCTCCTCGGCCACACCCGCGGAGCGGTGATGGGAACGGCGGCCATGGCGCAGGAGCGCCACCAAGCCGCTGAACTGCGGGTATTCTTCGGCCCGCAATTCCGTGAACACCATGGCCTCCACGCTTGAGCGGCCCGGCGGATGCGCCGCAAATGCGGCGACGTCGGCCTCGAGAGCTGCCGCAATCCGCTCTTGGGCGGCCGCCGGCTCTGTTCGCTCCAAGTCCCGCAGCGCGAGATATCCGTCCAGAAAATCCTCCCCCGGGGCGCGCAGCCGTTCTGCCGCCAGAGCGCGACGCGCCAGTCGGTGCCAGCGCTCCTCATCAGCCAGCTTCCAGTCCTCCGCACAGTCGGCGCAATGAGCGTGGACGTAATCGCCGATCAGACCCTCTCGCCTTCGGTTTCGGTCCTCGTCGCGCGAACGTCCCACCAGTTGCATGCAGATCCGGACGACTGCGGCGATCGTCGCCGAAGAGAGGGGCAGGCCGAGTGTGTCAAAAGGGTTGATCGTTGGACCGCCCGATTCGCGCAGGACGAGGCTGGCCATCCCGCAGAGCTGGGCCTGCGTTGCGAAAGCAAGCCCCTCCTCTTGAAAGAAGCGGTAGGACCACGAGCAGTCGGACTGGCTCATCAGGTCCATAAGGAAGGCGGATTTTCCCGATCCATTGACGCCCACCACGATCGAGTGCTGCGGGGTCCCATTGGCCGCGATGAGCCGGATTCCGACCACGCTGCCCGAAGGGCTGTCGTAGACCGCCTGCGCCTGCTCCAAATGCCCGGAAAATGTCGATGAAATGGGAAGCAGGTCCGCGAGGTTTCGGTTCTCCGCATAGATGTCCCAGTCCCTGTATTCCGTTCCGAAATACCCCGGCAGCGTTTCGTAGAAGAGCTGGCGCGCGGCCACCCGGGAATCCACCCGGACAAAAACCGCCCCGTCGAGCCGGTGAAGGGCTGTCCTCAAAGCCAGCGCGCGCACCGACAACTCCTCGGGCGTCGCGCCCCAGACGCGGGCAATGAAGAGCATCCGAAACGGAATGGTCACTGCGGAGAGGAGGGAATCGATGCGGCTGCGCCTGAGCTGCAGGTCGTTCTCGATTCCCACGGCCCGGCGGTCGTTCACAAAGGCCGACAGTTCCTCAATCTCGCGCCGGAGCCGATCGATCTCACGGTCGACGGAGAGCGGACGCACAGCCACCGTCAGGGCGGCCCCGCGGGGCACCGCATCGATCACCGGCAAGAGCATGCCCGGGCGGGTGCCGCGCGGAAGCTCGCGCATGACAAAGAGGGCATGGAAGCAACCGTCAAAAAAGAGCAGGCCACCTCCTTCCCCACCCCGGCGTTCGGTGAATGCCTCGATTCCCGCGCGGAGGCAATTGGCGCGGACCGAACGTTCCGGAGTGAACCCGTCGAGGGCTTCGCGCCTGTCGCCGGCGAGCAGTGAAGCGAGGCTCGGGTTGAGAAATTTGCGCAAGACCAGGGCGTGGCCGCCGTCGTCGAGCAGGTCGAATCGCGCGAAGGGCAGCGCCATCGCGAGAGACTTCAGGTGGGTTTCCAAGGCCGCGGAAGCCTGCGCAAGGTACGTTTCGCACGCGGCGACCGTGCGGATGTCCGCTCCGCGCAATGCCTCGCACCGTCGCCCGAGAAAGATTCGAACGCGGTCCCGCCGCAGGGACCCCTCCTTGAGACGCCGCCCATAATAAGCCCGCCTCACCGCGCACGTGCGCCGGCACCATGGGCTTCCTTCCGATTTGGAAGCCGCGTACCGATCGAGCGCGGGCCCAAAATCGTCCTCCGCCGTCCATTGGATTTGGAGCGCCGCGTCCTCACCGAGCGAGGCGAGCAGGTGGAGGTGATGCGCGCGCATTTCAATCAGAGTTCGAAGGTCGGCGCTGCGCAAGTCGGGCACATCCACCTCGGCTCCACGAGCGCATGTAGTCCAAGGACCGAGACCACGTCCCCACCACAGCGCATCGCGCGCAAACCACCCTTCAGGAAAGCACCGGTTCACGGTTCCTGGGTTATCTGCGCCCGCGCCGGGCCGGATGTCCCGCTTCGGCGGCAACGGCTGCCTCTTCCGCATCCCCGAGTTCCGGTCCGATTCTGGGGACCCACGGACATGCTGCGAACGGCGGATCCGAGAAGTCGATGCGTACCCGAAGTGCGGCGTGCGCCAAGTCCCGGCGAAAATGCGGCGGTCTGCCCACGACAAGGAAACGCAGATACCCAAAACCGAGCGCGACGGGCGCGGCGGCGCACAGGGTCTTGAGAAACCATCCACCACGCGGCCAGCCGCCGCCGACAAAAAAATCGAGGCCCAGGGCTATGCTTGCGACCAGACCTCCAAAAACCGGCCAGAGCGCGGCAAAGTCGACCCCGTCCAGGCCCAGATACCCGACTCGCGACCGCCGCCCGGTGTGGCTGGGCGTGTAGGGAAGCACAGGTTCCTCATCCATGGAAATACGCGGGCTGGAAACTTACCACGCAGGCAGGCTGCCCAGAGTCCACACAGCCGAGATGATCCCGATCTTGATCGAGAACCAATAAACGCCGGCTGAAATGGCGGGAATTCCGATGGCCCAGGCCGCCTCCTCCAGCTTGTCCTGCTTGTCGTGGGCGCGGTAGGCCTTCTGGGCGTGTTTGATCCCCTGCCAGACCGCCCCCGCCAAACCGAGCGTGAAGAGCCAGCCGAGAATGTCGGTCGCCTGAAACGCGGCGGCCTGGGCGATGAAGGAGCGCGAGAGCATGCGGGAATCGTTATTAGACATGTCCTAATTACAAGGTTAATTTTCAATTAACATCGCCCTCGACTGACCGTGGGCACGCCCCCACGATGACTATTCCACCTGCATTGATGCCGACGCCCACTGCCGACATTTTCGTCACCGAATCGACGCAGTCACGCCGCGTCACCGGCCCGATGAAGACCTGTTTCATCGTCAATCCGAAGTCGGGGCCGCGGCGGAGGGCAGAACGATTCCTTCCCCACCTGCGGCGCTTTGCAGCCGACCGAGGCCTGGACGCGCGAATCGACATCACCGAGGCGCCCGGCCATGCGACCGCGCTGGCCCGAGCGGCCGCGAGCTCCGGCTTCGAATGCGTCGCCGCAGTCGGAGGTGACGGGACCGTGAATGAAGTCGCTCAGGCGCTGGTGGGCGGTCCGGCGGCGCTCGCCATCGTGCCCTGCGGCTCCGGCGATGGCCTGGGTCGTCACCTCCGCTTGCCTCGCTCTCCGATGGCGGCGCTGGGGCTGATCGCCTCACCATTGCCCAGGCTGGCCCTCATCGACACAGGCTCGTCGAACGGGTGCCCGTTCTTTAACGTGATGGGATTCGGATTCGACGCCGAGATCAGCCAACGATTCAACGGGCTCAAGGGCCGGGGCCTTCCGGGATATGTGCGGACGGGTGTCGCCACCTTTCGCGAGCGCAGCAGCGAAGTCTGCCGCATCCAGATGAACGGATCCGACGATATGGTTTCAGCCATGCTGGTCGCCGTGGCCAATTCGGATCGCTATGGCCATCAAGCCCGAGTCGCGCCTCGAGCGCGGGTGGATGACGGCCTCCTCGATTTGGTTTCGGTCGAGCGCGTTTCCTGGGCGGGAGCGTGCTTGCTGGCGGCGAGGCTATTCCTGGGAACCTTTGATCGAAGCCCCCGGGTCCGGCGCTGGCGTGGACCGGCCTTCACGATCACACGGGCCGCCGCCGGGATCATCCACACGGATGGGGAGGTGCACGCCTCGGCGGCCGAGCTCCGTGTCCAGGTGCATGCGGCGAGTTTGCGCATATTGGTCGGCGGCTAGCCTCCGGCGCTGGAGGGAGGACTTGGTGTTGACGCCACAGCGCACGTTTGCACGCTCTTTCCTCTGTTCCTTTCCCCGACCTGCGGGCGTAGTATAACGGCTATCACGTGAGCTTCCCAAGCTTGAAATCGGGGTTCGATTCCCCGCGCCCGCACCAGTTGTTCTGCTCAGCGCTTCCGGATAATCGGAATGACACAGGCGCCATTGACGAGCTTCTCTTGCTATCCTACCCTTCAGAGCATGACAGCGACTCAGATCATCCAGGAAATTTCCGTTTTGCCGCCCGACGAGCAGGCAAAGGTGGTCCGATTTGCCTACAGTTTGGATGCTGAGCGGCAACTCACAGGCCAAGAGCTTTCGGCGCTGGCGGAACGCATGGTAACGTCCTCTGACCCCGTTCAGACGGCCATGCTCAGGGAGGAGATTACGCGCGGTTTCTACGGTGGGAAACCGCATGCCTAAGGTTCGACGTCAAAATCTTCCCCCTGCCCTGTTTCAACATCTGCTCGACCGGGTACAGCAGCGCGAAATCTCGGCCGACCAACTAGGGTTCCTGGCCACTTGGTTAGACAGGCATCCGGATGTCCCCAACGGACGGCGGTTCAAGCGCTTCTCCGGAATGATCGTCTGCGGCGAAGGCGAACTCGTTAAGACATTCTTGGTTCCAGGGCAGGCCCCAGAAGGCCAGGAACTGGAGTAGGCCTCCTCACAATTTACGGAGATAAAAGATAATCATCAGCAAAATGTTTACCCAACGATTCAATTGGCTCCTTTTGCTGGCTTCCATGGCGGCCTATCCGCTCGCTGCCGCCCCCGCTCCCGACCTTGACGTTGCCCACCGCGAAGTGGTCGAGACGCTCAAGGACTACCTTCGTATCCAAACCTTCAGCCCGCCGGGCGGCGAGACAACCGGCGCCAACTTCCTCAAAGGAATCCTCGAGCACGAAGGGATCGCCTCGGAAATCTTCGAAAAAGCACCTGGGCGCGGCAATTTGGTGGCGCGCCTCAAGGGTCATGGGAGCAAGCGTCCTTTGATCCTCATGGCTCATATCGACACCGTGGGCGTAGAACCGACGAAATGGACGGTCGATCCGTTCGAGCCATCGGAGAAGGACGGCTACCTCTACGGCCGCGGAACCACCGACGACAAGACTTCGGGGGCGGTTTTTCTTGAGGTCTTCCGGATGTTGCACCGCCTCAAGGTGCCCCTCGATCGTGATGTCATTTTTGTCGCCGAAGCCGGCGAGGAAGGGTCCGCAGACCTCGGCATCGAATTCCTGGTCGCGAAGCATTGGGACAAGATAGATGCCGAGTTCGCCCTCAACGAAGGCGGCATCACCCTCGAGGAGGACGGCCGGGTAAAATACGTCGCCGTAAGCGCCGCGGAGAAGGTCCCGCGCCGCCTCTTCCTCTCCGCCAGCGGAGTGAGCGGGCACGGCTCCCGCCCGCGCCCTGACAATGCGATCGTCCATCTTTCCGCCGCGGTGGCCAAGCTGGGCGCCTGGCAGCCGCCCCTCCGTTTCAATGAGATCACCCGCCTCTATTTCCAGAGTCTGGCCAAGGTCAGTTCTCCGGGAGAGGCCTGGCTTTACACCCACCTCGACGATCCGGTGGTCGGGTTCGATGCCCAGGAGATCATCCGAAAGACCAATTTCCTCCAGAACTCCATGCTGCGCACCTCGATCTCGCCCACGGTGATTCGAGGCGGCTTTCAGGCGAACGTGATACCCGCCGACGCGCTCGCGACCTTGGATATTCGGGCGCTGCCCGACGAGGACATGACGGCGTTCACGGCAGCCATGCGCAAGGTCATCAACGATCCGTCCGTGCAGATCGTGGTCCCTGCCGGGACGCAGAGGCCCGCCACCCCTCCTTCGCCGATCACTTCGGAGCTCTACCGCGCGATCGAACGCGCGCAGAAAAAAGTGTTTCCCTCCGCGACCACGCTGCCGCAAATGGACGCGTTCGCGACCGACTCGGCGCAACTGCGCGCCAAAGGCGTGCAGGCTTACGGACTAAGCCCGGTGACAACCTCCGAGGACAACGCCCGCATGCATGGCAATGACGAACGCATCGAGATCGCGGGGCTCAAGCCGTTTTTTGAGATGGTGTGGACCGCCGTGGTCGACGTGGCCGGGACGAAGCCCTGAGCCCGCCATTCATGGCACGGGGTTGCGCGCTTTGGCTTGGTTATTCCCCGACAAATCGGCCCGGTTGCCTGGTCCGCCGCCGTGACCGCGATGCCGCGAATCACAAAGCGCTCATATTCTGGCGCTTCACATATTCGCAACCAATATGCGTTTATGAGAATCCCTTTGATCTGCGCCTCGCGGAGCCGATTAACAGTACGCGCATGTCCACCTTCAAGATCGATCCGACCCTCTATGTGGGAAAGCGGAAGAAGGATTTCACGATCACCCTTCAGAAGCCGGCTTTCGAACTCTTCAATCCGGCCGTGCTGGGGCTTGGTGACATCACGCAGGAGTCCCGCACGGTGGCGGCCATCGCCGCGTTCTTCGACCTCCAGGGATTCACCAACTTCAGCAAGCAGATCGATTCGCACCTATCGATCCCTCTTTTTCTGAATGAATTTCTCGAATGGATCTTCTCAGCGATCCGCAGCGAAAGCCAAAGGCAGATCGAGGAGGATGTCGTTCGGCTATGGCACGATCTCCCCTTCCTCGCCAAATTCATGGGCGATGGGGTGCTCTTTCTTTGGAACACCGAATTCATGGGTTCGATCGCTCAGCACAATCTCATCCGCTCGCTGTACAATATCTGCACCCAATACGAGACCGCGTTCTATCCGAGCATGCGGCGCAAGGTGGTCGATCCCCCGCTGCGCCTCCGATGCGGGGTGGCCAAGGGGTCGGTTTTCTCGGTCGGAAACGGCGAGGACTACGTGGGCCCGTGCATCAATATGGCCGCACGCCTGCAGAAACTTTTCGGACTGTCGTTTGCGTTCGCAAGGCGTGGCTTCGACCCCGAATCCGGATGGAAGCCGGAGCAGCTCAAGAAGTGGGTGCTCAAGGTCGCCTCCATCCGCGGCATCGGCGAGGCCGAACTGATCTACACACCTGCGGAGGTGTTTGAAGCGCTGGAAGCGGCGGAGCGGGAGAATTTTCGGGATCCCTGAGCTGGGCGCTTCGGCTCGCCGGATTAGAAGGGAAACAATACTTGGCCTTGGTTTCGAGCATTTGCTCGACCTTGCCAATGATGATAAGCTCGACCGCGGCTAGAGAGAGAGAAACCCGCCCTCGCGCTTGACCCCGTGGGACGAAACATCCCTATTAGATTCTATGTCCCACATCCCTGCCAAGAGCTCCCGCCCGCTCGGTAGCGGTAAGTCGCCGGGGATTCCCGCTGAGCCCTACGAGCGCTTGCAGCGGACCATCGATGCGGTCACGTACGGCATCCCCTCCGAACTGCGCGTATTGATGGTCGCGGAATACCTCGGAGAGGCCACTCAGTTCGAAGCAAGAAAGCTATCCACGCGCCCGGCTTGGTTGCGAACGATCCTTCGCAATCGCGGCGGTGCGCTGGTCTCAAAACTCCTCAAGGATAACTGGGAGCATACGGGCAATTCTGCAGCCGTCCGCGAGATGTTCGGCATACCCCCTTCCAGCTTGCATCGATTCAAGGATGAGGGGGCTGTAATCGCCTATCGACTGGATGAATCCGGAGATTTCTTATTTCCGCTAGAGCAATTTATTCCTAACGGCATTGAAGATTGGGCACAGGTTGTGGTCGACGCCGTTGGCAACGGCGCCCCTGCGCTTCATTTTCTTTATACGAAGCGAACCAGCCTAGACGGGAGAAGTTTTGCCGAAGCCTTGCGCGAAGACGGCGGAACCCGCGACGTCCTCGTCAAATCCCTCCTGAAGGCAGCCCAGCGCCTAGCGGCTGAATGAGCCGCGGTGATCCCACGCCGCCGCCGGCCGATCTGGCTGAGCGCGATCTAGGCGATCGAATCCGATTGTTGAGAGGCGCGTACTGGAGATTTTCCCATAGAAACGCTCCGCTTATAGACTGGTCCGACGGCGCCGGAGCGCGTTTCAGCAACCCGGATCTTCCCTGTAAGGTCCTCTATCTTGCCCCCTTCAAAGTGACTGCCTTTTGGGAACGGTTCGGAGAAGATCTCCGAGACCAAGATCTCACGACACGCGCGATCAGCGAACGGATTCTCGCCGACCGGGTCTGGAAAGCCGTCAGAGTCAAAACGGGCTTGCGCATAGTCGATCTGACGGACAATCCCACCCTCCGTTACCTAGGTGCGGACGGAGCAACCTTCTTCGCGGCCTATGAATTCACCCAGCGGTGGGCCGGCGCACTCATGAGCCACCCAGCCGCGATTGACGGAATCGTATACGGCTCGCGCTTGAACCCGCCCAAGAAGTGCGTCGCTCTATTCGAGCGGGCTCATTCCGCGACTGCATTAAAAATAAGCGTGCGCCCGCCCCTTCCACTCGACGATCCGGTCATACTTCGGATCCTTGCGCGGGAGAGGATCCGGCTCGTTTGAGACCCACCGCTGAGTTCTATCGCGAGATCCCAGGCTGGCCCATCAACTGCAACCTTCTCGACTCTATTTCCTTTCAGTCGCGCGATGAACGATCCTACCTCATCAATGCTATTCACAGCAACCGGCGCCGTGACAACAACGTTACCGTACCCGAAGACGCCCCCGGACACTTATGGGATGCTGGTGCCGTGCAAGAACGGCGCCGCGTTTCTCCCCCGTCTCTTCGCAGCGACGCGCGACCAAACTCGCCCGTTCGACGAGGTGTGGCTTTTTGACGACGGGAGCAGTGACGGGAGCGGTGAGGTCGCCGCGAGCTTCGGTGCGCGGGTGTTGCGATCGGATCGCTCGCTCGGCCCGTCCGCCGCCCGAAACCGCCTTATCGAGGCTTGCAGCTGCACTTGGCTGCACTTTCACGACGCAGACGACACCCTGGACGGGAAGTACCTCGAACGTGTGGCCGCGGAAGCCAGGACGGACATTGACGTGGTTATTTGCGACATGGTGTGGCTCGACGAGACCACCGGGGCGGTAGAAAATCACTGGCACTACGATGCTGCGGCGCTCGCCTCCGACGCCGCCTCCTACCTCATTGTCAATACAGTAGGCGGCATCAATGGCCTGTATCGGCGAACGGCCCTCCTTGCCGCGGGCGCATTCGACGAAAAGCTCGGTTATTGGGAGGACTTGGACCTAAGCCTCCGGCTATCCCGCCACGGCGCCCGCATCACCGTCGTGAATGAGGATCTGGTGATGGCGTACCGCCGGCGAGCAAGCTATAGCAACTCCAACCTCGGAGAGGTTTGGCGGGTGAAGCTTCAACTGATACGCTCGCTTCTGCCCGGCGCCGGCGAATCCCTCCGGCGCACCATCGCAGCCGAAGCGGAGCAAATTGCCAATCGCTTTGCCGCCCTGGGGAACTGGCGGGACGTGCCGATGGCGCTCGTGCTCAACCATGAGGCCGGAGGGTCTGCCCCCACCACGGGAAGTCTCGTTTTTCGCCTGTTGAAGCGCGTCCTGCCAGGGACATCGGCCCTGTGGTTGCAGCGATCACTTCGAATGCTTCTCAGATCGAAATGAACAAACCCCTTCATGAGCCGGCGTTCGGACCGCCATTCCTACCGGCACGAATGAGCAATTGGAGCGCCCGCAACGAGACGCCGGCTCGGAGCCTCACTTGTGACGCAGGGCCGGGAGCTCCACCAGGAACCAGCTCGCGAGGGCGCAAAGGGTCGTGACGAGAGCCGCGCTGAAGAAGAAAGCGGCAAATCCGTGCCGTTGGACATTCCACGCGGCCAAGAGCTGCTCGCAGGGAAAATGAAGAACATAAATCCCGTAAGATAGGTCGACGCTGAGGCGGACGCGGAAACTATGCGCCAGATGAAGGACAAACAGCGGGAACACGACGGGTCCGAAAATGGCCCAGCCGCCAAACTTTAAAATCGCCGCACAGAACAGTCCCGTAACGACCAGGCCGCTCCAACCCAATTCGGCCGATTCGCGGAATGCGTGGACGGATGCTCCCACGGCAAACGCGAGAAAAAAGGGAGTATAGCCCGAGAGCGCCAGAAAGCTGGGAAACAGCGGCACGCCCGCTTGCGTGGAAAGGCCCCCGCCGAAATTAATAAGAAAAAGACACCCTGAAATGCCCAGGATCTCATAGCGCCGGCGCAACAATGCACCCGACAGCCCAAGCCCGAGAACCAGCAGATAACAGCATGCTTCCGGAAACAGGGACCAAAGGGCGCCGTCGATGGACCCATCATAGGGAAGGCCTCGCGTTTCAGCCCCGACGGTCCAGGCCTGGATCCTCAGGAAAGCGTTCCGCTCGATGAAAACGACCGCAGGCTTGAAATGCCAATCGTCCTGACCAGGATGGAGGATATGGCCCAGCAAGGGCGCCGCCAAGAACGCGGAAAAGAATAGCGCTAGATAGAAGGCCGGAAGAATTCGAAGAGCCCGTCGCTTCAAGAAGATCAGGCATCTCGGAGCGGAGCAGTAGCTTTGACTGATAAGAAACCCGCTGATGCCAAAAAACCCCAGAACCGCCACCCTCGCGGGATCGGTCTGATGCTTGATGAAGCCGGAAGTCCCATCCTCGGGAAATCCGCCGAGTAGGCGGCCATGGGCATAGACGACAATCAGGGCGAGCCCAAGGCGGATGAGGTCAAACCCGTTGTCGCCATGGGCTTTTGG
>Ga0302325_10017986_pt1 | contig 14908 bp, 15 predicted proteins | sample Palsa_T0_2_FD_201948 | JGI IMG/M metagenome (GOLD analysis project Ga0302325, IMG submission 201948) | Peat permafrost microbial communities from Stordalen Mire near Abisko, Sweden - Palsa_T0_2 | ecosystem: Environmental > Terrestrial > Soil > Palsa > Peat permafrost | place: Sweden: Abisko... | reverse complement strand
CCGGCCGCGATGCCCTGCACCGGGCCCCGGCCGTCCCGCGGGTCGTCCACCACCACGGTGCCTTTCGGCAGCTTGGGGAGGTCCTGGCCGCTGGCCCTGACAACCACGATAGGCCCCCCGGTCGCGCGGGCGAGGATGCCGACTGTCCGGGCCAGCAGCGTGGACCCGTGCCATTCAAGCGCCGCCTTGGGCACGCCCATCCGCGAGGACCGCCCGCCCGCCAGCACCACTCCTGCGGAAGCCGCCATCGCCTCAGCGTACGCGCCGGCGCCGCCGCCGCCGGAAACCTGGGTGGCCGCCGGAAACCACGCCAGCGCCGGGGCGGCCAAACCCCTATAGTGGCCCCGTGGCTGAGGAAGACGACGAGATTCGCCAGCCGGACACGGCCGGGATATCGCAGGAGACACGGGACAACTCCCTCGGCCGGCTGCTCGCCCTGTCGGACGGCGTGTTCGCCATCGCCATGACGTTGCTGGCCCTGGATCTGGCGGTGCCTAACCTCAGCGGCCACGTAACCAGTCAGCAGTTGATCCACGCCCTGGCCCAGCACACGGATAGTTACTGGTCTTTTATTCTGAGTTTCTACGTCATCGCGATTTACTGGGGAGGCCACCGTCGTCTGATGCGATCGGTGGTCGTGTTCAACCCCAAGCTGGTGCGCGACACGGTCTTCCTGCTGCTGATCGTGGCCGCGCTGCCGTTTCCGACCAGCGTGCTCGGCCGGTACGGCGGCACCCCGTTCGCGCTGGCGCTCTACGGGGCGTTCAACGCGCTGGCCACGGCCGCGCTCATCCTCCTCGCGTATGACGTGCGGCGGGCCGATCGGGTCGCCCGCAGCGCGGAAACACCTGCGGATAAGCTGGCCGTCTGGGAGGGCTGGCTGAACTTGGTCGTGTTCCTGCTGTGCATCCCGGCCGGCTATCTGTTCGGCGGCAACGGCCCCTATGTGCTCCTGCTGCTGGTCCTCACGAATCGGCTTCCGCTGCTGACAACCCTGGCTCATCGATACCGGATCGGCCCGCGCGAGCGTCGGCTCGGCCGCGGCCGACCGGGAGATAACAGCAAGAAGCGCCGCAGCCGCTAGTCCCGGGCAACGCGGGCCCGGTTCCGTGCTGTTTCAAGACCTTCTTGTCTGGTAGAAAATGCGGAAGCATCCCGACGGCACTACGCCGTCTGCCCCAGGGCTGTCCGCGCCGTGCGAGCGGCGACGCGGCGTCCGCCGGTTCCCCCCAAGAGTGGTGTTGATGGCAGCTGATGCGGAGCAGATAAGGGTCCTGCTCGTCGAGGACGACGACGGCGACGCCTTTCTGGTCGAGGAACTGCTCCGCGAGGCCGGCGGGGGAGTCGAGGTGCAGCGGGCGCGGCTGCTGGCCGATGCCAGGAAGCCGATTCGCGATGCGGCCTGCGTGCTGCTCGATCTCGGCCTGCCGGATTCGCAGGGCCTGGACGGGCTCCGGTGGCTGCTGCGGGAGCGGCCGGACGTCGCCGTGGTCGTCCTGACCGGCCTCGCCGACGAGTACCTGGGCGAGCAGGCGGTCAAGGCGGGGGCGCAGGACTACCTGGTCAAGGGCGACGTGAGCGGAAAGCTCCTGCTCCGGGTGATCAGGTACGCGATGGAGCGCCGCCGCTGGGACGAAGCCCAGCGGCAGCTTCAGGTCGCCCGGCTGAGCGCCGAGGAGAACGCCCGGCTGGAACGCGGCCTGCTGCCGTCGCCGGTGCTGGACGACGCCCGGCTGAGCGTCTCGACCCGGTACCGGGCGGGCGGGCAGCAGCGGCTCCTCGGCGGCGACTTCTACGACGTCGTGGAGACGCCCGACGGCTGGGTGCACGCGCTGATCGGCGACGTCTGCGGGCGCGGCCCGGCCGAGGCCGCGCTCGGGGTCTGCCTGCGGGTCGCGTGGCGGGCGCTGGTGCTGGCCGGCCAGGCGCCGGCCGACGTGCTCACCGCCGTCCAGCTCGTGCTCAGGCACGAGCAGCAGGACGAGGCCATGTTCGCCACCGTCTGCATGCTGTCGGTCGCGCCCGGCCGGTCCACCGGGATGCTGCGGCTGGCCGGGCACCCGCCGCCGCTGCTGATCACGCCGGACGGGATCACCGAGCTGACCGCCCCCACATCCCCGCCGCCGGGGCTCAACGACCCGGAGAGCTGGTCCGCGCGCGAGGTGCAGCTCGGTGACCGCTGGTCGCTGCTGATGTACACCGACGGGCTGATCGAGGGGCGGATCGCCAAGGGGCCGTACCGGCTCGGCAGTGAGGGCCTGATCGAGCTGGTGCGGGACGCGCTCGGCCCGCCGCCGTTCGGCCTCGGCGGCGCCCACGACGACGCGCTCCTCGACCGGCTGCTCGAGCAGGTCCGCGACCTCAACAGCGGCGAACTGGACGACGACATCGCGATCCTCGCGCTCAGCCGCGCATGACCGGGTCGCGATCGGCGGCGACGCGCGACCCCGCGTCGACGCCCTGGCCGCTCGGCCGGGTCATCGGCGCCGCCGTGCTTCTGATGGCGCTGTTCTCGGTGGCGGCCGTGGTCGTCGGTGTGCTGGCCCTCGGCCACCTCGATAACGAGCGGTCGCGGATCGAGATCACCCTCGACCCCGCCGCGCTGGAGTCGCAGCAGCTCTACAGCGCGCTGCTGAATCAGGAGACCGGGGTGCGCGGGTATGCGCTGAGCGCCAAGACGCCGTTCCTCGCCCCCTACACCGAGGGCTATGCGGCCGAGAAAGTCGCGGACACCATGCTCAAGAAGCTCACCCCGCAGCTGCCCGCCGGCAGCGCCGCCGAACTCCAGGCGACGCTGACCCAGGCCCACGACTGGCGCACCCGCTACGCCGAGCCGACGATCAAGCAGATCCAGACCAGCGGGAAGCCGGTCGTCGGCCCGGACATCCTCGCGGGCAAGGCGGAGTTCGACGCCCTCCGGGTCAAGTTCGCCGTCTTCCAGACCGACGTCTCGAGCACCAGGACCCAGGCGCTGGCCTCGCTCAACGACGCCTCCGACGAGCTCCACGTGGCCCTGCTCGCCATCGCGATCGGCTTCTTCTTCGTCGTCGCGGGGCTGGCCCTGGTGCTGCGCAACACCGCGATCCGCCCGGTGCACTTGCTGGCGGGCGAGGCCCGGCTGGTGGCCGGCGGTGATTTCGGCCACGAGGTCGCCCAGACCGGGCCGCGGGAGATCCGCGGCCTGGCGGCCGACGTGAACACGATGCGGCTGCGCATCCTGCGCGAGCTGGCGACGGTGCAGGAGGCGAACTTGGCCCTAGCGGAGCACGCGGCCGAGCTCCAGCGCTCCAACGCCGAGCTCGAGCAGTTCGCCTACGTCGCCTCGCACGACCTGCAGGAGCCGCTGCGCAAGGTGACCAGCTTCTGCCAGCTGCTGCAGCGCCGCTACGGCGGCCAGCTTGACGAGCGGGCCGACCAGTACATCGACTTCGCGGTCGACGGCGCCAAGCGGATGCAGGTGCTGATCAACGACCTGCTCGCGTTCAGCCGGGCGGGCCGGTCGGCCGAGGAGCTCGGCCCGGTGGCGTGCGACGCGGCCCTGGCGGCGGCCACGGCGAACCTGTCCACCCAGATCGCCGAGGCCGGCGCGGTGATCGAGGCCGGCCCGCTGCCGGTGGTGCGGGGGCAGCTCACGCTGATGTCGGTGGTGTTCCAGAACCTCATCGGCAACGCGCTGAAGTTCACCGGCGATGAGCCGCCGAGGATCGTCGTGACGGCCGAGCGCGACGGCGCATTCTGGTCGTTTTCCGTCACCGATAACGGAATCGGGATCGAGCCGCAGTATGCTGACCGGGTTTTCCTGATCTTCCAGCGCCTGCACGAGCGGGCCGCGTACCCGGGAACGGGTATCGGCCTGGCGATGTGCCGGAAGATCATCGATTACTTCGGCGGCCGGATCTGGCTCGACACCGGCGTTGCCGAGGGCGCCAGGTTCCGCTTCACCGTGCCTGCGCTCTCGGCCGACGAGACCAACAAGCCGAACCGGCCGAACGACGCGAACGACGCGAACGAACCGAGCAAGGGGACCGATGGCTGATCCGGAGGACGGCACGCTGGTCGACGTGCTGCTGGTGGAGGACGACGAGGGGGACATCCTCATGACCAGGGAGGCCTTCGAGTTCCATAAGATCCGCAACCCGCTGCACGTGGTAACCGACGGCGAGCAGGCCCTGCACTTCATGCGCAGGACCGGCCCCTACGCCGACGCGCCGCGGCCGGGGCTGATCCTGCTCGACGTCAACCTGCCGCGGCTGTCCGGCCTGGAGGTCCTCGCCCAGTTGAAGCAGGACCCCGAGCTCGCCGTCCTGCCGGTCGTCATGCTGACCACCTCGCAGGCCGAGGAGGACATCCTGCGCAGCTACAAGCTGCACGCCAACGCGTACGTGACCAAGCCGGTCGACTTCGAGAACTTCATCGCCGCGATCAGGCAGATCGACGACTTCTTCCTGACCCTGGTCCAGCTGCCTGGCCCCGGCCAGGCCCCGCGCTAGCCCGGGCCCGCCCCCGCGCAGCCCGGGCGGCCGCACTACTTTTCGTAGCTCCGGAGCGCGTTGCCGAGCCCGAAGAAGGTCGGGGCCCAGTGGCCGACGAAGATGCCCCACCGGTCGGCCCGGTCGGTCCCGGCCGATTCCGCTCGCATCGAGGTCCCCCAGGCCACGAACGACAGGGCGATGCTGGCGAACCCGGCGATGTAGGCGTAGTCGGACTTGAAGCCGTAGTCGTGCAGTTGCTCGATCATGGTTCTTCCTCTCGCGTTTTTCGTCTCGTCTGGCGTGTCTTGACTACCTTCTGCTGTCCTGTCGCAGTATGGTCAAACACAACGTCTAAGAAAACTTGTGCATATTGAAGAGGTTCTGTGATGGCGGGTGAACCGGAGAACGGGCTGGCGATCGGCGAACTGGCCGAGCGGGCGGGGGTGCCGGCCCCGACCCTGCGCAGCTGGGAGACCCGGTACGGGTTTCCCCGGCCGCGGCGGCTGGAGGGCGGCCACCGCCGCTATGAGCCGGGCGACGTCGCGCTGATCGCGGAGGTGCTGCGGCAGCGGGCGGCCGGGCTGAGCCTGGAGGCCGCCATCGGCGTCGCCACCGCGCGCGGGGCGGAGGGCGAGTCCTCCGTCTTCGCCGGCCTGCGCCGCCGCCAGCCGGACCTGCTGCCCCAGGTGGTGCGCAAGAGCACGCTGCTCGCGCTGACTCGGGCGATGGAGGACGAGTACTGCGCGCGGGCGGAGCGGGCGGTGCTGTTCGCCAGCTTCCAGCGGCAGCGCTTCTACCGTCGCTCCCGTGGCCGCTGGGCCGAACTGGCCCGCACCGCCCTCGTCACCACCGTGTTCGCCGACTTCACCGAGTCCCCCGCAGCCGACGCCGCCCTGCTCGAGGTGCCGGTGCCGGACGGCGCGCCGATGCGCCGCGAGTGGACGCTGGTATGCGAGGCCCGCGATTATCCGGCCTGCCTCACCGCCTGGGAGTTCCCCGGCCAGGGCGGCGTCGCCGACGCCGACCGGCGGTTCGAGGCGCTGTGGACGCTGAACCCGCACGCGGTGCGGGACGCGGCCACGATCTGCGCCCAGCTGGCCGAGCAGTTCTCCCCGGGCCTGCGGCTGCTCGACCGGCTGCCGTCGGATCCGCCGCCGCCGGTCTCGGCCGACCTGCAGCATGCGACCGGGCTGCTCAGCCGGATGATCAGCTACCTCGACGCGGCAGCAAGCAAGTAGCGGCCGCGCAGCACTAGCGGCCGCCCCGGAGGTAAGCCCGCGAGGAGCGGGGCTAAACGGCGGCCCGGCCGCCGACCCGGCCCTGGCGGGCGGCGCGTTCTTCCACCCGGCGCTGCTCGAGGTGGGCGACTCGGAGCTGCCGGTGGTGCAGCAGGAGGTCTTCGGCCCGGTCCAGGTCGCCCAGCGGTTCGGCTCCGAGGACGAGGCGGTCGAGCTCGCCAACGCCACCGAGTACGGCCTGTCCGCCTGCGTCTGGAGCCGCGACGCCGACCGGCCGCTGCGGGTCGCCCGCCGACTCGAGGCCGGGCTGGTCTCGATCAACAGCTGGGCTAACCTCGCGGTGGAGATGGAAGAGGGCGGCTGGAAGGCGAGCGGCCTCGGCCGCCTCGGCGGCGTCGCCAGCCTGGACGACTTCACCGAGTACAAGCAGATCACCCAGAACTACCGCTGACCTCGGGGAGAGCCGTTCACGGCTTCCTCGCGACCCCGCCCCACAGGGCCGCCGCCGCCTGCGCCTCGCGGTCGGACTGCGGACGCCAGCGGGAGATCTGGACGACGCCGGGCTCGACCAGGTCGAGCCCGGCGAACAGGTCCCGCACCTGCCGCCTGCCGCGCAGGGTGGCGGGGATGCCCGGGTTGAGCTCGGACATCCGCGCGGCGAACGCCCGCATCTCCGGGTAGAGGTCGTCGGTGTGATGGCCGATCGCGAGGTAGCTCCCGGGCGCGGCCGCGTCCATCACCGCCGCGATGATCGCGGCCGGGTCCTGGGCGTCGGTGACCAGGTGCAGCACCGCCAGCAGGAGGACCGCGACCGGCTGGCTGAAGTCGAGGGTCTCGGCCGCCTTGGCCAGGATGGCCTCGGGCTGCCTGAGGTCGGCCTGGATGTAGCCGGTGGCCCCCGCCGGCGAACTGCGCAGCAGCGCCCGGGCGTGCAGCATCACGACCGGATCGTGGTCCACGTAGACGACCCGGCTTTCCGGCGCGATCGACTGCGCGACCTCGTGCACGTTCTGCGCCGACGGCAGGCCCGAGCCGAGGTCGAGGAACTGCCTGATTCCCGCCTCGGCGGTCAGGTAGCTGACCACCCGGGACAGGAAGGCGCGGCACGCTCTGGCCGACTCCACCGCCCGCGGGAAGATCTTGATGGCTTCCTCGGCCGCGTCGCGGTCGGCTTTGTAGTTGTCCTTGCCGCCCAGCCAGTAGTCGTAGACGCGGGCCGGATGCGGGACCGTCGAGTTAATCTCCGGAGATCCAGGCATAGTTCAGATCTTATGGGTGAAACCACGGTCCGTTCGATACAAAGATCTTGAATTCAAATTCTTTTGTTCCGAACGGACCGTGGATGACTCTCCTCGGCTCCGGCGCGCGCACGTCGGCCGCGGCCCCTAGGCGATGGCGGGGTCGCTATCGGGGTCGGTCACGGCGCTATCGAAGTGGGTGGCCCCGGCGCGCTGTTCGTGCACCTCGACGGTGTGCTCGAGATCGGCCTCGATCTCGGCCAGGATGCCGCGACGGCGGCGGCTGAGGATGAACAGCCAGCTGCCGCCGGCCGCGATATAGGCGGCGAACAGGTAGGGGAAGATGTTGACCGGGAACGGCGGCACCGGGTAGAAGCTGCCCTCGGTCGGCACCAGCAGGCACAGGCACGCGATCACCGCGATCACCACGTGCTTGGCCCGCAGCTCGCCGCGGCGGTGCAGGTAGACCGGCGCCGCGATGGTGATCAGGAAGTACGCGAGCAAGAACCCGAACGCGGCCAGCGTGCCGGCGTCGCCGAACGTCGTCACCGGGTTGGTGAAGAGCTCGAGCGCGACCGGGATCGCGAGCATGATCACGATGTAGACGGTGAGCGCCACGTGCGGGGTGCCGTTCTTCGGGTGCGCCCGGCCGAGCTGGTGCGGGAAGACCCCGTGCTCGGCCATCGGGTAGAGGATCCGCGCGCCCGCGTTGAGGCAGGACAGCGAGAGCGAGAAGAAGCTGATCATCGCGCCGAGCGCGATCGGGGCCTTGAAGAACGTCACGTCATAGAGGCTGGACAGCACGGTCAGGGGGGCCGTGATCGAGCTCAGCGGGGTGCCGTAGTGCCGGGTTCCGAAGACCTCGACGTAGCCCATGATGACCATGAAGGTGCCGGTGATGATCAGCGACCAGATCACCGCCCGGGGCACGGTGCGGAGCGGGTTCTTCGCCTCGCTGCTGAGCGCGGTCGCGCTCTCGAACCCGACCAGGCTGAAGATGCAGGCGACGACCGCGAGGCTCATGCCGTGCGGGCCGACCCCCTTGAGCTTGAGCTGGTCGGTGTCGACGGTGAAGCCGTGCTTGAACAGCACCACGGCCGCCAACGCGAGGATGAGCGTCACCGAGATGCCCTCGAACGCCAGCGTGATCAGCGACGATATGCGGATGTCCTTGTAGGCGATGTACCAGCAGGTCACCGCGCTGATCGCGAAGAAGATATCCGGCGGGATGGTGACGGTGGCCCCGAGCGCGTCGATGAACTGCTGGCAGAAGATGGCGAAGCCGGTCAGTCCGGCGGTGCCGATGAACAGGTAGCACCACAGCAGCGTCCAGCCCGAGACCACGCCGGTGGCGGGGCCGAGGCCGCGGGCGGTGTAGGTGTACATGGCGCCCGGCGCGGCCGACCGCTTGGTGAACTGGTTGAGGCACAGCACGACGAACAGCAGCATCACGGTGCCGAACAAGTACGCCAGCCAGGTCCCCTGGCCGGCGCTTGAAAAGGCGAGCGGGATGATGAGGACGGCGGTCATAGTCGGGGATATGAGCGCCACCGACTGGGCCAGCAGCGCCGGGAATCCGAGTGCGCCGGTCCTTAGTCCGGTTTTTACAGGGGCGTCTTTAACTGGAGCGACGGCCATTTGCCGGTCCTTTCTCCGAGGTAATACGGGAAGCGATTCGACTCCCATATTTAATTGTCTCTGGAGAAAGTACTGGGGACAATGGGTCGCATGTTAAGTCTTGATCGGCTTATGTTACGGCGGAATAAAATGAGCTCTATTGGATCCCCCATTCGGATATGGCCGGAGGAGTCGGGGATGAGATTCTGACCGAAGACGAGGTTTTTGCCGAACCGGCGGCGGGCCGCGAGCATTTTCAGCGGCTGCGAGCCGCGCATCCCGGTGGCCTGGTCGGTGGTGGTGACCACGCAGCGGCCGCAGGGCTTGGCGACGCGGAACCACACCGGCCCGATCCTGATCCGCTGCCACCGGTCCTCGGCCCACGGCTCGAAGCCGGACACCACCACGTTCGGCCGGAACCGGTTCATCGGCACCGGCTGGTCGCCGGCCGCGGTCAGCCACTGATTGAGCTGGTCGAGGGACGCGGTGCTGGTGAGCAGCAGCGGGTAGCCGTCGGCGAAGCTGACGGTGTCGCCGTCCTGGCCGTACTCGGGGTCGACGGCGCGTCTGGTCGGGTCGTCGAGGTAGACCAGGCGGGCCGGCTCGCCCAGGTAGCCCGAGAACCAGGCGTCGGCCGCGTCCCCGGCCGAGGCCGCCAGCACGGTCGACCGCCAGACGGTGACCTTGAGCAGCTCGGCCGACTCGTCCGGGGCCGCGACCGGCAGCGTCGGGTAGCCGTCGGAGGAGACGGTGATGCCGGCTCCCGGGCCGACGGTGACGACGACGCGGGCGAGGGCCGGGTGCTTCCGCTGGGACATGAACTGGCAGTCGGCGTCGACCAGCAGCCAGCGGCGGTCGCCCGCCAGCCCCCAGGGCTCGACCGCCGCGTGGTCGAGGTCGACCGCCCGGCCGCCCTTCAGCGGGTAGATGTGGAGCGAAGCGAGCATCCGGTGCCCCCCGCGATCAGGCGAATGTCAGCTGGCGAACGACTGGTCCTCGAGCAGCAGGTCCTCGTAGAACGCGCCGAACGGGCGGGCGGGGTGCCTGATCGCCATCTCCAGCACCCACAGGTTGGGGTTGGGCCGGATGTCGGCGTCGGCCAGCGAGCCGTCGTAGTGGGCCTCGTGCGGGAAGTCGCCCAGCCGGTGGCCGGACAGGTCGAGGTTGAGCTCCCAGCCCAGCTCCTTGGCCCGCGCGCCGGCGTAGTCGTAAAGGGCGGGGCCGGTCAGGCCGTGGGCGAACCACTGCTCGCGGACGTCGTCCCAGAGGGCCCGCACGTCGCGGGCGGCCTTGTGGTGCTCAGGGTCGTCGCCGAAGACGAACGTCTGGCCGGCGTCGCCCTCGGTGTCGCCGTAGACCGGCCCGATGTCGAGGAAGAAGATGTCCTGCTCACCCAGGACCACCCCGGGCTCGGAGTCGGCCATGAAGTCCTTGGTGGTGTTGGGGCCGAACCGGACGATGACCCGGTGCCAGCCCTTGCGCATGTCCAGGTCGCCCAGGATCCCGCGCGCCATCGCGACCGCGTCCTCCTCGACCATGCCGGGGGCGATCTTGGCGGAGACCGCGGCGATGGCCTGGTGCACCCGCTCGCGGACGTCCAGCAGCTTGTCGACCGCGTAGTTGGGCCCGGTTGCCTCGTAGTCAATCGGAGTCGTCATGGTTCGACGCTAACCCCTGGTTGCCTGGGAGGCAACGTTTGTTGTCATAATTTACGCGCCCGTCACGCGTGCGGGGTCGCGCGGGCCGAGTCACAGGTCGAGGATCAGCCGAGGGGTCAGCGCCCGGGAGACGCAGATCATCATGTAGTCGTTGGCCGCGTGCTCCTTGGCGGTCAGCACCGAGTCGCGGTGATCGGGCACCCCGGCCAGCACGGCGGTCTCGCACGAGCTGCAGATGCCCTGCTCGCACGAGCTCATCACGCCGGGAATCCGGGCCCGCACGGCGTCCAGGATCGAGACGCCGGCCGGGACGGTGACGGTGATGTTCGAGCGGGCCAGCTCGACCTCGAAGCCGGTGTCCGCGCTCGGATCGCGCTCCGTCGGCGCGGCCGCGAAACGCTCGAGCCGGACGGGGACGTCGGGCCGGGTCCGCCCGCCCGCGGTGAGGGCAGCGTCCAGCATCGGGGCCGGGCCGCAGCAGTAGGCGGCCGCGCCGGCCGGCAGCGCCGCGAACGCGGCCTCGAGGTCAGGCAGGCCCGCCTCGTCTTGGGGGATGATCTGCAGCCGTCCGCCCGGCAGGGCGGACAGGGCGTCGACGAACGCCATCCGATCCCGGCTTCTGCCGCCGTAGACGAACGTCCACGGTGCCTTCCGCCGGGCGACCTCGCGCGCCATCGCCAGCAGCGGGGTGACCCCGATGCCGCCCGCGAGGAACAGGTAGTGGCTGGCCGGCTCCAGGGCGAACGCGTTCCTTGGCGCGCTCGCGCTGACCGCCGACCCGGCCGCGATCCGGTGCACCTCGGCCGAGCCGCCCCGGCCGTCGGGCACGTGCAGTACCGCCACGTTGTAGGCGGCGCGGTCGCGGTGGTCGCCGTGCAGCGAGTACGACCGGACCAGGCCCGACGGCAGGTGCAGGTCGAGGTGGGCGCCCGGCGACCACTGCGGCAGCTCCGCCCCGTCCGGAGCCGCCAGCTCCAGGCTCAGCACCCCGGTCGCGACCGCCCGAGCGGACCGGACCACCAGCTCGAGCACGGGCCCGGCCGTCAGTGCTTGATCGAGGTGAGGTCGGGGTGGGCGTCGGCGCTCACCACGAGGAGTTCCGCGTCGCCGCGCCCGGCCGACAGCCGATGCGGGCGGCTGGCGTCGAAGTGCGCCGCCAGGTCCGCCCCGAGCGGGTAGAGCATGCCGTCGAACTCCAGGTCCAGGGTCCCGCGGAGCACGTAGATCCACTCCTCGCCGCGGTGGCGGACCGGCACCGACGGCGGGCGGTCGGCCGGAACGCGCACCCGCAGCACCTCCAGCGCCCGCGAGCCCGGGAAGCCGCTGCTCGACGCGATCTCCAGCCCGGCCGCGATGTGCCGCGGCGCGTCGGGCGCGAACGTCGCCAGCGGGGCGCCGTCGGCGTCCTCGCCCAGCAGCGTGCCGACCCGCGTCCCGAGCGCGCCCGCCAGCTCGACCAGAATGCCGACCGACGGCTGGCGCGCCCCCGACTCAAGGCGGGACAGATGGGCCTTCGAGATGCCGGTTGAGGCGGACAGCTGTTCCAGGGTCAGGCCGCGGGCCTCGCGGGCCGAGCGCAGCCGGTCGCCGAGCGCGCTGACGCGCAGAGCATCCTCCATAGCACCGTAAGGTATCCCGAGATTGCCTGGGAGGCAACTGCTGTTGCCTATGCGGAGCGGCTGACGACGAGCTTGACGGCCGGCTGGAGCCAACCGTCCTCGGCGTCATCCCAGCTCACGACCCGGGTCGGGATCAGGCTCGGATCGAGCCGCCCGGCCGAGACCAGGTCGATCACGTCGGGCAGGAACCGGCGCGAGTCCGCCCGCGACAGATGCAGCGTGATGCCCTTGGTGTACATGTGCAGCAGCGGCAGCGGGGTGGTCTCGGCGAAGTGGATCGCGACCGACGTGCAGTAGCCGTAGTCGTCGGTCGAGCGCAGCGTGCACGCCAGGCCGTCGGTCGTCACCGTGTTCTCCACCGTCACCGCCGCCCGCTCGAACGACCTCGGCCGCGACCGCGTACAGCCCGACCGACGACGCCGCCCCGCCGACCACCAGAACCTCCGCCCCCGGCGCGGCCGCGAGCGGCCCGGCCACCGTGCGGTAGCCGTCGACCCCGTTGTCGACCAGCGTGCACAGCACCTCGGGGGCGATGCCCTCGGGCGCGGGGACCAGCAGGTGATCGGCGGCGGGCACCGGCAGCAGGTCGGACACCCCGCCGCCGTGGCCGCCGCCGGCCGGGCCGAAGCCGAACGCGCCGCCGACCTGGGCCCGGTAGGTGTGGCAGGCGCCGTAGCGGCGATCGCGGCAGGCGACGCACGCGCCGCAGGACACCTGGTAGGGGACGAGCACCCGCTCCCCGGCGCGGACGCGGGTGACCTCGGGGCCGACTTCGACGACCTCGGCCACGCTCTCGTGCCCGACCCCGAATGGCCCGGGGAACAGGCCCTCGGCCGCCATCGGGAGATCCAGGTCGCACCGCGCGACCGCCAGCGGCGCGACCAGCGCGCCGGCCGGCCAACGTTATCTCGATTCAGGGGGGCTCGTCGATGGGTCGGCCGGGCCGGGAGGGGGATGCTGAGCCTGTGGGAACAGACGAGATTGACCGGCTCGCGCGCGAGCGGCTCGGCTTCGCCGAGCTCCGCCCCGGGCAGCGGCCGGCCGTGGAGGCCCTGGCGGGCGGGCGCGACGTGCTGGCGGTGCTGCCGACCGGGGCCGGGAAATCGGCCATCTACGAGCTGGCGGGGCTGCTGCGGACGGGCCCGACCGTGGTCGTCTCGCCGCTTATCGCGCTTGAGGACGATCAGCTCGCGCACCTGCGCTCGGCCGGCCTGCACGCGATCGTGCTGAACTCGCGGCAGTCGACCGGCCAGCGGTCGGCGGCGCTGCTGGCCGCGTGCGAGCCCGACACGTTCGTGTTCCTGTCGCCCGAGCAGCTGGCTAACGACGAGACCCGCGACACGCTCAAGCGGGCCGCGCCGGGCCTGTTCGTGGTCGACGAGGCGCATCTGATCACCGAGTGGGGTCACGACTTCCGGCCCGACTACATGATGCTGGGCGCGCAGGCGGAGGCGCTCGGCGCGCCGGTCCGGCTGGCGCTGACCGCGACCGCGGCGCCCCCGGTCAGGCAGGAGATCATCAGGCGGCTCGGCCTGCGCGATCCCCGGACCGTGCTCGGCGACTTCGACCGGCCGAACATCCGGCTGTCGGTCCAGCAGGTGATGACCGTCCGCCAGAAGCAGCAGCAGCTCGCCCGGGCGGTCGCCGACTGGCCGGGCCAGGGGATCGTCTACGCGGCCACCCACGCCAACGCCGAAGAGGCCAGGGACACTCTGGCGGCCGCGGGGGAGCAGGTGACGCTGTACCACGCCGGGCTGACCGCGCGGGCCCGGCAGGACGCGATGGCGGCCTTCCTCGACGGCGCCGCCCGGGTCATCGTGGCCACGGTCGCGTTCGGCATGGGGATCGACAAGCCGGACGTCCGCTGGGTCCTGCACTACGACCCGCCGCCCTCGCCCGACTCGTACTACCAGGAGTTCGGGCGGGCCGGCCGGGACGGCGAGCCCTCGCAGGCGCGGCTGCTGTACCGGTACGAGGACTTCGACACCGCGCGGTACTTCACGGTCGGCGGGGTGTCCAGCGCGGCCGTGGTCCAGGCCGCGTCCGAGATCGCGGCCGGCCAGCCGACCGAGACCGGCAAGCGCCAGGAGACGGCCGCGATCGCCCACCTGGCCGACCTCGGCGCGGTGACCTGGCAGGCCGACGGCGTCCCGGCCTGGAGCGGGGCGATGACGGTGGCCGAGGCCCTGCAGGCGTCGCAGCGGGAGATCGACCGGGCGAGCGAGGTCGAGACCTCCCGGCTGCGGATGATGCGGCACTACGCCGAGCATCCCGGCTGCCGGCGTTCGTTCCTGCTCACCTACTTCGGCCAGGACTACCCGGGCACCTGCGGCAACTGCGACAACGACCTCGCGCGGGATGACACCGCGACCGGGTCCGCGTCCGCGCCCGCGGGAGCGGCGACCGACGCCGCCGACGAGCCGTTCGCGGTGGGCACCCGGGTGCTGAGCGAGCGCTGGGGCGAGGGCACCGTCCAGCGCTACGACGGCGACCAGGTCACGGTCCTGTTCGACGAGCACGGCTACCGCGAGCTCTACCTCCCGGTCGTCCGCGAGCACGGCCTCCTGCACCCCGCCGACGGCACCTGACCACGCGAAGAGCGATTGGCGAAAATTCGCCCTGCGAATCATTGCCGGTGAGCGCGACGGTGTTCCTTAGGGTAACTGGTACCCGCATAGCATCCGCAGACGTCGACTGCGTAATGCGCGGCGTGGGCGAAATGGCGTCGGCGATTGAGGGCAAAGATGCCATCGGCTAAGCACACGTGCCACCTTTATCAATTGAGCCACATGGTCTCGGACGCATAGCGTGAGCGTGGGTAGTTGGGGGCGCTATGCGACCCGAATCGCATACGATCAGGAGTATGGGGCCGATATGGCGGCTCAAATAGCACACAATGACGGAGAAGTGGCCGATCGTCTTCCGTTTGCCTGCGTCGCGAGGGTCATAGGACGTGGAGAGCGGCCGGGCCCGTTCGATCACATTGAGACCGCGAGCGGAAACGGCGGCGGCAGGCCGGGACCGGCTTCGGCTACACTCGAACCGGATCAATGTTCCGAAATTATG
>Ga0302325_10017985_pt1 | contig 14908 bp, 11 predicted proteins | sample Palsa_T0_2_FD_201948 | JGI IMG/M metagenome (GOLD analysis project Ga0302325, IMG submission 201948) | Peat permafrost microbial communities from Stordalen Mire near Abisko, Sweden - Palsa_T0_2 | ecosystem: Environmental > Terrestrial > Soil > Palsa > Peat permafrost | place: Sweden: Abisko... | reverse complement strand
GACCGAACAGAATCTCCGCGCCCCGGTACTGCTGTGGATCGTCAAGAACCGCCACTCGAAGAAATTCGCGAAGCTGCTCAACGACCTCATCACTCCCCGGCTGCTGAGCGCCATCTTCTTCGCGATCGACTATGAGGCCTTGCAGGCCGCCAGCGCCCGCCGCATCCCGCTCGCCGACATCCTTAGCGAGGACGCCGATCTGATCGCGGATTTGCTCTCGACCGCCGACCCAGAGACCGCGCGGGACCTCGCCAACACCTTGCTGCTCAATCAGGGCTTCGAGGAATTGACGAAAAAGTCTCTTCTGGCCCGGTTCATCAAGATCTTCCCGACGATCCAGTCCCTGGTCGCCGTCGATGCCGAAGCGAAGGACGAAACCTTCTTCGTTTCGCGGTCCAGTTTTGAGCGGAAGCGCGAGGAGTACGAGACCATCGTCTCCAAGAAGATTCCCGAGAATTCCAAGGCGATCGCCGCAGCCCGCGAGCACGGGGATTTGCGCGAGAACTCCGAATACAAGATGGCGAAGCAGGACCAGCAGGTCCTCATGGCCCAGAAGGGCCAGCTCGAACGCGAGCTCGCGCACGCCCGGATCACCGAATTCAAGGATGCCCCGGCCGACCAGGTCGGAATCGGCAGCATCGTTGAGGTCAAAGCCAACGGCGAATCGGTTGTCCGCTACACGATTCTGGGCGCCTGGGACAGCGATCCCGATCATCACGTGATTTCGTACAAGACGCCCCTGGGCGCCGCCCTGCTTGCCAAACGAGCTGGCGATACGGTCAAGGTCAAGACGGGCGCGGCCGAGGACAGCTACTCGATTGTGACGATCTCCCGTTACGCGGACATGGCGACGGTGTGATCGCGGCCGACCTTATTAAAGGAATCATCGTCGGCTTCCTCATCGCGGCTCCCGTCGGCCCGATCGGGGTTCTCTGTATCCGTCGGACCGTGTCCCGCGGCCAGTTCTTCGGCTTCGTATCGGGGCTGGGAGCAGCCACTGCGGACACGCTTTTCGGCTTGGCCGCGGCTCTTGGATTGGGGGCATTCACGACCTTCCTGGTTGTGCACAGGCAGGGGTTTCAACTCGCCGCCGGGGTCATTCTCGTCGTGCTCGGCCTCCGCATGCTCTGCTCGACGCCGGCCAGAAGCCTGCGGGATTCCACCGTCAAAGGCCACGGGGGCGCCTATTTTTCGACGCTTGGCCTGACACTGGCCAATCCGATGACAATTCTTTCGTTCGCGGGCATTTTTGCCGGTTTCGGCGTCGTCACAGGCGGAAGTGACTTTGCCGCCGCCACCCTCGTCCTCGGGGTCTTCATTGGGTCGGCGTCTTGGTGGCTCATCCTGAGCGCGCTCGCCGGATGGCTGGTAAGCCGCATGCAGGAGGGCGGCCTCCACCGCATCAATCAAATCGGCGGCGCCGCGATCTTTCTCTTTGGTTTGTGGAACCTGGGAAAGGCCGCCTATCCCGCGTTGCGCTGAAGGAGCGCACGTGCCAGCCTAGCGACGCGACTCAGCCCATGAACGCCGCCTGGGACACACTCAAGATACTTTCGGACCCAACCAGGCTTCGTCTGCTTTCGCTTGTGGGGCGCGAGGAATTGTCGGTTGCCGAACTCCAGGAGATTCTCGGCATGGGTCAGTCGCGCATCTCCTCCCAGTTGGCCTTGCTCCGGCAGGCCGGCCTCGTGTCCGACCGCCGCGAGGGCAAGAAGGCCTTCTACTCGCTCAGTTCCCGGCTTCCCTTACGGCAGGCCACCCTGCTGCGGGCGGCGGTCGAGTGTGTCGCCGACCAGGCGCTCATGAATGACGACCGCAACAATCTCGACCGCATCCTCCAGAAGCGACGCCGGGTCGCCGAGCAGTATTTTAATCTGATCGCTGGCCGCCTCGGCAAGAATTACTGCCCCGGACGCTCCTGGGAGGCGATCGGACGGCTGGCGCTCCGGTTGATCCCCGGCATAGACGTGGCCGACCTTGGGGCGGGTGAAGGGCTCATCTCCCAACTCCTCGCCAGAAACGCCCGTCAGGTCTGGTGCATCGATAATTCGCCGAGGATGGTGGAGGTCGGCACCGAGCTCGCGCGCAAGAACGACCTGGCTAATCTTTCCTATCGCCTTGGGGATATCGAGCAGGTGCCGCTGGCCGATGCCTCCGTGGACCTCGCGATCCTGAGCCAGGCGCTCCACCACGCCCAGCATCCGCAACGGGCCGTGAGCGAGGCCTACCGGATTTTGCGCCCCGGAGGCCATCTCCTGGTGCTTGACCTGGCCGAGCACACCTTCGACCAGGCGCGCGAGCGCTACGCTGACCTCTGGCTGGGCTTTACCGAAAGCGCCCTGCACGGCTTCCTCAAGAAGGCCGGTTTCACCCAGGTGGAGGTCGAGTCGGTCGCCAAGGAAACGGTGGCCCCGCGGTTTGAAACGCTGCTCGCGAGCGGGCTGAAAGGAACGGTCGGCGCCTGATCGGCGGCCGGCAGTTAGCACAAGAAAGAGGCCCGCTCCTTTCGGGGCGGGCCTCCGCTCTAATCTAGGCGGATATCAGTGGCAGCAGGCGCCGCTGTCGCAGCAGGCATCACCCGGGCATCCGTCGGCGCAGCAGGCTTCTGCTTTCGGCGTTTGCGTGGATGTCTTGGTCGCGGAGTATCCGGCCGCAGCGGCGGCCACGAGGGCCACGCTCGCAAGGATAATATGGAGTTTCTTCATAAGTTTTCGAATTTGGATTTAAGTGTTTGTTAAAGCGCGAACTAGCAGGCAACGAAGCGCGGCGGCGGAAGCGGAGGCGGATAGGTCCGTGTCTCCACCAGCCAATCCCTATCGGCGGGCCGGCGCTCACTCGTTGGTTGCATGCAGACGGTATCCGGGATCGTACCACTGAAGGCACAGAGGCTCGGACACAGAGGGCAGCCGACGCAACACGGGCTGCCGGGTGCTGAATCGGCGCCCGCCGCCCTGTGGGAAGAGCAATGATCGCAGACGTCGCGGCATGTGCGGCTTGCCGCAGCATGGCCAATGAATCCTTCGGCCCAACCAAGGGTCAGGCAGATCGTCATGAGAACAGCGAGTGCGAGTCTCATTCGGCCCCTACCCTCGCCTTATAAAATGCATCGCACTTCGCGTAGATTTCCTTGGCCGAATCCGTGCGCATGGACTCCTCCGCCAGCGCCTTCGCATCCGACATCTTCATCGCTCGGACGACATATTTGACGAGCGGCAGGGAGGAGGGGGTCATGCTGAGGGAGTCGACCCCCAACCCGAGCAAGAGCGGCGTGTAGATCGGATCCCCGGCCATCTCGCCGCACACCCCGACCTCAATGCCATGCGCGTGAGCCCCGTCCACGACCTGCTTGAGGGTCCGCAACACCGCCGGATGAGACGGCTCATAGAGGTGCGCGATCCGGTCGTTGCCCCGGTCGATCGCGAGCAGATACTGAATCAAATCATTGGTTCCGATGCTGAAGAAGTCGCAATACTTTTGAAGCAGGTCCACGGTCACCGCCGCGCTCGGTATCTCGATCATGGCGCCCACCTCGAGATTCTCGTCGAAGGGATGTTTGCGCACGCGCAGCTCGGCCTTGCATTCCTCCAGCAGGGCCTGAGCGCGGATCATCTCTTCGCACCCGCTGATCATCGGGTACATCATGAGCGCCTTGCCGTGCGCGCTGGCCATCAGGATGGCGCGCAGTTGATCCTTAAAAATCGCCGGGTGCTCCAGACAGAATCGAATGGCGCGAAAGCCCATGAATGGATTCGCCTCCTTGGGGAAAAGCAGAGGTTCCGACGCCATGGGCTTATCGCCGCCCAAGTCCAGGGTGCGAATGATGACCGGACGCGGCGCAAGTTCCTCGAGCACCTGCTTGTAGGCGAGAAACTGCTCCTGCTCAGTCGGAATCCGAGCGGAATTGAGATAAAGGTACTCCGTGCGGAAAAGGCCCACCCCTTGCGCCCGGTACTCGTTCACCTGGGCGACCTCGGTGGGTTTCTCGATATTGGCCATGAGCGAAACCGCCGCCCCGTCCAGCGTGACCGCGTCAAGGCGGTTGGCCTCCAAGAGCCGCTGCTCGAACGACTTCTTCTGCGACTGGATCTTTCCGTACCGGAAGAGCGTTTGCTCCGAAGGGTTGAGGATGATCAGGCCTTCATAGCCATCGACAATCGCCCATTCTCCCGTCTTCACGCGCTTGGTCAGATCCCGGACGCCCACCACGGCTGGCACCTTCATAGAACGCGCGACGATGACCGCGTGGCTGGTCTTGCTGCCCGAGTCGATCACCAGGGCCAGCGCGGCGCTCCGGTCAATGCTCGCGGAATCCGAGGGCGAGAGATCATTGGCGAGAACGATCCGGTGCTCGGCAAGCCGGCTCAGGCTATTGGCCGCCTGCCCCGTTAAATTCTGAAGAACGCGTTGGGCCACATCGCGGATGTCCGCGGCGCGCTCCCGCAAGTACTCATCATCGATCTCGGAGAACGCCTGAATATAGCGTTTTGAAACCCGGTCAAAACAGGTCTCCACGTTTTGTCCCGTCGTCTCGAAGTCGCGGATTGTTTCGGTGATCAGCGCCTGATCCTCGAGCACCAGCAAATGCGCGTCAAAGATCAGCGCCTCCTCACTGCCGAGGTTCTTTTCCACCTCGCTCTGGATCTTGGAGATCTGCTGGCGGGTGACGAGCAGAGCCTTCTCGAAGCGGGAAATCTCGTCGATCCGCTTATCAGCATCCACTTGGTACTGAGGAACCTCTACCTCGCTCTGGATATAGACAAAAATCTGGCCATAGGCGATCCCTTGCGAGGCGGAGATGCCATGCACGACGACTTCTTCCTTCGCACGGGACTGTGGAGGCATTCGAGGGACCGTGCCGCGGAGAGAGCAGCTGCGGGCGCTCCGAGCACATTGGATTCGACTTGCGAAATGCAAATGCGTCAAGCTTGGCGGCGTCCGGCCGGCCCGACCGCTCGGTGCCGGCCTTGGGCGGCTCGAATCCAATTGCAAACCGCTGTGAATTGGCTTGGTTGGAGGGACCCTCTTAGTTCCCATGTCCCCCTCGATGTTGCGTGCCGCATTGGCGGCGTTTGCCCTGCCCATAGGCCTATTTGCTGCCGCGGAACCGGCTCCAAAAGCCGCCACCCAGGCGGTCACTCGGGCGGAGGTATTGCAGGCGATCAAAGTGTTTGATGCTGGGGCCGTGAGCAGCCTGGCCGCGCCTGCACCGGCGGCGGGCGACGCCACTGCCGCGGTCGCCTCCGCCTCAAATACGATTTACACGTACGCTCTCGACAGTGACGACGTGGTGATCGATCTCCTTTCCGACGCCGTCCCGTGGTGTAATCTCAAGAAGGGGGTGGCCGACGCCACCTATCCGGGTGAACGCGGCCTGCTCTTTGCGGCCTATCTGGCCGGCGAAATCCAGGCGCAGCTCCATTCCGGGAAGACCGACTCGAATCCCTACGCGGGATGGGTCCACATGTTCCGCGTCTACCGTTCCATGAAAACGCGCGAAGGGATCCAATTTCCAGAAATTGAAGCGCTCATGGCCCACCAAGCCGACGGCACCCTCGCCTCTTTCGCTATCGAAACGGAAAAGCGTTCCCTGGCGCACCTGCGCAATGCCTACGGCGCCACCGGGACTCCCAACGGCCCGGGATCCGAGTCCACCGCCCTAGCGTCGGCCCGGCAGAATTAGCGGCCACTACAGCCGCAATGAGCGGCACGGGTTTGCCTGCTACGGGCCTATCTGGCCGCTGCGTCTGATGCAGCCGCCCGAACCAGATCCAGAAAACTGCGCGCCTCCAGACTGGCGCCTCCGATCAAGCCTCCGTCGATATCCTTCTGTGACAGGAGCTCCCCAGCGTTCGCCGGCTTCATCGAACCTCCGTAAAGAATCCGGACGCGCTGGGCCACGGGATCGCCAAAGAGCTTGGTCAGGAGGCCGCGGATGAAGGCGTGCACCTCCTGCGCCTGCTCCGCCGTTGCGACCTTGCCGGTGCCAATCGCCCAAATGGGCTCGTAGGCGATAATCAGTCCAGCGGCCTGGTCACGAGCGGCGCCCTCCAGACAGCGCTCGAGCTGCTCCTGGACCACCTTGAGCGTCGCGCCGGATTCGCGCTGCTCCAAAGTCTCACCCACGCAAAGGATCGGGCGCAGTTGATGCTTGAGCGCCGCGAGCACCTTGCGGTTGATGAACTCGTCGGTCTCGCCGAAGAGCGCGCGGCGCTCGCTGTGTCCCAAAATCACGTGGGTGACAAAGAGAGCGCGCAGCATCGGGGGTGAAACCTCGCCGGTGAAGGCTCCACTCGCCTCCGGATGTAGATTCTGGGCTCCGAGCTTAATGATCGATCCATCGAGGGCCTTGCCCACCCCTTCCAGCGCGGTGAACGGCGGGCAGATCACCACATCGGCTTCCGTACGCGGTCCGAGTTTGGCCACGATTTCCGAAGCGAGCGCGGCGGCATCCGCCGTCGTCTTGTTCATCTTCCAATTACCCGCGATCAGCTTGCGACGGATCATGCGTCAACTTTCGAGATAGGCCACGCCGGGCAAAGTCTTGCCCTCGAGAAACTCAAGGCTCGCGCCGCCCCCCGTCGAGCAATGGGTCACCCTGTCGGCCATGTGAAATTTCTGCGCGGCGGTGGCGGTGTCTCCGCCGCCGATGACGGTCACCGCGCCGCGCGAGGTGGCCTCCGCAACCGCCTCCGCCATCGCCTTGGTCGCTCCGGCGAAAAGCTCGAATTCGAAAACCCCCGGCGGACCGTTCCAGATAATGGTTCGCGCGCTCAGGATCGTATCGCGGTAAAGAGCACATGACTTGGGACCCGCATCCAGTCCCATCCAGCCGGCCGGAATACCCGACGCATCGTCGGCGGGCTGCGTCTTCGCATCCGGCGCAAATTTGTCCGCGCAGATATAGTCGACCGGGAACACCAGCCTCACGCCCCTCGCCTGCGCCCTGGCCGTCAGATCGGCAACGATCTTTGCCCCCTCCGGGTCGAACAAACTGTCTCCGATCGCCATGCCGTTGATGACCTTTTTGAACGTGTAGGCCATCCCGCCTCCGATGATCAGAATATCCGCCTTCTCCAAGAGGTTTCGAATCAGCGGGATCTTGTCGGCGATCTTGGCGCCTCCAAGGATGGCCAGCAGCGGACGGGAGGGATGCTCCATCAGGCCCGTAAAGGCCTTCAATTCGGCCTCCATGAGAAAGCCCGCCGCCTTCTTCGGCAGTTTGACCCCGACCATCGAAGAATGCGCCCGATGGGCCGTTCCGAATGCGTCGTTCACGTAGAGATCGCCGAGTTTCGATAGACTCGCCCGGAAGGCCTCCACCGCCGCGGGATCCGCCTTCTTGGAGGTGCCATCCTCGAGTTTCACTTTCCCCTCTTCCTCGATGTGGAACCGGAGGTTCTCCAAAAGAACGACATCGCCCGCGCGAAGTTTGCCCGGCGCGCAGGCGCCCTCGACCGCGGGTCCCACACAGTCATCGAGAAAACTGACCGGCCTTCCGAGCAGTTTGGCGAGTTCGTCCGCCACAGGCCGGAGCGAATATTTCTCGATCCGCTGTCCGTCCGGACGGCCCAGATGGCTCATCAGGATCACCGACGCGCCGTGATCGAGCGCGTAACGGATCGTCGGGAGCGCGGCGACGATCCGCTGATTGTTGGAGATCTTGCCGGTTTTCTTGTCCTGCGGGACATTGAAGTCCACGCGTATCAGGACGCGCTGGCCGGAAAGTTCGAAATCGCGAATGCTTTTGAACATCATTGCGGACCCTTCATGGCAGCCCAGGGATCAACGCGGGCGGTTCAGAGGGAGGCGACGACCTTCTTGAGCAGATCGACGCAGCGGTTGCTGTAGCCCCACTCATTGTCATACCAGCTCACGAGCTTGAAGAACCGGCTGTTGAGCTCGATGCCCGAGCCTCCATCGAAGATGGACGATCTCTTGTCGTGAATGAAGTCGCTGGAGACCACCTCGTCGTCGGTGTAGGCAAGAATGCCCTTCAGATAGGTCTCGCTCGCCTTCTTCATCGCCGCGGCGATCTCCTTGTAGGAAGTCTCCTTTACGGTCTTCACCGTGAGGTCGACGACCGAAACGGTCGGCGTGGGAACGCGGAAAGACATGCCCGTCAGCTTGCCTTTGATTTCCGGGCACACCAGACCGACGGCCTTGGCGGCGCCCGTCGTCGCCGGAATGATATTGATCGCAGCAGAGCGGCCGCCCTTCCAATCCTTCTTCGAAGGACCGTCGACCGTCTTCTGGGTCGCTGTGTAGGAATGGATCGTCGTCATGAGACCTTCCTCAATTCCGAATCCCTCCGTGAGAAGGACGTGAACCAGCGGCGCCAGGCAGTTCGTCGTGCAAGACGCATTCGAGATGATCGAATGTTTCGCGGGGTCGTACTTAGAATCGTTCACGCCCATGACCAGGGTGATGTCCTCGCCCTTGGCCGGGGCCGAAATGATCACTTTCTTGGCGCCCGCGGCCAGGTGGCCCTTTGCCTTTTCGGCTTCCGTGAACAGACCGGTGGACTCAATCACGACCTGAACACCCAGGGCCCCCCAGGGAAGTTCTGCCGGTGTCTTTGCGCTCACCACTTTGATATCGTGACCATTGACCACGAGCACATCGTCCTCCGCCTTATCGGGCGCGGATTTCTTGGAACTCACCGTTCCGGTGAAGTGCCCCTGCGTCGAATCGTACTTCAACAGGTAGGCCAGGTTATCCGCCGGAACGATGTCGCCGACGGCGACAACATCGAAGGTGGACCCCAGAAGGCCCTGTTCAACAAGGGCGCGGAAAACGAGGCGGCCGATGCGGCCGAATCCATTGATCGCTACTTTGACTGCCATGGTGTGTGCGGATTGAGCTGACCGTTAGGTTCTGTTGGACTGTGGATGTTTCCGCACGGAGGCGGAACTCCCCAAAGAACAAACGCCGACGCGATAAGCAAGCACGGTCGCACCCAAAATCTAGCCCGAGAGACCCGAGGCGCCTGAGCCCCCGCTGCCCCCCAACTCCGCCCGGACGATCGCCAACGTCCGCACAACAGCCCCGGCGTTGGCCCGCCGCCACTCGGAGGCCGCCGAGGCCAATGCCTTGCGTTTCGCCTCGTCGCGGAAAAGTTCGACCACGGCGCGCTTCAAATCCTCGGCGTCAGCCACCGGCCGCGCCGCCCCGCGCCCCACCAAGTCCCGGGCAATCTCGCGAAAATTTCCCATCCCGAGGCCAAACAGGATCGGGCGGGTCAGCGCCGCAGCCTCCACGGGAGTCTGTCCTTCCGTGTGCGGCGGCAGACTCTTACCGACGTAGACCACGTCGGCCAGCTGGGTAAGGGTCCTCAATTCGCCCGTCGTGTCAGCCACGGAGACATCCACCTCACCCGGCGCGTCTCCGGTCGAGCGCAGATGAAAGGAAAGGCCCGTCGCTCGCAGCAGGCTCTCGATGTCCCCGCGCCGCTCCGCATGCCGCGGCACCAACAGGAGCGAACAGGCAATTCCCGCTTCCCGTGCGCCGCGAAGGGCGCCGAGCAGCGCCGCCTCCTCCCCCTCCCAAGTCGAGGATCCGAGCAGAACCAGAGAACCGGGAGCCAGCCCAAGCTGGGCGCGCAGGACCCGCTTGGGCTCGTCGTCAAGCGGAGGCAGGGTGATATCCAGCTTGATGTTACCGGTCACCAAGAGCCTCGAGGCCGGATAACCGAGCGCGACAAAGCGTTCTCCGTCGCGCGCCGAACCCGCCAGCAATCGGCCGATGCCACCAAGCACCAACCGAGCCGTCGCGGGAAACCGCTTCATGCGGCGGAAGCTTCGGTCGGAGATGCGCCCATTGATGCAAACGGTGGGAACGCCGCGTACCGCCGCTTGTCGCAAGTGTTCCGGCCAGCGCTCTCCCTCCGTAAGGATCGCCAGATCCGGCCGCACCGCCTCCCAGGCCCGTGAGGAGAACGGAAGCCAATCAATGGGAAAATAGGCGAGTCCGATCACAAGCTCCCCGTACCGTTCTTGCGCCAGCCGAAATCCAGTGCTCGTGGTCGTCGTGAGAAACACCTCGGCGCCGTCCTCTTGCAGACCGCGAAGGATCGGCTCAATGCACAGCATTTCTCCCACACTCACTGCTTGAATCCAGACCCGGCGGCGACCCGCGGACCGAGGCGGCAGAGAACCGTAGCCTCCAAATCGATCGCCGAAGCGCTCCGAGTAGCCTCCGCGCCGACGCATGCGCCACAGGTAGCGAGGCGCCACCGCCAGGAGGCCGAAAGGAAACAGAACTCGGTAAAGCCAAATCATGTCCGATGTGCCAAGGGGTGAGCGATGATGGGTGTGACGACAAAAATCAAGAAGCACTGGGTGAACGCCGACGCAGTCCGCTGGCATTTGGACGAGCGTGCTCCAAACGCCAATCAAGTGCCTCTTCAAGTAACTTTCCTGCGAGCGCTCGCTTGCGGCACCCTGGGTCTTGCGATACTGTTTTAACCTTCCGCCGACACCCCTCCCTACCTAAATGAGCCATGACTGCCGCATGCACCGGCCTCTAACGGTCGCCACGTTTGTTCGAAATTTCTTTTTCTTCGTCTGCGCCGTCGCGGCTCTCGCGATGGTTGAACCCTCCCGGCTATCCGGGGCGCCCGCGGCCGCCGCCGCGATTCCGTTTCCTCAGGCAACCAGCGATCTGAAGCCGGATCCCGCGGAGCATTTCGGCACGCTGCCGAACGGCTTTCGGTACGTGATCATGCACAACCGCGAGCCCAAGGGCCGGGTGTCGCTCCGGCTGCTCGTGCTGGCGGGCTCCTTCGAGGAAACGAATGCCCAGCAAGGACTGGCCCATTTTCTGGAGCACATGGCCTTCAACGGAAGCACCCATTATCCTCCGGGAACCCTTGTGGAGCTCCTGCAGCATATGGGGATGGGTTTCGGGGCGGACACCAATGCCTCGACTTCGTTCGACCACACGCTCTACCAGCTGGAATTGCCCGACACCAAGCCGGAGACCGTGGCCGAGGGGCTGCGGATTTTTGCGGATGACGCCGGTGGCCTGCTGCTGCGCCCGGAGATGATCAACAAGGAACGCGGCATTATTCTCAGCGAAAAGAGGACGCGAGACTCCGTCGGTTACCGAACCTTCGTCGCCCAATTCAATTTCCTGCTCGGGGGCACCCTCGTCCCCGACCGACTGCCGATCGGGCAGACCGACGTGATTGAAAAAGCCGGGCAGGATCGTTTCGCCGCCTTCTACAACACTTGGTACCAACCCAACCGCATGGTCGCGATCGTCGTGGGAGACATCGATCCGGCCGGGGTCGAGAGCCAGGTCGTCGCAGCGTTCTCTGGAATCCAGCCGCGCGCGCCGGAGCTTCCTCTTGTCTCGCTGGGGACTCTGCCTGTTTTTAAGGGCCTGCGGTTCGGCTATCATGCGGAGCCCGAGGCGCCCAACACCGATGTGACGATCGCAGCCATCACGCCCCATACGCGCGTGGTCCGCATGGCCGGCCGCACCCTCACCCTTCCGGACAATGCCGCGCACCGGATCGACAAACTGAAAGGCAGCCTCGCGGTCGCCATGCTCAATCGTCGTCTGTCGATACTCGCCAAAAAAGAGAATGCGCCCTTCAGTCGCGCGAGCGCTGATATCGAAGAGGGATTCGACTTCTTCCGCGAAGCCGCCATCGAGGTCACGGCCAAAGCGGACCAATGGCAGCCAGCCCTGGCCGTCGCCGAACAGGAACTGCGCCGGGCGCTCGACTACGGATTCTCGGCGGATGAGCTCAAGCAAGCCACTGCTGAATTTCACAATGACCTGGAACAGGCCGCTCGCAGCGCAGAAACGCGCCGCTCGGACGAGGTCGCCGGTGAGGTGGCGGAGAGCCTGGTCGACCGAGAAGTTTTCACCAGTCCCGCCCAAGACCTCGAACTCTACGGGCCCGCCCTCTCGACCATCACCGCCGCAAATTGCACCGACGCGTTCCGCGCAGCGTGGACGGCGCCTGGCAGATCCGTCTTTGTCACCGGGAACGCGAAAATTTCTCAAAATGCCGAAGCGGCCATAGGGTCCGCCTACGCGGCTTCGCAGGCCGTCGCCGTCAAACGCCCCGCAGCCGAATCCGACGCTGCTTGGGGGTACGCCTCCTTCGGAGCGCCAGGCGCAGTCGCCAGCCGCCGTCATATCGAAGACCTCGATCTGACAGAGGTGACCTTCGCAAACGGAGTTCGCCTGAATCTGAAGAAGACCGATTTTGAGGCCAACACGATCCATGTCGGAATCCGCATCGGCGACGGCAAATTGACCGAGCCCCCGGACGAACCCGGCCTGGCCCAGTTTATTGACATGACCTTTAGCGCGGGAGGTCTCGGCAAGCACAGCGTCGATGATCTCGAACGGATTCTCGCCGGGCGCACCGTCGAAGCCGATTTTGGCGTGGGCGGCGACGCGCTGGGCCTTGGCGGTCAGACCAATCGCGAGGACCTGGCACTCGAGCTCCAGCTCTTGACGGCGACCCTCACCGATCCGGGCTATCGCCCGGAATCTCTCCGCACGGCCCGCAAGCGCATCGATGAGATGTACCTCAGTTTCGAGCACACGACCGCCGGCCCTCTGAGTCTCGAAGTGCCTCGTCTTCTTGCGAGTGGCGATCCCCGCTTCGGCCTCCCGTCCAAGACCGTGATGCTCTCGTATACGCTCGAGGAAGAACGGCGGTGGCTGGCGCCTCAGTTCGCTCGTGGAGCACTTGAGGTCGAGGTGGTGGGCGACTTGGATCCGGACGTGACGATCGCCGCCGTCGCGGCGACACTCGGGACGCTCCCGCCGCGCGAGGCCAAACCGGCTTTCGATCAACTGCGCCACGTCGTCTATCCGGCTCATCCGTTCGAGCGCGACTACCCGATCGACACCAAGATTCCCAAGGGAACCGTGCTCTTTTACTGGCCGACCACCGATGGCCTGGAAATCCACCGGACGCGGCGTCTCACCTTGCTGGCAGAGATCCTATCGGACCGGTTGCGCGTCAAAGTGCGCGAACAACTCGGAGGAACCTACAGCCCTTCGGTGCACAGCCAAGCGAGCGAAATCTATCCGGGTTACGGAACGATCACCGCGGGCATGATTGTCGATCCGGCCAAGACCGTGGCGATCGCCGCGGCGATCCAGGGCGTGGCGGCCGATCTGTCCACTTCCGGAGTGACAGCCGATGAGCTCGACCGCGCGAAGAATCCCATCCTGACCAGCATCCGCGAGAGCGAACGCACCAACGGCTATTGGCTCCAAGTGCTCCAGCGCGCCCAGGAGAAACCTGAAGTCCTTGATTGGGCTCGCTCGCGCCGCACCGACTTCACGGCAATCGACAAGGCTGACCTCGACGCATTGGCCAAACAGTATCTACCCCCGGACCGCGCCTCACGGGTGATCGTGCATCCGAAAGTCGTGACACCGCCTCGCGCGCCCTAAACCGCTCCGAAAACTAGGGAGGCATTCGTGCCCCCGAATCCAAAGCTGTTTGCCAGCGCATGGCTCATTCGCTTCTCCACGGCCCGATTGGCTGTGAAGTCGAGGCCGAGCGCCGCGCAGGCAGGGTCCAAGTTGTCCAGATTGATGGTCGGAGGGATCACGCCGTTTTGAATGGCGAGGATCGCCGCGAGCGCCCCGAGCGAACCGGCGCCCCCCAGCAGATGGCCTGTCATCGACTTCACGCTGCTGACGTGAAGGCCGGCGCGGGCACTCCCGAAGACAGCCGCGATCGCCGCCGCTTCTTCCCCGTCTCCTCCCGGTGTCGAGGTGGCATGGGCGGAGACATACCCTATTCTTTCCGGCTCGAGCTTGGCGTCGCCAAGAGCCAGCTGCATGGATCGGCGCGAGCCCTCGGCCTCCGGAGCTAGAGACGAGAGATGGAAGGCGTCGGCGGTGGCGCCATAGCCCAGCAGCTCCGCGTAGATCCGCGCGCCGCGCGCCTGCGCATGCGCCATCTCCTCAAGCACCAGAACCACCGCCCCCTCGCCAATCACAAAACCGTCCCGGTCGCGGTCGTAGGGGCGCGACGCGCGCTGCGGCTGGTCGTTCCTTGTCGAGAGCGCACGCATCTGAGCAAAGGCCCCAACAGCGACCTGGGTGATAACCGCTTCCGACCCACCTGCGAGAACCACGTCGGCGTCGCCCCGCTGAATCGAGCGCATCGATTCCCCCAGTGCGTGGCCGCTCGTGGCGCAAGCCGAGGCGACACTCATATTGCTGCCCTTAAAATTAAGCAGGATCGCCAGCTGTCCGCTCAGAATATTGGGCGCGGACTGAAGGATGAAGAAGGGCGAAATCTTCCGCCAGCCGCCCTGCCGCCAGATATCGTGCATCGCGACGATCTCGGGAAGCCCTCCCAGACCCACGCCAATATTGATCGCCATGCGTTCCGGAGCGATTCGGTCTCTGACCCCGTCCAGACCGGAATCGATGTACGCTTCGAGCCCCGCACCCAGCCCGAGATGGGAGAAGCGCCCCAGCTTCTTCACTTCCTTCGCCGAAAGCGGCGCATTCCCCGGCTCGGCGCCCGGTCCCCTCGGGTAGATCGGTTTCGCGATCGGAGTCGTCGGATCGTAATCTCTCACCTCCCCGGCAATGGTCGCCGTGCAGCCCGTAGGATCGAAGCGGGTGATGCGTCCGATGCCGCTGCGTCCATGGATCAGCGAATCCCAAGTGGCGGGTGCCGAATTGCCCACGGGAGTGACCGCGCCCAGGCCAGTGACCACAACGCGACGGGGGAGTGAAGAAACCATGTCTGCCGAACTGAACAAGGTTTCGGGCGGGGATCAAGGGCAACGGGAGGGTGGGTCCGTCGGCGTCTGAGGTGCCAAGGCCCGGATTCCCCGCCAGCCCGGGCGCCCAAATGCCGCCGGCTCCTTGCGCCGGCCCGATGGACGCCCCCGGAGGCGGGGAAGGAGGC
>Ga0302325_10017983_pt1 | contig 14910 bp, 21 predicted proteins | sample Palsa_T0_2_FD_201948 | JGI IMG/M metagenome (GOLD analysis project Ga0302325, IMG submission 201948) | Peat permafrost microbial communities from Stordalen Mire near Abisko, Sweden - Palsa_T0_2 | ecosystem: Environmental > Terrestrial > Soil > Palsa > Peat permafrost | place: Sweden: Abisko... | reverse complement strand
AGTCGAATAAATCTGTAAAGTATTTCCACACATTTGCATTTCCGTATTTTCGAAGACATTCGTCGTAGAAGCCATATACCTGGGTGATTTGTCGGGACTCGTGATTTCCCCTGAGAATCGTTATGCGGTGTCGGAAACGGACTTTGAGAGCGACGAGGAGGGTCACAGTTTCAACCGAGTAGTATCCCCGGTCTACGTAATCGCCCATGAAGAGGTAGTTTGTATCGGGGGAATTGCCGCCTATACGGAAGAGCTCCTGCAGGTCGTGGAATTGGCCGTGGATATCGCCGCATACGGTCACGGGACACCGTACGGGTTGCACATTCGACTCTTCCTGTAATATTTCCCGTGCCTAGGATCAGTCTGCGTGGACGTCAAGGGGCGGCACTTTATCACACAGTCGCTTGACATCGTCCTCTGGCAACTGCTTGCATTTGCTGAGTATCTCGATCCATCCGTCTATCTCGCCGCTCTGGGTGTGCAGTGTTGTTGCTGCGGACGATATGTCTGGCCGTGGCGAAGACGACATGACGGCCATCATGCTGTCGGGCGACTTGACATCCTCGGCCTCGCTCACGTCTGTCATTTTGACGTCCTCCATCTACGCATTGTGAGCCCACGCGCAGAAGAACGTACCATATCCGTGGCCAGTCTCTACCTACCTAGACTGTGTGAAGGGGCTGTGCAGGCGGTGTCTTGTCGCGATGCAGGCGATCGATTCTGTGCGGGCGGGTGAAGTGCGTGCTGCTCAAAGGGACGAATGGCTGTGGTGGTGGTGTTGCAGCGCGGGCGACTGAGACAGATAAGCAGCAAGACAGCGGTGGACAATGCAGTGTGTGGGTGGGTTGGTTGATGCTGCGAGCCGGGACGGGACAAGGCTGGGACTGCGCGGTGGGAGGCGGTTGAGCAGAGGCAGCAGACGAGGCGCTGGCAAATATAAGTAGCTCAGAAAAGGGTGTTGATCTTTTCTGGCTCGCTGCCATTTCCCACACAATGCCTGGTCTAAATCGGAATCTCAGTGTTCAACACGTTTCGTAATCACCGCGCTGCTGAATATTTTAATTTCCATTCTCTTCCTCGTCCTCGTCCTCAACAATGGCACCGACTCAGACAGGCGTAAGCGGAAGCAAATTCCAGGACAAGGAGAAGCCGATGGAGGTGCGCAGATCCAACATCACTGCTGCCAGAGGTGTGATTCTTGGGCTGTAGGAAGGGACTGACTTACCTTTTAGGAATTGCTGATGCCATTCGATCGAGTTTGGGCCCAAAGGGGATGGACAAGATGATTCAGACTGAGAATACGACGATTATAACGAATGATGGGGCGACCATCTTGAAGCATATGGCGGTGTTGCATCCTGCTGCGAGAATGGTACTTGCCCTTTTTTTATGGGGACAGCTGGTAATGGGTAGTTGGTTGATCTTTCTGCCGCGCAGGATGTTGAGGCTGGGGATGGGACGACGACCGTTGTCGTTATTGCAGGGAGTCTTCTTACAGCCTCAGAACGTCTTCTCGACAAAGGTATCTCAACTTATGCTCCACATTGATGTTAGGTATTCATCCTACCATTATTGCCGAAGCGTTTCAAAGAGCCGCAGCAAAGGGTGTCGAACATTTAAGCGAGATTGCCACGAAAATCGCGCTCACCGATCGAGCTTCTCTTCTCCTAGCCGCGTCAACATCCCTCAACTCGAAAATCGTGTCTCAGTACAGCACACTCCTTGGACCCATTGCTGTCGATGCAGTCATGAGAGTTATCAACCCCGCCACAGCAGAGAACGTAGATCTCAACGACATCCGTATCGTAAAGAAAGTAGGCGGAACGATCGATGATACCGAGCTCGTGGAAGGATTAGTTCTCAATCAGGGAGTCATCAAGAATGCCGGTGGACCTACAAGGATGGAAAAAGCTAAAATCGGGTTGATACAATTCCAGTTATCGCCTCCAAAACCTGATGTACCTCCTACGTGGTAAGATGGCTAATTGTAGATGGAAAATCAGATTGTCGTCAATGACTACCGACAGATGGATAAGATTCTCAAGGAGGAACGAACATATCTATTGAACATGTGCAAGAAAATCAAAAAGACGGGATGCAATGTTCTTCTCATTCAGAAATCTATCCTTCGGGACGCGGTCAATGATCTGAGCTTACACTTTCTCTCGAAACTCAAGATCCTCGCAATCAAAGATATCGAGCGTGAGGAAATTGAATTCATTTGCAAGGTATTCTATCCTTAACAATGTTTACTTTTAGAGCACAGGATGTAAACCTATTGCTGATATCGACTCTTTTACGGAGGATAAACTCGGCTACGCAGAATTGGTAGATGAGGTTCAGAGTTCAGGAGAACGTGTCGTCAAGGTCACTGGCGTTAAACATCAAGGCAAGACAATCAGCGTGCTATGTCGAGGAGCAAACATGTTGGTCCTAGAAGAAGCGGAACGATCCCTCCATGATGCCCTCTGCGTCATCCGCTGTCTCGTCAAGCGCAAGTACATCCCCTCTTCCACAAGTTCTAACAATTAGAGCATTAATTGCCGGAGGCGGTGCTCCTGAAATCGAGGTAGCCCAAGCATTGTCAAAGTACAGTCGTACCTTATCCGGCACTGAGGCAATCTGCATTCAAGCTTTTGCAGATGCATTGGAAGTCATACCCACAACATTGGCCGAGAATGCAGGATTGAATCCAATCAAGATTGTCACAGAGTTGAGACATCGACATGCGAATGGGGAGAGGACTGCAGGGGTGAATGTGAGGAAAGGGACGGTTACGAATATTTTGGAGGAGAATGTTATTCAGCCGTTGCTTGTTACGACTAGTGCCTTGGAGTTGTCTGCGGAGACATTGAAGATGATTCTGAAGGTCGATGATATTGCTATATCTCGGTAGAGCGCGGCGGATTATATTTAATGATCAGATGCATTTCGTTCAAGTTAATTTGCAATCATATCTAACATCTCAAGTCAACCAATATACCGTGAGGAAATGAGATGGACCCACCAAGAGTGATGCCCTCGAAGAAACGCTCGTAATCCAGACCAAGGAATAATGCAATGAGCCACGAACTCCACATTGCACGCAGTGCGCACGCACGCGCAATTTCCACTCTCCAGCCAGCCGATTACCCCAGCAGCGCAGCTGATTCCCCGAGATTCAAGATCTGGAATCGATCCTCCTTTTATTCACATGTATTATTATATGTAGATGCAGGGTATATCTACGCAGCCGTCACACCTTCCCGTATCCGTGTCTCCCGCTCATATCGAGCATCGGCCCATTCCCCCTGAACCCCTTCCTCAGCGCCCCAATTCCACCAGACTCCCCCTAGAACAGCAGTATACACGCCCACCACAGCAAAACTACTCGCACCCGTGCTCGGGAATACATTCCACGCCCACTCCTCGATCATCCATGTCAAATACATCGCCGCTGGATTCCATCCCGTGCGCCATAGGAGGAACGGCATCGTCCATGCCGTCCACGAATAGAACTGGTAATGCAGCGAGCGCGCAAATAGACTCCCGATCATATTCGATGTGAATAGAATAGTCAGGATCGTTCGATTCGAGATGTCTCGACGTAGGGGATGTGTAGGATGTGACAAGTTGGCTTTTATAAATCCGAACAACGCTTTTCGTGACGGTCTACGTGAATTAGGTTTAGTAACGCAGGGAGAGTACTGTAGCCATCGAGTGATGATGAAGAATAGTAATGTCAGGAAATGACCTACTAATAAAGCCCACGCAAATTTTCTCGATAGAAACGTCTTTTCTCCCACGAAACGCCAGTTCGTCGTCCACTCCCATAAAAATGTCCTTCCGAAGTCAAACGCTTTGGAAACATAGCTCGGTGCGTGTGAAAGCGTGAACGGCACAGCCAGCAGCACCTAAACGTCGTCAACTTTCTGACCCCCCAAGAGAGGGTATACCTGCACTTCAAGAATCAAGACAACCGTGCGGATTGCCCGTTCCAACCCCGTAGCAAGCATGATGACGATAATAACTCCAGGGAAGTAAAGCAACGCATTCATTTTGACTCCCAACGCAAGAGCATACGCAATTCCTCCTACCGTCCACTGTCGCTTGACGAACAACCAACATGCCGCCAGCAGGAACAACTGTGTCCAACAATCATTGAACAATCGCAGGATATAAATACTATGCAACCGTTTTGACAAGCACAGCAAAGGCAGCACAAAAGGAGGAACCTGTCGTCAGCACAACTCTCCACCAAGAAAGAAAGTACCTTAGCAGTTCGATATAGAGAAAGCGTGACTGCCAGCGTCGCCAAGTAGAGTACCATAAAGACCACCTGCGCAGAAAATATATCCCGTCCCTTCGAAGTGATTTTATACAAAGCAGTATAAATCCAGACATGCCCCGCCGGATAACTACCAGTTACCATTTATCCTCCCGCCAACGCAGTAGCCACCGAAACCGACGCAGTAGCAGACAAGGGATATACCATAACGGGCCAGTTCCACCCTTGATGACAGCATAGTCTCTCTCGCCCGCGAGAATCTGCTCCACCTGTTCCATATACGCTCTCCAGTCGATCTCGGTGTCTATCCCGTAAGCCAAGCCTCGTTGCACGGGCTCGTACAGTTTATTTTCCATAGTATGGCGGTGGATAAGAGCGCATCGAAGAGCCATATTAACCTCGATGCAATGCCGCTCCATTTGGCATTCTGGGTCTCGTGGATGGCCCAGTTGACTGTCTTGCCTATTGCCGGGATCGTAGACGGCATTTTCATTCCATCAACAGCAGCAGCAGCGGCAGCAGCGGAGTATCCTGTGTGCTTAACGAGCGAACAGGAGTATACTATTGTCCAGCGTTAGGACAGCGCTTTGAGAGACGAGAGAGCCAGGGGCGGCCAAGAGCGGTGAAATTGGATTTGGTGGATTTGGTGGATGGCGCAAGAGGTAGATCAATGGATGGGCGGACCACCTGTCCGGCCTTGTCTGCCATTCGGCGGATGCTGAACCAATCCGCAGGCGACCTTTTCAATTACACAGGTGGCTGCGCCTGAGTATGAAAAATCTCCGAGTTGTCTAGCCGATGGAAGGGGTTGATCACTCGACTGCCCAGCACTGTCGCTAATTGTGACGGTCTGTGCCGCGAGATGAAACTGATCCCTGCGTCCATGGGGTTCAGAGCGCTGCAAGGGCCGAGCGGACAGGCCAATGAATGGGGATTGTCGATCATGGACATATGTGCGCATCTCATAACGGGAAAGAGCTCCGCAATTGTGTCATCAATGCGAATAATAAAGAAACAATTCACGCTATGACCATCCAAATCCAACGCAAACAATGCATGAAACCACCCTTCCAAGACCACATGAACTCAGCTCTACCGATCCGCCTTTCAATCCAAAGTCACCCTCGTATCCCTCCTAATCCCATAAAGGACTACTAATCCCTCCTCTCGATATCTTCCCCCGGAGGGTAAAAGAAGATATTTGTGGGCTTGATGTCCAGTGTATTCAGATCAATCGAATTGCCGTGTATGATATTACTCGGCTTGTCCTCTTTCTTTGCGCGGGCACTAAAAGTCAGCACACCAATCCACGATAACACTAGCCCCGGACGGGACGAATAACACAAAAAGAAGGAAGGAAGAGCGGATGGAGAGGGTACTTTAATTGTAATTGTGAGATCTTGAAAATATGTTGTCGTAGAGCATATAATTTCCACTCATCCTCAGGAGACATTCCCAACCCCCGTAATTTCGAGAGATATTGTTCATCCCTATAATCAACCACCGAAACCATTGAATGAGAACATTGGGGAGTCAGAGGGATGGGAAAGGGGGGAGTCAGGGGGTGCGAGAGGGTGGGTGAATACTCTTCGGTCCGTGTGGATTTATCGAGCATGGATGATTTCGAGGGACGTTGGCCAGTAACAGAGAGTCGTCGAGCTGGACTTGTGGGGATATCCACATTGGGCGAATCTCGGAATGGTTTCCAGTAATTTGTTCTTTCTGCTTTTGAGGCCCATGTTATTGCTGCGTCGTATACCACCCTAGGGATCTACAACATCAGCATCAAGTATGAAAGCAATAAAGTATCAAGGTAACAGACGCATTACTCAAGAAAGAACGAATCCATCAGAGAGGGGGAAGAAGTGGGATTAACGGTGTTCTTGGGAGTTACCGGTTTCTGTTTATAGTCCAAGAGATTTTGTTCCGTGACATTACTTATATCACAAATAAGATACGGTCGAATAATAGGATAAAGTAAAACTCGTGTGTCGACGATGTTTAGTGCCTTTGAACTCGTGGCGAGGAAACCTACTGCGCCATTGGACACCCATATATTAGGATGGACGACGAGTTTGACGATCGTTCTCGCGAGATCGAGAACACTGATTTTGCTGAACAGGCCCAATTCCGTGAGACTCGCCAGGGCATTCAAGACCTTTTCAATCACAAACTCCTCCGTATCTGAAATCAGTCACCGTCCGCACACAAGCGAGCTTATCAAAACGGGGAAAAATCGAAACGAGGTAACGGGGTAACGGGGTAACGGGGAAAAAAACCAGATTGGTGGAGGGATGGTACCTGTGATGGCCTGAGTTAGCAATGGCAAGATATACTCCTCCATATTCCTCCCCCCCACGAACGTCGCAACACCCACAATACTCTCAAAAAACGCCGCCCGCAACATCCAATCCCGATCATTCAAATAAGTAATCAAATGACTCAACAAAAAATCATTACTCCTCTGTCTCCCAAAAAACACACTCAAACTCGTAATGCTGCCCAACAACGCCCTCCGCACAGAGGTATCCGGATCCGCAAGCAGCGCAACCACATGGTCCTGGAACTGCGACAGGAGTTCCTTGCGGCCACTGTCGTAGAGCATGTAGACGCCTGTTTCGGTGAGCGTGGTCTCGGAGTCCTCGTCCGTGTAGGTCAGGGAGCCGTCGGCCCGGAGCGCCTGGGCTATGTCCTGGAAGCGGGAGGCCGAGGTGGCGAGGTGGGAGATGCAGGAGGCGTAGGTGGCGCGGACGAAGGAGTCTTTGTCGGAGGGGAATTTGTTTAGTTTGGGGAAGATGTATTCTGAGAAGAAGAATGCGTTGACTGGAGTGAGTGTTCTGATATTCGATAGCTATCGTTAATCACATTCGGTGTAATGAGGTGGAGGGGGGTGTGTCTTTTTGGGCAAAGAGGGAGGTACGAGCTGTGTGATTGTGCGTAAGGCAGTGGCTCTTACTATAGCGACTTCATCGCCAAGTAATGTAATGAGATAAGGCAACACTCGATCCAACTTGGCCTCATCTGAAATCCGCTCACTCAGCGCAAGAACAGTATCACATGCATCCACTCTACTCTGCGGCTTCGCAGTATTCCGTATCGTAGAAGTAATCAGCGATAAAAAGATCAAAGACCCATCTTTCGACGAAATAGGTTCCTTGGACGATTTCCTCACTCTCGAGTAATTCGGCAAATCGATCGTCACGGGAAACAAGGATTTTCCCGCGGGAGTAGGAGCAACTGGTTTTGATACGGTGCCATTGGTTTCGCCATTGGTTTCCGGAATGGGGGCGGACGTGCCATCGGAGATGAAGCCGAGGAAGAAGGCGATCTTGTCAAAGTCGTGGTAGATGCGTGAGAGACGTTCGTCGCCCTCGGTGGTGCGTTCCGAGGCCGGGAGGGATTGTGCTCGGGTGCCGGCGCTGCCATCTGTGATCGAGAAGATATACTGGTGCAAGAAGGATGTAAAGTATTCCGGGAAGGCTTTGTTTTTCCTAAATCAACTCTGCACATTACTTTATAAGCGTACCATTCTTGGAGATACTTCTCTGCTGTGAATCGGTCTTTCGGATCCAATGCAATCATATGCTTCACCAGAGACTACGATTAGTATCCTGTGGGTTGGATATCGAGAACCTTTATCTCGTTGTCCTCGATTTTATCGACGTACAGACGGATAGGATCATACTCCCCCTTCCGAAACTTGAACATCTGACTCAGACTAAACAATGGCGTGCCCTCAAGACTCAACTCGGCAATCACACACCCCAGACTAAAAATATCCATCTCGTCAGTCACACCACCGCTCTTTGTCTCTCCACTGGTAAGAAACCTCTCTGGCGCAACATAACATACTCGCCGTAAACTGGTGTCGAAGAAGAACGAAAAGTCCGCGGGATTGTCTTCGGGGAGGTAGGTCGGTTTGAAACATGCAAAATCGGTCAGGTAGGCCCAGTTCCAGGATGTCACTAGCACGTTCTCCGTTTTGATATCCCCGTGATGGATCTGGAATCACTTCAGCGTCGTGAGGAAGGGGAATATACTCCTTTTGCATGACAATCGCGCAGGCCGCAGAGAAGTTGGTATGCTATCCAGCGTTTCTCAATGACCTCCAAAAAAGGTCGTGTACTACCATCATCAACAACCATACTCATGCATATGGAACCGAGGGGGGGGCTACCTAATTCTGTCATACAAACTCCCATAAAGAAACTGCCGAATCAAATAGCCCGCCTTCTCCGTTTCAATACACCGCACATAAGGAAACGCATTCGGAACATCCAACAGCCGCTCCCGCTCCTCTACACATAAGCCCCTCTCCCCGCAAGTACTCAGCCAGCCAAGCGGCCTGAGAAATACCTCGTAATTGTCGAACCCATTTGGCTACTGAGAAGCTCAGGTCGGGTTTGATGAAGATTTTAACGACGACATGGCCGTAGCGAGTTTTCCCGCGGATGGTCTTGAGAAAACGGGCCGACGAGAGACTTTGTTGTTAGATTTATTGATGGCTGCTGGGGGGGGACAGGATACCTCTTTTCGTACTGGACATCGCCGAGTTCGGCTACATATGAGTCGACTGCAGCGGTTGTTGACGAAGGCGCGATAGTAGAGAGGTTTACACCCATCAACTCACTTCAGCCTGGGATGATAGCCCATACGCATATATGCCGTAGCGGCGAGTCCCAAGAAAGTAAAGTACGTAATTAATTATTATTTACAAACCCCATTTCCGAGAAATTATATAGCATTTATTCTGCGCTCACTTTTTGACGCTTCGACACTCTCTTGTCTCCCTCACTCAGATTACCATCAGCTCTTCTTTTACTTCCACTACCATCAGCGTGCGTCCGCATCCGCAATTCTTGCAACCTTTTCTCAAGATCCACAGTAAAAGTGTACTGCTTAATATGACTATTGACATATTGAGCTCTTTTTTTCTCTGTGCCCCTGTGCTTCGGGTTATAGGTGAATTTCAAGGGCTGTAAGTCGTATTTGTCGGCGACATCTTCATGGAGGACGAAGACAAATTTTATGTGATCTTGAGGATTCCCATCTTCCCATGGTCCGAATGCCCCACTGTCCAACAATTCCTCCACGCCTTTGACATTGATGTTGTGACTTTTCCCGACGCTCATCTGAAGTATCAGTCCATTTCCAGGAACATACGAATCCCCAGGGGTGTGGTTAGGCACAACCGGTAGCCAATAATCTGCCGCCCCGTCAATATCGCTGAAGTGATTGAAATATGCGGTCGAGGATGCCTGTATTTTGAAGTCTTGAACAATATCACCAGTCTCCAAATCTTTTAATTCACCAGTTACCCCACAAGAAGAGATCAAATAGTGCATCTCAGCTTCCCATGCTTTTCCTCTGCAAATAGGATCATTGCTGAGTGTGTTGATGAAATCGATGACATCTTCCTCTTGTTGCTTCCTGAAGTTAGCCCACGCCTCTTTCTCCATCCGTGCTGTAGCCCACCAGTAAGACGGTCGTGCGGTATAGCGTTGACAGAGAGACATGGACTCAAAATCTTCATCTCCTATTTGAAATGCGGGAAAAAGATGAAAGTATCTCCCTGGGTGCCGTTCATGATCAAGTGAGTACGTTCCTATGTATGGCAGCGCATCCCTTATTCTGAGCGTCTTTAGTCCCCGCACAGCGTCGTCCAGCAAGTGAGAGTCGAAGATAGTTGTTCTAGGAACCCCACCCCACATGTCGAAACGTTTCCGGAGTAGATCAATCGGCAACGGGATATCAGTTGCCAAGTTTTTAATCGAAACCATCTCATCCCAAGAACATGGGGGTAGCGTGATAGTCGCCGCCGAATTATTTTTGATCCACTCCTTGAAGTTGTCGTTTTTTCCGCACCTTCCCGGCGAAGAAATCAATATTCGCTTGCTCATTCTACTCCGTGCAGGGGGAATGCAGCTATCCCCGATAGAAAAGATCTCCACATCGCTATCCCCGGCGGAACCATTGACGACTATTCCGCTACGCTGGATCGCACCCAAAATGCATCCGACGGCTGACTCCGTGATCTCCATAACCTTTCCTTGCCAAAAAGCCTCGATGCCACAATCGTAATCCCTGTAGAACACGAGAGCCGGTTTGGTTCGTCCAACAAGCAACTTTGCCAGAATGAACCCAAAGACTGTTTTGCCGATGCCTGGAGTTCCGGTAATGAACGCCGATAAGACGGGTCTTGGGGATTCACGACCCGAGTCTCCTCGCCACAATGCTTCCAGGACAGCATATATCTCCAGATAGGTATGACGGAGAAGGTACTTCGTGTTTGATGACGGGATTTCGAGAAATCTGTCTTCGCTCCCCGAGCTACGCCAAACTCCTTCCAGCACGGATAACCAGTGTTCCAAAAGGTCCCCATTGATCCATCTAATGTCACCAGTTTTGCAGAACTCCTCAAAAATGGAATCCATTTTGACACGAATATCTTCATGAGTGACCGTAAAAGAATCTGGCAACACCCGAAGCAAAGAGGGAGAGGGAGACGCCTCTTCCACGCCAGTAGAGGCAGTACTGGAGGTTTCTCTGAAGTCAACCGATCCTGCTGGAGTTGGAGAAGGCCGCGGAGGAGTTATGATTGAACTGGGGGAAGACTTCTCGGAGGCGCATGTTGAAGCCTGGGAAAAAGGACCCTGGATATCAACGGATTCCTCTGGAGCCGGAGAAAAGAGACCCTGGCATCCAACATTGTGAACTCCGCTCATGGCCTTACCCTGGACATGAGCTGATTTCGCAGGCAAAGCATCCGCAATCTGTACCTCGTTATCTGAGGCCGGAGAAAAATGACCCCGGTTCTCAGTCGATGTAGTAGAAGGCTCGAAAACTTGACTTGGACGCTTTGGCATGACGATAGTGATGGCGATGAAAGTCCGCCCGACTTATTTGGGCTTGCTGGTCTGAGATGCTGCTGAGATAGATCTGATGTCTCAGGTCTGATCTCCACGTCCATCGCCACGTGACCCGAAAGGGGGAGGTACTGCATATCACCAATTTCGCGCACGCGTACGGCTACCAATCTGACCATGACAGATCTTGAGCTTTCCCAATCTTATAGCCGAAGCAAGGGTACATTTTCCCCTGTGGAGGTTGTTGACGCCGCCGTCCAAACGGATTATCCCATTAGTAGGAATACCTTTTCTCCTACCACAGATGTTGATCCTGAGGAGGTGATGAGCCAGGGTACCTTTTCTCCGGCCACCACAAGCAGAGAGTTTCGCGAAGACCCAAGTCCTGGTTCCTTTTCTAAGGCGGACGCTCCTAGCAACGATTCCCATCCCGACGAAACGAACCCTTCTGCTGCATGGGCTGCACACAGCATCCATCCTTCTCTATTGCTACCGCATAAACCGATTGAAAATGACTGGGCAGAGGCCGAAGACTGGTCGGACGATCTGGAGGGCGAACACGAGAATGAAAGGCCCGTTTTAAAGGAGGAAGTTAGTCATCCTCAGGGGAGGAAATTCGAGGTATTCCAACGTGTGACAGTTTTGTGAGTAGGACTTGCCCGTTGTACTGAGAATAACCTCCAAAAGGACTTTCACAACTCGTCGGATCATTCAACACATCGTTTCCGTTCCATCATCGGGCCAAAGCATAACTATATTATCGATCTTCAGGCAGGTCAGGTCTGCAGAAACATTTTTAGAATTCGAAGATCGCGAATTTGCCAACATTGTCCTCAAATCGCAGCAACAAAAGCCGTTCCCATTTGATATAACACTCTCTTCAAATATCACCCATCCGATTCAGAGTTCTCTTGGTATTTGGCTATCGGAGGGAGCCTCCATCCACTTGAGACTCGATTTTGATCGAAGGGATAAAGAAGATATCGTTTCGGGACACTGGTTCCCTCGGAGCCGATCCAAAGCTTCTCCACAGTCCACCAACTCCTCCCGTTGCGATCCAACCAGGATGTCTCCCCAGAAGACCTGGACAGGGTCATGGCTGGGGATAGGAAGGAAGTATTCGAAGCAGGAGATTACCAAAAAGTTGTTCTCTCCAGAATGATTCACCTAATTTGGTTAGACAATAAATCAAACCTCTTACGAAGCGAAAATCAAAGCATGGGCACTAAGCATTGCCCCAAGAATGAGACCGAAGGACTTATGGCGTGCCGAAGAATGCAAAAACGGATATTTCATAGGTCTTCACAGTATCGAAGCCGCCAAATATATGAAAGACAGCCTTGCGGACCACCTACACCTTCGATATCGAGCGTCGAGTGTTGAGTTTGTGAGTGACTTTTGGGAGCTCCTCGAGAGTTTCAAGTCACATGTGTGGTAGAACGCCTTAGGGTCCGCGCTAAATTTCAAATTTCAGAAATGACCCTTCGCGCTGGCGCTACCCTTGGTGACTGCACCGAAGGCCAACCAAACACTAGCGACTCCAGGCTCGAGCGACTCCAGGTGCTCGTGGCGTCCGGGTAGCCTACCTGGCCCCCGAGGCCCTCGAAAGGGCGAAGGGGGTTGGCCAATGAGAGTCGAGGAACTATGCTAGCGTCAGGGAGAGTAGAACACGGAAACCGTGATAAATATGTGGGAGGGTCAATTGGCTTGCGTGAGATAGGTACGTATTAGAAAGGATTCCGCCAGTCATTTAACTCTCAACGACATCATCACATCATTTGCCCGTCATTGACGGATCAACACGGGCGTTCAATAGCGTCAGTCATAATCAATGACAGCTTCGCCAAACACAGGCTCAGTCCGAAAACTACTATCACGAACGATCTCCAAATTAAAGCCATCAGTCCCTGATCCCTCGTTACAACCATCTGCCTCACCCGCATCACCATTGAAGGAAAACGCTGAAGTCAAGGCGTTTCTCAACTCGACCGTTTCCGAAAAATTCAGTCAGAAACAATTCCGAAGACTCGCGAGAAGGCAACATGAACGAGAATTCGGGTCCGAAGCAGACGAGTATACAATGGAGATAGGACGGCGGAATCCTGCGTTAAATCGGTATACCGATGTCGCTCCCTACGACTCCTCTCGAGTGATTATTTCCTCTTCCGACTATGTCAATGCATCTTATATCCGGACTCCGTATCGGACGTATATCGCGACTCAGGCCCCCCTGCGCAGCACGGTAGGCGCCTTCTGGAAGATGATATGGGAAAACATACAAGGTACAAAGGAGGATACGGTCTCCACAATAATCATGTTGACGCAATGCGTCGAGGGCCATGTCGACAAATGCACTCGGTACTGGCCACGGGCAGTCGAACATCTCGAATTCCCCTACCATTCATCAACACTGACAGTGCACCTCCTCGAACAGGAAAACATCAACAACGCCGACTGCACAATCAACACCATTGCCCTGTCTCTCGACTCGGGCCCCAAATTCACCGTCATGCACATGCTGTATAATGGCTGGCGGGATATGTCGATTCCGCTTTCAACAGAGACGTTCTTGAATTACTTTGCACTGTACAGGAAGTTTCATACCAGTGAGGCGGCGCCGGTGGTTCATTGTTCGGCGGGGATAGGGAGGACGGGCGTGTTTATTGCGCTGGATTGTTTATTTGAGAAGGTGCCGACGATGACGGTGCAGGAAGTTGTAAAGGATCCGGTATTTGAGATTGTGGATCAGATGAGAAAGGGCAGGATGAATATGGTGTATCGGGCTGCGCAGTTGGAATATGTATATATGCTGTTCAGAGAGATGATTCTCGGAGCGGAGGAAAAGGAGTGATTGTATGGGGTGAGATTGGAAGGGAGGTGTCAAATGGCGATGATATCAAATGGATTCATTGGAAGCGTGAAGCTCCGCTACACGACCTCAGCTATTACTGCCGCTTCTTTCGAAGGTGATGTCCTCAGAGGTGAAATCTTTGGAAATTGCAAGATACTTACTCTGTCGCTTCGTGTTCTGCCTGGTCTGCAATGCACTGATCCCCAGCTTGACTGTACCGAGGTGGAGGGACAGGATTGACATCCATTAATCAGTCACTACATCCCGTCCGCCCCGTCCCCTCGAAGCGATATCCCTGTCCGTCTCGTCCAGACAATGGCGGTCAAGGAGACCGCAGCAGCAGGTCGCCTTTCCCCTGAAAGATCCAAAAATTCCACGATCGTCTCCCGTTGGGTTCTCGGTTAGTTTTGCGCGATTTTCAAAGAGCTCATTCCAAAAGTCAAAAATGCGGGAGTACGCTCGCCGGCAAGTGGAAGTCTTGGCTGATAACAGGATATCGCAGGCGATGGCTGCGGGTCGGCAGTGAGCACTCGTGTTCTTAACGTACATACGTCGAATTTAATGGCTCCTGTTCCAGCCATGCGCGCTTTGGCCCTTGCGAGCCGCCCAGCGTGGCCCTGTTTTTTCGGTTTACGAGGGTCGTATTATTGGATGCGTGATTTTAAGCCGACGCGCCCAATGACAGCAGGAATTGAGCTGAAGCAGCAAATTGGATGGGGCGCGTTAATCAATCAAACGGGGCAAATCTCGGCGATTGGTTAATCTCACAAACCTAAATTGCTGAGCGAATCGCCGAAGTTTCTATTTCAGGCTGCCCCCCTAATTCCACTCCACAACATTTATTAAGATTGTATGCGAGCGATCAAAGCTTTTCTACCCGGTCTCATTTAAGAATCACAGGCCCGCCGCACACACACCCCTATCTA
>Ga0302325_10017982_pt1 | contig 14910 bp, 10 predicted proteins | sample Palsa_T0_2_FD_201948 | JGI IMG/M metagenome (GOLD analysis project Ga0302325, IMG submission 201948) | Peat permafrost microbial communities from Stordalen Mire near Abisko, Sweden - Palsa_T0_2 | ecosystem: Environmental > Terrestrial > Soil > Palsa > Peat permafrost | place: Sweden: Abisko... | reverse complement strand
TACGAAACTCTGCGATGGTCGCTTGCGTCGAGAAACGGCGGGGTTTCTCTCTCAACCTTTCTTGCGTTGAGTAGGGCTACAAGCTTCATGGGGATCACCGATTTAATCCGAGTAAGGGGCTGGCATCAAGTATTATGCATCCAAAGGTTGGCATTTGTTGTTTTCATTTAACCTTTCTCTGCTCTCATGCTAAACCATTTCCAGGCTTCTCTCGAAAGCGCTCTGCTTTTTCCTCGGAGTCGTGTTATTCCGTAAGTCTACCACCTCATTAACTAATTCTGGCCTTATACTGACATTAAGACAGTCAACGTAAACTATGCTATGATATACACCCCTGATGGGAGTCCGCCTCTGAACATAATTGCGGGAGTAACTCCGATCTATGGCTTCATAGACCTCCCGTCGTGGGTACTCGATATTTACATCGAAATATACTCAAAAGACATCCTTATGGATATAACACTTGTTAAAAGCATCCCCCCATTGACTTGTAGTGGACCTGACTGCACCTCATTCTTTCTTCCAGGAGGACTTGATCTACTTCGCCTTGCCAACGGTGGCCCTAATGCCACTTTATTTTCAGCTCCGCCGAGAAACGGAACATCAGCGTTTATTACGAATAACGCTCCAGGATATCATGTGGAGTATTTCCCAGTCCCTAAAGGGTTTGGGTTCAACAAGACCAGTGATTGTACTACTTATGGAGGAAGTAGCAATGAAGCAATAAACATTTGCGTATCTGCAGAAGGGACACAAATCTACGCAGGTGAGTAAACGAAAATAATTATATTCTTGTGACTTACTAACCATTTAGGTTGGAGCATATGCCCAACAGATCTCTTCACCACGGGCCAATGTCTTACTAACACAACATGGACCGACCAGCCCAACGAATCTACAGTCCTTAACATCCAAAAACGCTATGCAACCGTTGCATTCGATGTCATTAACTTTTCAATTCTCTCAATCGAATCGATTAGTGATCCAGTCATTACAACTACAACCTTTATTGCCGAAGCCGTTGGAAACCTGACACACATTATCTCTCTAGCCTTCTCTTCTATCCCAAGCACGCTTAACGCTTCAGACCCAAATTTCCCAACTTACGCTAGTTCTTGGGGCTCTTATTGGATATTAGGTTGGGCGTTAAGGCTATATGAAGATGATTATAAGAATTATCCAGGTGGTCCGCTTGATGTATTAAAATCATTCCTTACGATCCCTATTCAATTTTCAACTACAGCCTGGCAACTGGCTTCTTGGGATACACTCCCATCCGATCTCAACACTACTGGCACGTATGCAATTTCCTCTCCTCGTGTTTTGGGGAAACAATGGATGTTGATTGCATTTGCTACTGGTGCTGGCTCTTTGGTTCTTTCATCTGTTTTGGGTTTGCTTTGGGCTATTATTTTTGGTCCAATGACGCCTAATCCGTCGCGTTGGCCGGAAGCGGATATGCTAGCCAGATCTAGAATCCAGAGAACCGAGAATAGTGATGAAGAAGAATTGGGGGGTATTATTATACCGGATTTGGAGAGTTTTGCTGGGCCGAATGGTTTGGGAAATGAGACGTCAAGTACAGTCAGAGCTTGTATTCGTGGAGAGAGAGTTTTTGTAGGAAATATGGGAGGAGCGATTGCTGTTGCAATGAAAGGTGAAGGAGTTGGAGTTTTGAAAGCTGGAACTGAGTACCGTTGAGTGTATCCTAGAAAAATGCTCCAAATAGTGTCAGGACATCGGACATCGGACATCGGACAGGGATTCTTTAACATCAAGGGTTCTATAAAGGCAATACCGTATCCGAATACGTTGAATAAAAGGGAAAAAAACCTCATACTGCATTATAGCATTCTTTGTCCATTTTTGAATCGCCAAGAATTGTGAAGCATGTTAAATAGGTTGGTTTTATCCACCAAGGAGAGCTTACCTCAGTAGCATAGGCATAAACCAACAGTTTTTCTAGTCATCTCCCCTTCTTTCCTTCATATTATCAATTGTATTAAATTCATGTCGTATTCGATGCCTCGTTATGCGTATTGTTGTACGGAGATCGCGGTATAAAGTGACAGGAATACAGGGCATTTGGAGTCTGAGCCCACTATAGTGCTCAATTTAGGCTTTGAGCACGCCATAAGTCTCTATATCTCTAGGCTATGTTCCTTGAAAGCAAGCTGTGGGATACCTAAAAGGCTGAGGAAGATCTTCAGGTGTGTTAGCGCTGCTAGCAGAGCAACTATAGCGCTCGGACGCTACAAGAGCAACTCTTATAGGGCTTATTAGCGAGCGAGATCCTGTAAGTACGGGGGATAGGTTATTAAAAGGTATGGCACTCCTTTTTGAAGGCTTATCAAAGGCTTATGGCGTGTTTTCAGGGCAGGGGCCTGGAAATATAAGGACTTTTAGCGACTGAGCTTACTAGAAAAGAGTGCTATAGCGGGCTCAGACTCCAAATGCCCTGTATTCCTGTCACTTTATGCCGCGATCTCCATATAAGAGATTCACGGAGATCACTCTCTCTTTCGTTATAATTAGGATCGCATGAGATCGCTCTCCCTTCCCATTGAGAGACCACGTCTTTATTTGAACAAGAGAACGCGCCTCTATCGTCAGGCGCTTATATGCCGGGCCTTCCTTGCAAAGCCCCTAATAGCACACCAAACGGTAAGTCACTCTTAATATAACGCGTAAGTCGTCGTTTTTCCAATTTATCAATTAGATTATACGAGCTACTTTATAGAACATACCGTCGTACGAATCAAGTCCGCGGGGCCCGACTCTCCTCACCCCTACACCTCTTCGTATACCTCACCTTATCCTATACTCTCCCCCCCATAAAATATAGCGCAGCAGGGGTACGGTGTATGCCAAAACGACCGTGCCAGCCCGGTCACGCTACACTTTAAACCGGAGGGGGGAGTACTTTGTACACACTGTGGCGGTAAATATCGCGATTCCGGCATCCTGTAAACTTAGTTCAGTTCAGTTCAGCCAAGTCAATCCAACACCAATTAAACTCCCTCCTTTTAGGTTGTATCTTGATCTCCTGCTACAATATATAGTCCCGAGATTATATGACGTCGAAACCGCACTTAAATCACGAGTTAATCACGAGATCTTAGCTAAAAATCACGACAATCACTATTTTAAGCTTTAAGTTTTAATTACTATTTAAGGGGTTATTAATTTAAGCTATATATATTAAAAGGTAAGCCCTAGCTATCCTTTTAAGGGGGGGGGTGGCGTTTTATAATTCGCCCTTTTTACGTCCCTAGAAAGCGCTACCTTAGTGCTCGCTTAAATCTTGATCACGTGAATGCATGCGGAGGGAACGGGACCAGCCTGGGGCAGGGAGAGCAAATTGCGGGCAGGATGGTTTGTTGTGTACCCTGCGTTCTCATTGTCCCCTGAATTGATGCCTGCTTGCTCCCTCTCTCTCTCTCTCTCCCCCTCGGATTATTCCTTTCAATCCCAATACTTCCTGGTCCCTGAAACTCATTTCAGATAAGCGCATTCGTTGGCACTTCTGAGGGAACGCAATCGCATTTCGAAAACGCGAATAAACATGCAAGAACAGCAGAAACCACCAGAACATACTCGTGGGATCTGAGTGAGATAGCGCGTCAAGGAATGCACCAGAGCGGCGACAAGGTCTCTTCAAAATATGTCATGAATTCATATTTCGTCTCCTCTGCTTTCTAGGCAGGGGGGTATCACTCCAAAACCAATCAAACGCCCCGACACCCCAACAAAAACGTCCTAGAATCGATCGCTCGAGAATTTGTATGAGGAATGAAAGAAGCCCTGGACTACTCCTTGTCCTTGAATCCTCTCCATCAGTCCGTCTTTGGCCTCTCTTCCTCTGGCAATGGAGTCGGTAGTACCTCACCGAACCATCCCTTATATTCGTCGCGCAACTTGGCAGCTTTGTCCTTCTCGTGCTTTTTTTCCGCCCTCCGAATGAGATTCTTGTATTCTGCTCGACGCTCGTTATCGTATAGCTCCTTCGCTTCGTCGTATATTTTCTTCTTCGCGCCTACAAGCTCCTTCTTCTTTTCGGGGGTCGGCTTGGGGTTGATCTTTTTCCACCCTTCTAATCTGAAGCCGTGCCAATCCTCTTTTGCCTGGATCATCTTCGATTCGAGCTTTTTTATTTCCTCGGCTATGAATGGATCAGTCTTTGTGCTGGTAGGATGAGAGAAGTGGTAACCTTACTGTTTGGACCAGCGTCAAAGAGCGCTTTGCCACCAGGGCCACCAAGGTCACCCATGAGATTCGGCACATCTAGGATATTGTTCTGTCGGATAGAATGTGCGCCAATGATAATATCATAATTCGGATGCTCTGAGACGAGAAAACGCATGTCGCGGAACATCCTGGTGCTGTTACTGTGGTACCATGTCAAGCAGATGGCACCTTCCGGGATAAGTCTGTGGCCTGTGATTCCCGTGGCCCCGATCTCCTCCTCTTTTGTCAGTCCGAGGAAGTTCGTCTCCGAGTAACCGAGAACGTCGACGAGAAAGGCTCTGGATACAATGTTGCCTTGCAAGTTGCCAGTGTCGATGGTGCATTTAGCTTCTTTCGGTACAAGATGTCGGTGTTCATCTCTTTCAGTTGAAAGCACATAGACTGGTAAAACCCATGGAGAATCGAGGTGGATCTGATTTGCAGTCAGTCTCCACTTGCTTTCACGGTTACTTTTTCACCCACCTCGCGATCCTCGGGTTCTCGTCGCGCTATCGAGGAGATCTTCTGGAAGTGCTTATTTTTTCGTCGCCGTGGTATACAGAAGACCGCCAGTAAATGATCAGACCAGTCATAGTCTTTTACATCGTTGGTCGTTCCGTCCATCACGTCCATCCTCGGTTCCAGCGTTGCATCGTAACCGACCAGTGTGAATCGAGAGCTGCTAGATCGCATGGAGGGTTTGACGGACGGCGAACGCATGCTGCTTTGCGCTTCAAAGATTATTTCTTCACAGCAATTTCTGATATATTGATTGCGACGTGGGATTCGGGGGCCAGGCTGCGAGGAACGAGGCTAGAAATAACTTTCGCAGCAACAACGCCACGGACCAGCCAACCTGTTCAGTCTCCAAAGGATGGTTCGCCTTTCACAGAGCCTCACCGACCCTTCACTCAACTGCGGAACAGCAAAAAGCGGCAAAGTGCTCTAGATTGTGGTTTTCGAAAGGAATCTGCGCAGAAAAGGCCTGCTGGCTTTTCGTGGGGTCTATCTGGGGTTACACACCAGCAAGGATCGTTGACAAAGCTGATCTAACTCCCCAGCCCGTGCATCCTGTCCGGTAAGTCCGACACCCGTAGCCCTCCAAATGTATCCGCTTTCTTTCCTTTTTTCCCCCCAAGGCAGCCGTGGTTGCCTCGCGGCAGACGTGCGAGGAGGTGGTCCTGCTGATAGAGGGTGCAGACGCGAAATATATGCTGGCTGTTCAGCCTATAGTGCGTGCCGTGTCGGCGCTTTTGAAGTGGTGTGATGAGGCTCTCGCAGAGAGAAGTAGCGGTCAGCTGGCCGGATTGTTACGCTGGTTCAGCTTATTACTACTCGTATCACCGGAGAGGACGCCAGTGTGCGGCGTATCGATCATCAAGCACTCACATGACTCAACATACTAGGGACTCCATCCATACTCTTGTCTCCGTATAAAGACATGACGGTCTGTCTCTTTTGTGAAGACTTTTCTTTTCGCACGTTGTTGAGGCATGTCCGGAGTCGGACACGTTGGTTGGTGGTGCATGATTCGTGGGCCGATCACAGCCTACCATAACGCATCAGTGTCCACGACTCGAACGAGGCCACGAAAGACAATAGGGGCGGGTGTGTTACTGCAAAGTGGCTGTAACATATAGCTTTGTGAATCCTCAAGTGAGGTAAATTGGTTGCGATTTTCAAGAAGTGGAAGTGTTGATGTTATATACCACAGCAGTCCGACACTTCTTGGAGCCTCGATAACCCGACTTTACATCTGTTTGGTTGCTGAGCTCAAGGCATCCATTATATGAGGCTCAGCTCTGGATAATTGCAGCGAAGCGAAGCCTCTCTCATCGCATCCGCTCGATGATGCAGCAGAGTGCAGCAGACAGATGCATGGCGGGATGGACGGCGTCGATGCCAGCGCATCATATCCCGTTTACTATCAATCTGAATTTACCTCTTTCTGCGGTTAACTTTACTTGTCGGGGTTGAACTTGTTATTATTGATTTACATCTGGTCTTTCATCTGCGTGAAGGCCTTTGGCCTGGGCTGCTCCTGTTTACCCAGAATCATCTTCAACTCCGATAACGTGGGCAAAAACACACGGTAAAAACCATCCCACCATCAATGGAAGCCACCTTGACTGCAATCACCAGGTTGGATATGATCGACGAGCTCTATTGGACTTCATTTGACTAATCAGAAACCACATCACTTACACCGAACACGCAGCAAAGAGTAGTTGCATTGCAGGTCTGCATACTTCACTCGCCGTCCACGAATGTCAGCAGGCTGAAGATTAAGGCGTTCCCCGAGATGAATATTACTCGTCATGGAGCAGACACACTCTCACGCCAGGAAAATCTCTTCATTTCAGCGCAACCCTCAATGCTTCGCAGAGCCAGAACTCCGAGCAGTACCTGACAGCAGACCAGACGTGATCTGAAGAGGAGATGTTGTCACTCGTACATGAAGAGCTGGTGACAACACGAGCGAGGACATGCTCTTTGGTCAGGAGATGGGATATGCTCTTTCGTCGGGAGAGGAGGCGATGGTGAGCCTTTTTTGGCGGTGCAAGCCTGCTCACTGTGTGGGAACCGGCATCGCCTTCCCGGGCGAATGATACAGAGAAGCACACATGCAGATGCATTCAAGTTTTGTTTAACCCCGTAAGCCTTATCGCCTGGTCCTCCCTTCTGTCCTCTCAGCTACGATCAATCTAGCACTAACTAGATTCGGAGTCCACTAGGTGATCCACCTCGCCCAATGCGGGGCTTCGCTGCACTTCTCTCTGTTGGGCACCGACTTTCATCTCCCTGCATGGACGGAAGCCTCAAATATCGGTGAACAACACATCACGCAATTACAGAGATCCCGTCCGCGGTAGCAGCTGCGCCTCAACTTGAAATCACACTTCAAAGGCGAGATCGAGGAGTATTTCCACACCGAGCATTGCCAATTCTTCATGTTTCCTCGCCAGCCAGAGGACTAGATTACATAACCTCTTAAATGATTTAAAACGATAATGCCGATGACCATCTACACTCATAACCCAAAGCATTCGGTCATGGCGAACACGAGCCTACCCAGAGCCCCAGATTCTCCCTTCTCACAGGCGCCCACCGAAGTCGCCTCTACAGCCGATCCTGCGGACGATGTCAATCGCCCAGTCCCCGGGTGGCCCACCCTAGCACATATCATCTCCCAGAGGCCTGACCTCGAAGCGTTTGCATCTTTTGCAGATCTCCACATAAAGTCTTTGCTTTATTATCAAGCAGAACTTATTCATCTAAGGAAAGCTTTACACGAAGTAGAATGGGCAGACTATCGTAAGTCTGATGATGATGACGACTCTAGCCTGTTCGCAGAAAACCTGGGTTTCTTGATTGAGGCTCGAGATGAAAGCATTGAGCAGAAGAAGGCGCCACCCCAACAATGGGTTCTCATTGAAAAGATCCGAGTTACCCTGGAAAAATACAGTAAGCTGCTTTCTAGATGGTCAGAGAAAACACCACTGACTTGTTATTCCAAAAGATGCTGCCCTGTCGCAAGTCTCAAATTTAACAGCCCTTCGGGAGGCCGACAGTGGCAATGTCAAATCCTTAAAAGGCTGTGTGAAATTGGCTGCCAAGGACCATTCGACCCTCGCAGGTGTTGGAGCTTCCACCTGGGGGGATCTCAGCCAGATGTCACCTGATCAGCCATCACTTCCCCAGTTATTTTGGGGTCTCTTCACAGGCTTCTTTACCTCCCCAGACAGTGAACGGAAAGCACCCGCAGGAGTGTTTCAAGAACATCTCATCGTGCCTAGTGAGGAGAAAAAACCAGATGACTTGACGCAATGGGTGGCTGGGAGCTTTATTCCCTTCTACGACCAGCTGAGGAAAAAGAAGCTCGTTCCGTTCTACAACAAATACATTATTCCACCATGGAACCTTCTTGTCTTACTCTGCTGTATTCCTGTCTCCCTATGGCGGCTTGTATTTCCCATCAAGTGCTGCAAAATCGATGAAGAGAAGAGAGCCTCGGATGCATCAAGCGGCGGCACTTTATCTCACACAACCAGCAACACATCTAACGCTACACGCGTCACCGTTACGACAGACACGACCGATTCCTCAGAAAGAAGCATAACGAACTGTATCACACAGTACTCTGGCAATTGGATTTTACGCGTAACATCTCTCTTGACGACAGTCGTAGCCTGTCTCCTTCCTGTCGTCGCAATCACTGTCCTCGCTAGAGTACATAAGATGAGCTTGATACTCGGTCTCATTGCTGTTTTCACAGCTATTTTTGCGATTGGATTGGTTCTGCTTTCGTCGTCGAGCTCAAGAGTTGAGATTTTTACTGCTACTGCTGCGTAAGTTTTCCTTCCTATTCCTCGATCTTGAATTTAGAAACTGGTTTCGAGAGGGGAGCTGATGATCACAGGTTCTCAGCTGTTATGGTGGTTTTTGTGCAGAATCAGATTGGGCCGCAGTAGAGTGGGAAACGGGAAGAGTTCTTGGTAGGCGGGGGGCGGGGGGCAGGAGTTGATACGGTAGGTGGTGGGTTTGCTTTTTTGGAGGAGGGAAAGAAGGCGAATTTAGGGGTTTTTATGACTTACGTTTTATGATTTCATGACTTATGGATTCTTGCGTTACGGCTCGAAAAATGTTATTATTTAATGATCTCGAAATCAACATCACACCAATAACTAGAATCAACTGCGAATGTCGTATGAATTGAAATACTTTGAGATGAGATCGAAGGGTACTATAAAGTCTGAGACACAGGAACAAAGAATTATTCAATCAGCTTTTAAGCGTTAGGGCAAAGCACGAACGGCTAAAATTCGGCAAGAAGAGATGATGCCGTTATGAAATAGGCAGACAACGAGTCCCAAACCTGAACCTAACCAAACAACATTACCCTCCGTCCACTCCTACAACTTCTTTGCCAACTCATCATCCTTCCCATAAGCACTCGCTTCGCCCCCCAACACCAACTACCTCCTCCAACACAGCAGCCCCAAGCCGATTCCTCGCCCCCTTCTCAACCGAAACCGCAAACTTATACACAAGATTAATCACTATCCCTACAACAAACCACCAATCCGTCACCTCGTCAAGATACCAGTATTAACAACGCCTGGATGGACCGCAGCAACCGTGAACTGCGAATACAGTTTGTTAGCCTGCTGTGGCCATACCGACCATAACCGCTTAGACCATTCGCTGTTGTTTTGAGGGTATCAAAAAGTATGCCCTATTTAGATGCGTACACATAGCTATGTGAGATATTGACACGATTCGCATATTGCGTGGGGGTCGCTTGCCGTCTTCACCAGGATCGGGAGCAAGAGTTTCGTTAAGAGAGCGTGACCCATATAGTTTGTTCCAAACCAAGGCTTATAACTATTCGTAGTCAGAACCAGGGGCACTGCAATAATGCCCGCATTTAGCACGAGGATATCCAGACGCTGAGCCTACGCGAAGGAAGTTTCGGCTGCCCGCTTCACTAAGTCAAAGGAGGCCAGGTTATGCAAGAGATCGAGAAGATATCTCTAGGTTGCCCTGGTACCATTTTGAGCGTAAGATATTTGAGAGCTAGCTATTATTTAGAGATATTTTTATATATTATTTGATAGTTATCTTTATTAGACTGTCTTATGTTAGTGATCAATCAATGCCTCGAAAATTGAAGCACAAAAGCCAAAGTTAAACCCTTAATCTTCTAAAATCTTGGCTAAAAAAAGGGCTTGATTCCATAATAGAGGGCCAAAATTCGTCCCCTTCCCAAGTGATAAATAGCTAGATTGGGCCCTTTTTAATTCTAAAAATAGGTTAAGCTTTATAAGCTCTTTTGTAATACTACTTAGCCTTAAAATATGCCACTATACTTATATAAAAGTTAGAATTAACACTTTTAGCATTAAAATCGAGGCTTTTAATTGATTTAAATTAAGTAAAATTGACAGAGCACAAGCTAAGGCGTTCTTGGCTATAGCTAAATGAATATGTTTACGTTTTTGTTTTACTTTTCGGCTTTCCTTTTGTAAGTATACATTAAAGGATATATAAGTCCGAGTTCCAATTATAGCACTTTAAGCAAAACTTTAAAATCTATATAATAAGCTTTATAGCAAAAAGCCAAAGTCCTCCCTTTTCGATTTTAGAAATTTAATTGCCCCTATAGCATAGTGATATTAAAGGTCACAAGTGACTTTTATAGTAAGAGTAAAAAAGAAAGGCCAAGAATCGCTTAAAGTGCTTAAACCTAGCGATTCCTGGCCTTTTTTATTACTCTCACTATAGAAGTCACGTGTGACCTTTAATACCTATGATCTTTTAATAATATATATCTTTATAAGTTTTTATTAAAGAATATCTAAAACTATTATCCTTCTAATTTACTTAATTAATATAAACAATTAAAGTAGATTTAAGATTTGTTTAAGTTGTTCCAAAAAATATAATAAAAAGATATTTGTTAAAAAAAATTTATATTATATTTAAAACCATTATTTAAAACCAAAAAGCTATTAACTTTAATTAAAAAAGAAGGAAAATATACTATTTAAAATCCCTTTTTATTAGTTTTATTTAAAAAAAACTTGAGAAGAATAATATATATTAAGAGATTATATTTTTAAATTTCAAATTCAAGACTAATTAGCTTAAAGAGAATTATATCAATATCAATTAGATAATTAATTAAATTAAAAGCGTTTTCAAAAAATAAAATATTTGGCTAAAGTGATTCTTTTAATATTATTTTATAAAGAGCCTAAAGTTTAAGTTTTTATAAGAGCATAAAGCTATGATTATAGTGGGCAAAGTTTAGTAAATTATAAGGCTATGCGCGTAATTGCCATTTGTGTATTGTGGTGGGGTCACGTGGCACCTGCATGTGACCTAAGCGAAGGAACATAAATATCGTAATTTAGGACACTTGTACACTTAGTTCTTCAGTTAACAAATGCATTACCATTTGCACTCCCTCTATTTATTTAGTTATATATCTATAAAGTCGATTTTACACTACTACATTAGTGTGCGACGCAAGGACAATTAAAGGCTATAAAGTCGCTACAATCTCTTGGATCGCAGACAAGAGTATATATTATTGCCGTCGCTATTATTCGTTATTTGTATCGTTGTTAGATTGCATCTTACGCTATAGCTATAGCATTTCTTTATACCTTGAGCTCGCACGCGAGCATTTAATTTAGAGTTCGATTTTAGGGCATTTGGCATCGAGCTTATACAATTAGTCGCGTTTACCCCTATTTAACACTTTATTACAAACCTCTTTTTACAATTGCTTTGCAATAGCATCCTTCCTTCCCTTTTCTCTTATATGACAAGAGCATCTTACAAAGACGAACACGAGTCGAATACCTCCTTTTTAACACAAGACACGTGTAAACTAGCAAAAGATTAAACTTAGAAGCTTAACTACAAGAAACTTGAAACTTGCATTAGTAGCTTGCAGTATTAAACGGGCAGAAGCTAACGGTATTAAGCAAAGCTATTTCCGAAGGATTAAGCTAAAAACACAAGAATCGAGGATATACTTAGATATTTGGTTTAAATCGAGCAAAGAAGTGTATTTTTAAAGCTATAATTAGACGAGAGCTTAAATGACGTGAGCAAGACTTGCTAGTCGGTTCGAAGACGATTAATAGGCTCTTGTCTACGCAATATAGCATATATATAGAGCTATTCTTGCTGTTTTAGTTATTTTGGCTATCTCGTGTGCTCGGGACGAGCACTTGTCTAGGAGGGACAAATGTAATAGGGTCACGTGGCACCTGCATATGACCTAAGCGAAGGAACATATGTATTGTAATTTAAGGCACTTGTACACTTAGTTCTTTAGTCAACAAATGCATTACCATTTGCACTCCCTCTATTTATTTAGTTGTATATCTATGAAGTCGATCTTACACTACTATAGTATATATACTCTCCTTCTTACCCTTTTCTTCTTTAAGCAAGCGTTGAGGAGCTGCAATTATACAGCTTTTAACTCTATATTTTAAGCGCCTTTTCCCCCTTTATAATTTCAAATAAAATAAAATAAAATAAAATAAAGTTTAATAAGTGCAAAACTAGTAAAAGGCTTAGAAATAAGCGTTATATATATATAATTTTATATTATTACCTTTAGATTTTAATATTGCTAAAATATTTAAGCCTTTGATTTTATTAAAGGATTATATTTGTTATTTGGTAAGCATAAAAGTCTTAAAAGTGGAAAAGACCACATTTTTCTATTGTATATAATGTTTAAATAACTTTAAAATTACTAGATTATATACAAATTCAATAAAAAAGATTACTAGAAACTGGGCGTGAATATTTGTTGCATGGAAAATGCGGTTGTGTTGTATATAATATGATTCATAGAGAAAAAATGGGGCGAAAGCCCGGCTATATACACGAAATGGGATCACATGACCTAAAGTCATGTGAGGTGAAGTGTCAATGTAACAATATCTTTAAAAATCACGTGAAGTTCGTCAAATATTATTCGACAAGGTCAACTAATTCTCAAATTCGATAAGAGCCTTGCTAAAAATGTGGTTCGATTCTATTAACATTTATGTGCTAATTTAAATAAGTCATTTGAAAATTACTTAACTTTTAAACAAGAAATAAGAGATAAAGTTGGGCATAGGTAAAAAAAGAGAGATCTAGAGCTTTTTATAGGGCGGTATCCATCTAGAGGGTTTTTAGATAAATGGATACCCAGGATCTGGTCTAGATAGGTGGATTATCTATTGAATTGATCATGTGACTATAATTAGATAATTAAAGAGCTTAATTTTTGGCGCTTAGCCTTACTTAGCACGCACTTTAGAAACACCAAATAATGCATATACTCTTGAGTCCTAAACCACCCACGCACATGTTACTATTAGCAAATATGCCTAGGAACAAACAACAAGCTCTTAAATTCGTTGTATCTCTATATCCAAGAGTTATAGGTAGTTTACCTCCTCTGCTATCGCTCCCAAAGCGTAGTTGTGGGAGAATAAATATACAATTTGCCCCTTAAAGCTCACTCTAAAATAGACTTAATGACATTATATTCCCCTTAAACCCTCCTTATTTTCTAATAGAGGGTATCCATCTATTAAAAATCGCTCTAGATGGTATCTAGAGCCGATTTCTTTCGGATTCATCCCTTTTTACCCATACCCCTGCCCAAGTCAAATAGGAGATGGTTCGCAGCTGAGTTTCGTGGCTTGAACCTACTCGACCTCCCGGGCACGTGCACCACGAAAATACATACAAAATCGCGAAAACTTACACCTTTTAACTTTTAATAACTTTATAGACTATTAATAATTTAATATCGGGTTTGATATTACAAGTAGAAAAATACTTAGGCCCTAAGACTAAGACTTTATATAAGTTCTATTTATAGAATATTTATACTTAAAAATAAGGCTTAAATTCGGTATTTTAGGAAAATACTAATGAAATAGTTTTATTTATTAATAAAATAACTAAAAATATACTATTTAATTTTTGGAAATATCTATATAATTAGCTTAATATTTATATAATAGCTTTAGCTTATTAAGTAATTTTACTTTATTAAAAGTGAAAAGTTTAAAGTTTATTAAATAATAAATAAATAATAATTTAAAGAGACTTAAGTAAAAGTACTTTATAAAATTATAATATTATATTAATAAAAGACCATATAAGGTTTAAAAACTTATATATTTTTATATATTTCTTTTATATAATTTATATTACTATAATATATATTATAACTTAACTTTTGTAAATTCTTAAGTTTATATAATAGTCTTAAATTGCATTTTAGTTAACTTAAAATTAAGTATATAAAAAGGTAGGTTAATATTTATATAAGCGAAATCTATTAGTTCTATTAACTTAAAGACTAATAATATTATAAGGAAATGTTTGAAATTAAATAAAATATATAAGGATGTTGTTAGTAAGCAATAAGGCAATGTGAACAATTTAGTGGATTCCAAAGAGTATATTTAGTATAAAACTAATCTTTGCCCCTTTAGCAAGTGCAAGTAAATATCCTTAAAGCTTATAGCTTATAAGGATATAAGACAAGTTAAATATTCCTCTATTGCAAATTAAATATTACTTCGGGAGTTCTAGTGCTTACAAGTCACTTGATCCCTAGCATTACTAGCCTTATATATATAGCTAACTTCTTATATATCACAAGTATACCCCCTCTTAAGATCTTGTCCTTAAAATTATCCAATTAGAGTCTTCGAAATAAGTTTTATTAGAAAGGGTAATAGTATAATACAAGCGCGATATAATTAGTCGAAATTTGCATAGCATAAGCTATACAAGTATGCAATTAGTTAATCCAAAAAACTAAAAAAAATAGCAAGAGAAATAGCCTAGCTTATTACTTCCTTGCATATTAATCTTAAATCCTTAAAAATATAATATATATCTTTAAAAGAAAGCAAGAATTAGTATTTATATTATATATATAACTATTAAATTGCATAAGAAGTAACAAAAAGGCTCTTAGAAGGTAAGCACTTAAAGGGCAAGCGCACTAGTTGCTTCCGGAAATAGATTAGTGTCAAATTTGGAGTAGTTCCTTTATATAGCTTAATAACCGATTTCTTTAAGCCCTTTAAGCTCTCAAGTATAAAAGCTCTCGATTAGTGCTCCTACTTCTTCTAAAAATAA
>Ga0302325_10017980_pt1 | contig 14911 bp, 12 predicted proteins | sample Palsa_T0_2_FD_201948 | JGI IMG/M metagenome (GOLD analysis project Ga0302325, IMG submission 201948) | Peat permafrost microbial communities from Stordalen Mire near Abisko, Sweden - Palsa_T0_2 | ecosystem: Environmental > Terrestrial > Soil > Palsa > Peat permafrost | place: Sweden: Abisko... | reverse complement strand
GACCTGCTCGTGCGAGAGCCCGAGCAGCTCACGCGACGCCAGCGCCTCTCGCTGGTCCTGCGGGAGCCGCGCGGTGGCGGCCGCGAGCTCACGCGCAACGGTCTCGGCCAGCCCGGGGGCTGCCCCCGCGGATGGCCCCAGCGTCCCGTCCTCGGCGGCTCCCTCCAGCGTCCCGTCCTCGGCGGGCTCCCCGTGCGCGCGACACGTCGCCACCGCCATGGCGAGCTGCTCGATGCGATCCTCGCTGCCGCCACGGGCGCGGTGTGCCGCTTGCGCAGCGGCGTCGCCACTACCCAGAATCCGCGCGCAGAACACATCCAACTCCGGCATCTGCGGGCTCAGCTTAGTGGTTCCCGGCGCCCTGATCGGGGGAGCTCGATCACGCGACGAGGAAGATCCCTTCAGCATCCGCTTCTTGCCGGAAGCGCTCGACCTCCGCAGCCACCCGCCGCTCGTCCCAGCCGAGCTCAGCGCCCATGGCGCGAGCAATCCGGAGCGGTGCCTCGCTGGTGTGTGGGCACAGCCGGCGACCCGCGATCAGCCCCAGGCGGGTTCGCCGGAGCAAAACGTCGCCAACGCTGCGCGCCTGCTCGTGACGAGCTGCGAACGGCGCCTCGGCCAGCAGATCGGGTAGCCCTGAGAGGATCACTTGCGCGAGCTCACCGCGCTCGGATGCGGTCCCGAGCACCGCCCGTGCGGCATAGCCGTAACGAGACGCCAGCGATCCATAGGCCTCCTCTGGCACTCCCTCTACTCGCGGCAGTCCGGCCGGGTCGATCGCCGCGCCCAGCGGGATCTCATGCGTTCGACAAGGCGCCCGGCGGCCTTCGCGCTCGACCAGGCGGTCAACCGTCAGCTTCGCCATCCGCCGCCAGGTCGTCAGCTTGCCGCCGGTAATCGTGATCAATCCGCTGGATGTCTCGTACAACTCGGCCTTCCGTGAGATGTCGACCGACTTGCGCGAGTCCCGGCTCGAGATCAGCGGGCGCACGCCCGCGTAGGCGCCCGTCACCGCCCCCGGGCCGAGGTTCGCGCCGAAGAACTCGTTGACGGCCTGCAGGAGGTAGTCGATGTCGGCCGCTGAGGGCCGAACGTGTTCGATGTCGCCGGCGTAGTGGTTGTCGGTCGTCCCGATCAGGCTGCGGCCCAGCCAGGGCAGGGCAAAGATCGACCGCCCCCTCCCCGCAGGGACGATTGAGCCCGCATTCAGCGGCAGATCGGCGGGGTCGATTGTGATGTGCGTGCCTCGGCTGGGCACGATCGTTGGAACCTCCGCCTCGGATTGGAGCTCCTGCGGTCGGATGCGGTCGGCCCACACCCCAGTTGCGTTCACCACGTTGTCGGCGCGAACGGTGAACTCGCTTGCACTCTCCTGGTCGATCACCCGCACTCCAGGACCGTGGCCGTCCTCGCGCACAAGCTCGGTCACCCTCAGCCGGTTCGCGCAAATCGCGCCGAAGCGCTCCGCCTCGCCGAGCACCGTCAGCACCAGCCGCGCGTCGTCGGTTTGGCAGTCGTAGAACAGATAGCCACCGGTGGGGTTGCGCGCGCTCAATGCTGGGAGCAACTCCGCGACCTCGGGGCCGGAAATGACCCGGTGTCGGGCCGGGCTCCAGTCGGCCTCGCCCGTCCCGGATCCAGCCCGCCGCACGCTTCGGCGCGCTCGTAGCGACGGCGCCGCCATCACGTCGTACATGTTCAGACCGATTCCCACCAGCCGGTCGGGCCTGGCTCCGTGAAACGCGGGCACGACGAACTGCAACGGCCTGACCAGGTGCGGCGCGAGCTTGACCATCAATTGGCGTTCGAGCAACGCCTCGCGGACGAGCCCGAGGTCGAAGTTCTGCAAGTAACGCAACCCACCGTGAACGAGCTTGGAGGATCGGCCGCTCGTTCCCGAGGCAAAATCGGCCTGCTCCACGAGGGCCACGCTATAGCCCCGCGACGCCGCATCGAGCGCTACGCCGGCACCGGTGATACCGCCGCCGATGACGGCGACGTCGAACCGCTCGCTGGCGAGCGTGTGAACCGCTCGGTCGCGAGCAAGCATCCCGCGATCAGCCGTCCAGGTTGCAGCCGCGAGGCACTCGGGCCTCGATCAACCCGCGGACACCCGCTTTAGGCCTGCTTCTGAAACGCCAGGCTGAGGGTGGGCGCGACCGGGTCGCGAGTCACCCGACTCACCACGCTAAACGAGGTTCGCATCAGCCGCTTGATTGGATTGGGGCGCACCCGCGATGACACCTCGTACCACAGGTGAGCGTGGTCCCGGAGGCCCAGCATCGTCGGCGTCAGCCTGCGTGCCTCGCCGCCGCCGCGCACCAGGTCTCTCCCGACCGACCGTCCAGTGCCGCCTCGAATCCCGTCCCTGAGGAGCTTGGGCCAGGTTGAACCTGGATCGAGCCGCTTGGAGAATCGCTCGGCGGCCACATACGCCATCCGGTCCGGGAGAAAATTGATCAGCGGGAGACCCGTCGTGTGCGCCTCGATCGGATAAAAGCGATACGGGAGTTGATTGACGAACATCACGCCACCGACTTCGAGCACCGACCACAGTTGTGGGAGAAGCCGCGGGCGCTCGTCCGGCAGCAGGTGTTCATACACAGCGCCGAGGTTGATGTACGTGAACCGACCGAGGGCTTGGGGGAGGCTCTCAGGGTCGGGCGACTCGACAAAACTCACCGTCGATAATGCGTAATGTTCAGCCCGCATCCTGGCGATCGCGATCAGATCCGCTTCCAGTTCCACGCCGACGATCTCGCTGTCAGGAAACATCCGGGCCAGGATGACGGTCGAGGCGCCGCTACCGGAGCCGAAATCAAGGATGCGAGCGCCACGAAACGCTTCCTCCGGAACGTACCCGAGCAAGCTGTAATGGAGGAACAACCGGACATAGTTCGGGTCTTCCTCGCGCAAGATCTCGTCACACAGGTAGCCGGGCGATTTGACTTGCAGTATGCGCTCGATGAGTTTCACCGGATACGCGGTCACGCACTCAGAGCGCGCCACAAACACTCCGGCGTTGGGATGGACCAGCACGCGACGACGGCCGTCGGCCCGTTCCTCGATAGATACGCGGCCGTCGCGGTGCTCCAGCCAGCTCATCGACTGGCCATTGGACTGCGTGTCGACGCCCACTCGCCTCCCTTGATCGACTGCCGTGAGGCTGGATCGTAATGCAATCTCCAGTGGCGCGGCGCGACCTTCGCTGACGTTGTGCGCACCAGCGTCACCGATAAGGATGGACTATCTCAGCAGCGGACGCCGCGGCTTGGCAGGCGCACGACCGTCGGGATCGCGCTACGCCTGGGCTGGACGCGCCGACGCGCTGCTTATGGCAGATGGACGTTCCGCGGCCTGCGCCTGCGAGCAGCGACCTTGTGCGCTTTCCGCCCACGGCGCCTGGCCTTGCGCGCTGTACGTCGACGGCGCTCGGCCTTGTGCCGCTGCTTACGCTTCCGTTTGTGCTGCTTCGCGTTGTGAGTCTTTGACCGTCGTCTTTTGCTTGCGGGATGCTTCCCCGATTTCGGCTTCGCTTGCGCCGCTAGCGGGGCCACTGGAGTGGCATTCGCAACGGACGGCGTCGTGATCGCCGGAAATCCACCGTTCCAAAGGCCCCAGCTGGCGAGGGGACTACCGGGAGCTACGGCGTAGTCGTGCGCGGCGGCGTTGACGAAACCCGGATTGACACTGATGTTGCTGGTCACCGAAAGCTGCGAGAAGCTCACATCCGAGAGCTCGGAGATCCCTCCCGGGTTGTTGTACGAATCGTTGTCGTAGACGTTATTGCCGGTACTCGACGAGAGCAGGCCGGGAGAGGTGACCAGCGCACCGGGTTGGGACCAGCCGATGTCCGGGTTTGACAACCCGACAGAGTTCAGGACGACGTTCTGGAAGACCTGGTTGCCGGCTGTGGGATTATCGCCACTGCTGTCTGCGAAGCCGAATCCTGACCCCGCGCTGTCGATGACATTCGCCCAGATACGAGCGTTGGTGGGTCCGGGATCGAGCTTGATCCCCCAGCCATGGGAGTCGTTCCACAGCCAATTGTCGTAGATCTGGACGTTGTTGCCGCTGTCGAGGTAGATCAGGTGATCGTAGAAGTCACAGCCGCCGACGTCGTGGATTCTGTTGTAGCGGATAACCGTATTGTTGGGTTGCCCATTCCAGCCGATCCCGAGGCCGTTACCCCGGAGGCGTGCCACTGACTGGTAGTAGTTGCTGTATTGGAGAATGTCGTTCTGGCCGTCGATTTCCAGCCCGTTGGAAACGGGATAGGGACAGCTCGTGCCGGATCGCTGACTTGAGTAGGTCGTGTTTGAGCCGTCGATATTCAAGCCGTTCAGTGTTGTGTAGGAACCGGCCAGGTCGATCAGTCCCACCACCGTTACGGTCGCGCCCGGGTATGACGTGATCGTGATCTGTCCTGATGCGCTCCCAGAGTGGCTGAGATAGCTCGAGGTGCTGGTGTTGCCATACGTCCCAGCCAGCAAGCAGCCGGTCTGACCGGGACTGAGCGAGGCATCCAATCTGGCCACGGTCAGATACGGGCTGTCGCCGCTCCCGCTTCCACCGTCAGAGCCCGAGGGGGATGCGTAGCGATCGCAGCCGGCGGCCGAAGCCGAGCCGCTGAACGTCGCGCAGCCGACTCCGGCGAGCAGCACGAGCATGAGCAGTGTGGTTGTGCGGCGAAGCATGGTTTATCGCTGCACCGAGCCTGCCCAGCGCGACGACGCGCAGGCGTGGTCAAGTGCGGCCTTGAAGTCAGCGCCTGTTTGCCTGCGGAGTTAGCTGACGGGCTCGCGCTCGAAAATCGAGCGCTTCCCACGGATCACCGCGAGATTCGCCCCAACGATTTGGGTTCCCCGTTCCCCTGGGTTGGCACTCCCGGGGGACTCGGCGAGCGGCACAGTATCAGAAGCTTCCGCGACTTGTCGAAACCTACTCGTCGAGCGAGAAGTAACTATTATGTGACTGACTACTCGGCCGCCCACGGGAGCATCAGGGTTACTTCCAATCAGGTCACCGGGCCGTCGGGTGAGTGGGAGCGGTCGGCTACGCCAGCCGTTCGGCGCTCGGCAATGATGGCCTTGATTCGATCGAGCGTGGTGTCCGACATCCGCCTGATCTCCCAATGGGTGAGCTTGAGCAGTCGCATCGGCGAAGTGGCGATCACGTCTGCGTTGCGGCGCTCTCGTTCGATCAGGCCTATTTCGCCGATCAGGTCGCCGGGATGCAGCGAGGCGATCTTCTCGCCACCCCGAAACACGTCGGCCGTGCCCTCCTCGATCGCGATCAACTCAGTCGAGAAGTCGCCCTGTCTGATCAGGACCTGTCCGTTGGGCGCGCTGGTCTCGGTCGCGAACGCCGCGAGCCGTTTGGTCTCCGCGGGCGAGAGCTCCGAGAAGATGGGTATCGCGGTCAGCCGGTCGGGGTCCATGGCGATCCTCGCTTGGTGGTTGGTGGCCGACCCGACTCTCACTGCAGACCCCGAGCGCGACGGACGCTAGAGCGCCTGTACCTCGGAGGTGACTTCAGTGACGGAGGTTTTGGCATCTCCGAACAGCATCGAGGTCTTGGGTTCGTAGAACAGGGGGTTGTCGATGCCGGCGAACCCTGACGCCATCGAGCGTTTGAGCACGACAACGGCGGCGGACCTGTCGACCTCGAGGATCGGCATCCCGTAGATCGGCGAGCCGGGCTCATTCTTCGCCGCCGGGTTGGTGACATCGTTCGCGCCGATCACCAGCGTCACATCGGTGCGTGAGAACTCCGGGTTGATGTCGTCCATCTCCCGCAACAGGTCATAGGGGACATCCGCCTCGGCGAGCAGCACATTCATGTGTCCGGGCATCCGCCCCGCGACCGGATGGATGGCGTATTTCACCTCCACGCCCTTGGCCTCGAGCGCACGCTCGAGCTCACGCACCGCATGCTGAGCTTGAGCCACAGCCATCCCGTAGCCCGGAGCGATCACCACCAGACGCGCAAAGGAGAGCTGGATCGCCACGTCCTGGGCACTGGTCGCCCTGACTGTCCCTCCGTCGCTGCCCGCACTCACCGGCGCGTCCACCGCGCCCCCGAATCCGCCCGCCACGATCGCCGGGACCGAGCGGTTCATCGCCTTGGCCATCAGGTTGGTCAGGATCGAGCCCGAGGCGCCGACGATCATGCCCGCGACGATCAGCGCCGTGTTGTTGAGCGCGATTCCCGTCGCGGCGGCCGACAGACCCGTGAACGCGTTGAGCAGCGAGATCACCACCGGCATATCCGCGCCCCCGATCGGCAGCACCACCATCAACCCCAGGACCCCCGCCGCCACCAGAATCCCGAAGAAGAACAGCAGCTGTGAGTGGGTCCCCGCCGCCAGCACGACCGCGCTGGCGACGCAGACCAGCAGCAGCCCCGCATTGATCAGCGACTGTCCCGGGAGCTTGATCGGCCGCCCCGGCAGGATCTCCTGCAGCTTCCCGAACGCGATGCTCGATCCCCAGAACGAGATCGACCCCACGATGGCAGCGAACAACGACGGAATCTCCACCTTCAGCGCGAAATCGCCGCCGAAGTGATGGCGGTACTCCACCCAAGCGATCAACGCCACCGCCCCACCACCGACCCCGTTGAACAACGCCACCATCTGCGGCATCGCCGTCATCCGAACGTTGAGCGCGGCCGGGATCCCCACCGCCGCGCCCAGCACGACCCCCAGTGCGATCAGCCACGGCGTGCTCGAACCGCTCAGCACCCCCCGGGTCAACAGCGTGGCGATGAACGCGATCGCCATTCCCACCGCCGCGATCTTGTTCCCGCGAACCGCCGTCCGCGGGCCCGTCAACCCACTCAACCCGTAGATGAACAGCGAGAACGCGACGATGTACAGGAGATCAACGAAATTCTCGTCCTGCAAAAAGACCGCCGGAACAATCATGCCGCGCCATCCCCCCGGCTCGCCGCCTCGCCGCCAGTGGAATCAGCGGGAGTGGAAGCGGGAGTGGAAGCCGAAGTGGACGTCGCCGGGAGTTCCGAGCCACCGGAACCAGCTTTCGCAACCCCCGCCGGGAGCGCAGCCCCAGCGGAACTCCCAATGGAATCCGCGCCAGCGGATTCCACAGGGTCTGGCTTCTTCTTGAACATCCCCAGCATCCGGTCGGTGACGAGAAACCCGCCGACCACGTTGATCGTCCCGAAGGTGATCGCGATCACCAGCAGCACGTGTTCCAAGATGCCAGTGGCCTCATGCATCAGCAGCACGCCACCCAGGACCACGATCCCGTGGATCGCGTTGGTTCCCGACATCAGCGGCGTATGCAAGGTGTTCGGAACCTTCGAGATCACCTCGAAGCCGACGAACGCCGCCAAGACCAGAATCGCCAGCTCGGTAACGATGCTCATGGTGTTGTGCGCCTCCTACGGGCCGCCGGCAGCTTTCTGTGCGCCCTCATGCACAATCTCCCCTCCTCGGGTGATGCACGCTCCCGCGATCACCTCATCGTCGAAGTCGAGTTTCAGCGCGCCATCCTCGATCATCAGCCCCAGCAGCGCCTGGATGTTGCGCGCGTAGAGCTGCGAGGCGTGCTCGGCCAGCGTCGAGGGAACGTTCAGCGGCGCGAGGATCTTCACGTCGTAACGGATCACCGTCTGGCCGGGCTCTGAGAGCTCGCAGTTGCCGCCCGCCTCCCCGGCCAGATCGACGATCACCGAGCCCGGCTTCATCTTCTTCACCGCCTCCTCAGTGACCAGGATCGGCGCGCGCCGACCGGGGACCAGCGCGGTCGTGATCACCACATCCACCTTGCCGATCGCCTCCGCCATCAGCTCCTGCTGACGGGTCTGCTGCTCAGGCGTGAGCTCCTTCGCGTAGCCGCCCGCGCCCTCCAGGTCGCCGCCGAGATCAAACTCGAGGAAATGCGCGCCCAGCGATTCGACCTGCTCCTTCACCGCCGCCCGCACGTCGAACCCCTGCACGACCGCGCCCAACCGGCGGGCGGTCGCGATCGCCTGCAGACCAGCGACGCCCGCGCCCAACACAAGCACCGTGGCCGGCCGGATGGTTCCCGCCGCGGTCATCAACATCGGATAGAAGCGCCCGAGTTCCTGGGCACCGATCAGCGCCGCCCGGTAACCGGCGATGTTCGCCTGCGAGGACAGGGCGTCCATCGACTGCGCGCGACTGATCCGAGGGACCGCCTCCAACGCAAAACTGGTCGCTCCGGTCTGAGCGATCGCCCGCACACCCTCACCGTTGGTCAACGGACCCAGGAACGCGATCAGCACGCTGTCCGCTCTCAGCCGCGCGGTCTCCTCGGCGTTCGGCGCCGCCACCTTGACGACCACATCCGCCCCAAACGCCGTCGCCGCACCGTCGACGAGCTTCGCGCCGGCCGCCTCGTATTGCGCATCCGGGATCAGCGCGCCGGCACCGGCACCGCGCTCGACCACCACCTCGAGCCCCGAGTCCGTGAGCTTGCGCACAACCTCCGGAACCAGGGCCACGCGCCGCTCACCTTCAGCCGACTCCTTCGGAACACCGATCACCATGCGCCAGCGGAGCGTATAGGTTGCCGCACGCGAATGACCACCCGCCCGTGTCGTTATTCGACATCCTGCCGCCCGCCAACTCCGCGCAGCACACGGTTGTGTGAGCTAGGCGTGCTGAAACCTTGCCCAAGATGACGGGTTTTTCAGCACGGTGGCTAGTGCTGCATTAGCTCAGGCCGACCGGCGCCAGCAGGAGCGCAGTGGCCAGTGCGGCGTAGGCGGCCAGCCTGAGCATCTGCGGGGATGTCGGGACGGGGATTGCGCGGTGACGCGAGCCACCACCATCCGTCCTATGCCCGGCCCTGCCGGTACCCCCGACCGCCGTGCGGGGGGCCGACCCAGACGCGGTGTGGGCGCTCGGTGGTGTGGCCGCGGGCGAGCTCGGTACCGCGGCGTGAGGCGCGCCAGCGGCGGCGGGCGGTGACCCGCTGGGCCTCGCCGCGTGGGGCGCGCTCGCCCCCCCTGGCGCCCGCCCGTGACTGGATGGCGCAGGCGCAGGCGCGGGCGCAGGCCTGGGCGTGAGTGGAAGCGGCGTGCGCGCGAGCGCCATCAGCGCCTCGGCGGTCACCCAGACGGGCGTCTGGTCGACCCCGCGCGCGTATTGGATATCGCCATCGGAGCCGATCAGCGAGCCGAGGAAGTGCAGCGGCGAGACCGCGCCACCGCGATGGAGCGAGCTCGGATCGACGCCGGCCGCGAGCAGACCCTGCACAGCCCAGGCGGTCGATTGGGCGTTGGACTCGCCACCCGGGTCGGAGGGAAAGCCGCCGTCGCGGTTCTGCTGAGCGAGCACGAAGCCGACGGCGCGCCGGCGCACTCGCGCGGGCGCAGCGTCCGTCGGGGCCAGCGCCTCGAGCACAGCCCCGGTGTCATCGACGTCGCTGCTCCCGCCGGCGCTGGCAAAGTTGAAGCCCCCGTCTCGATCCTGCTGGCGCACGAGCCAGGACAGGGTGCGAGCGGCCGGGGCCACACCGACCGCGCGCAGCGCGAGGACGGCAAACGCGGTCAGGTTGACCTGATCGGCGACCGATCCGTTACTCCGGATGTCGCGCTGCAGCGCGGCCACGAGATCCCGTCCGCCAAAGCTGTGCGCCGAGACGTCGGCGGCCCCGGCCACCAACATCGTGCGCTCAAGCGATCCGGGGTCAGACAGCGACGGGACCCCTTCCGCCACGTAGGCGAGCAGACTGTGGCCGTCCCGGCCGATGTCGTGCAGGTTCTGGCCCGCCGCCGCGAGTGCGAGCGCCGCCCAGCCTGAGTAAAGCTGCGAGGACGGCTGCCCGGGGGCGGCACCGAAGCCGCCGTCGCGATTCTCGGCGCCCAGCAGGTAACCCGCCGGGGTGCCGGCGGCCCGGGCGGAGGGCGTCGCGGCCAGGCCGCAGATGACGCCCAGCCCGAGGCCCACGATGAGCACCGGAGCGGCGACACCGCTCGGCGGCAACCAGGTGACCTGCAGCCGGGTGGCGAAACGCTGAATCGACCGCGTCAGCGCCGGCCCGAAGGCAAGCGCAAACGCAAAGCATCCCGCCGCGTGGATGGCGTCGAACCCCAGGCCCTTGCCGACGTACACGCCCAGCTGGGCCGGGCTGTGATCGCTGTAGTTGACCCAGTCGCCCAGATCTTGCACCGCGGTGAAGGCGAAGCCGACGACACAGCAGACGATCGCCAGCGGCCAACGGCCGATCCGCCTCGCTGTGATCACCGCGAGGCCGGCTCCCAGGACGCCCGTCGCTCCCCACGCCGCCATCTGCCATGGCGTCCACGGGCCCTGCCCGAAGAAGAAGTTCGACGTCAGGCCGGCCAGTGCGCCGACCGCGAAGCCTGGCGCGCCGCCGAGCGCGTAGCCGGAGATCAGCACGATGTCGGTCGTCGGCTTGACGTTGGGCAGCGCGGCAAAGGCGATTCGACCCAGGGCCGCAAAGGCGGCCAGCGTGCCCACAAGCGCGACGATCCGAGCGTCGGGACGGACGCGCTCGTACCAGGCGAACCCGCCGGCGAGGGCCAGCGCGATGATCGCAAAGGCGTCGAGTTGCCAATTCACGCGATCACCTCCGCGGCCAGCAGCTTCTCGAGCACGACAAGCCCCTCGTCAGGCGTCAGCGCGTGACCTGCGCCGCCCAGGATGCGAGCGGTCTCGGTGGCGAAGTAGGTGCCTCCGGCCAGCACCTGCTCGACGGGACCGTCGGCAATCGGCGCGCCGTCAGCCAGTAAGACCACGCGGTCGGCGAACGCCGCGGCGAACTCGGGGTCGTGCGTCGCGACCAGCACCGCGGCGTCCAACCCGCGCAGCAGTTGCGCCAGATCGCCTTTACGGCCGCGGTCCATCCCACGCGTGGGCTCGTCGAGGCACACGACGGCGACGCTACCTTCGTCTGCGTCGGCGTCGGCGCCGGCGCCGCGCTGCGCTCCGGCCCCCACGTCGTCGCCGAGCACAATGGCGAGCGCGAGCCGTTGCTTCTCACCGCCGGAGAGATCCCGGGGATGACGATCGGCGAACGCCGGACCCGCGAGCCCAACGGCCTCCAGCGCGCCGGGCGAGGCCTCCTGCGAGACGGTCTCGTGGATCAGGTAGTCGTTCGGGTTCTGCAACAGCAGCGCGACCCTTCCGGCGCTGCGCACGCGTCCACGGGTGGGCCGCATCAGCCCGGCGGCGTGCCGGAGCAGCGTCGACTTGCCGGCGCCGTTTCGACCCATCAGCGCGACGCGCTCGCCGGGGCGAATACTGAGCGTTGCCCCGCGCAGAATGGTCGGGCCCGAAGGCAGCTCGTGCCACACGCGCGTGAATTCGAGCGCCGGCTCAGGTGCTCGCCGCCGGTGGACGATGCCGCCGCGTGCAGTGGTGCGCGTCCGCGGCGACGGGACCGAGTCGCCGCCCTGATCGATCGGCTCGGGCAACAGCCCGCGTTCTCGCAGCGCCGTCCGCGCGCGCTTGACTCCCGGTACCGGGCGTGTCCTCACGCCGCTCAATAGCTTGGCGCCCGGAGTCTGCAGCTCGGTCGCGGCGCCGGCCGCCCAGGCCAGGAACTCGTCGGGCCGTGCGTCGCACGCCACCCGACCGTCGATCAGCGCGATCACCCGGTCTGCGGCGCCGAGACAGCGCTCGAGCCGATGCTCGGCGAGCACGATCGTGGTGTCCGAATCCTCGTTGCAGCGCCGCAGCAATCCGATCAATTCGTCGCCGGCGACCGGATCGAGTTGCGAGGTCGGCTCGTCGAGAACGACGAGCGCGGGCCGACCGGCGAGCGCCGCGCCGAGGGCGGCGCGCTGTAGCTCGCCCCCGGACAGCTCGCCGGTCGGACGATCGAGCAGATGCGCGATCCCGAGCGCGAGCGCCGCCTCCTCCACCCCGCGCGCTACGGTCGACGGCGACTCTCCGCGGTTCTCCAGCGGAAAGGCCAGCTCGGCGCGAACCGTACCCATGACGACCTGGGTCTCGGGATCTTGGAACAGCGTGCCGACGACGCTGGCCAGCTCGCCGACGCCGTGCTCCCGGGTATCCATCCCGGCGACCACCACGCGCCCAGCGAACGCGCCGCCATGAAAGTGCGGCACGAGCCCGCTGGCCGCGCGCAGCAGCGTTGACTTGCCCGAGCCTGAGGCCCCGGCCAGCACAACCAGCTCTCCCGCCTCGATCTGCACCGTGGCGTTGTCGAGCGCCGGTGCTGACGCACCCGGGTAGGTGTACGTGACGTGGTCAAACTCGAGCACGTTCATCGCCCGCGCTCCGTCATCGCTCGATCCCCCGGCGATCCGCGAACGGAAGCAGGGCGCAGACCAACAGCCCGATCGACACGCCGAGGACGCTCGCGCCGACCGGGGCGTACAGCGACGGATAGGCGTGAAACGGCACCAGGTCGCCGAGCCGCGCACCGGCGACGAGCGCGATCACGGCGGCCGCCGCGGCGGCGAAATGGAGGTCGTGGCGGCTGTAGGGCTTGTGCGACCGCGGTGGTCGATGCGCAACACCGTAGCCGCGCACCTCGAGCGCCGCGGCGACGTCGAGCGCGCGGTCGAGCACGCCCGATGTCGCCGCGCGCATCAGCTGCACTCGGGACGGCGGCCGGCCGGGGCGGCAGCGTTGGGCATCGGTCAACCGTCGGGCGTCGCGGACGAGAACCGGGACCATTCGGGTCGCCAGCGTGGCTGTCAGCGCGGAGCGAAACGAGACCCGCCGGAACAGCCTCAGGACCTGGTCGGGATCCACCGCGGTCGTGTACAACGCCCCACACAGGATCAGCGTGAATGCCCGCAGCCCGAGGATCGCACCGTACGCCGTCGCCTCGAGCGTGATGTCGGTGTGGCCGAGCACCGGAAGGTCGCCGAGCCGGACGATCACCGTGAGCCCGTCACGCGAGACGAGCGCGTTGACCAGCACGATCGTCATCGCCAGTGGGAGCGCCACCAGCGCGGCCCGGCGGACCTCGCTCCCCACCTGGGCGCCGATCGCGGCGGCCCCGACCGCCACGGTGACGGCCCCCAGCGCGACCGGGTTCGACAGCGTCAGCGCCGCGAACGCCAGCGCCAAGCAGTACGCACATGCAGCACCGGCCCTGGCCGCGTGCAGCGGACTGGAGCGAGGGCGGTAGGTCACCGTTCGCCATCCACCGGTACCGGCAGCTCGGTGCTTCCCTGCACCGCGAGCGCGAAGTGGTCGTGCAGGGCAGCGGGCGTCAGCGCGCCGGCGGCCGCCGACACGCCAGCGACATCGGTGCCGGTGATCAGCCAGGTCGGCTCGGAGGAGCTATCGGCGGTCGCCGCGATCAGACCCGAGCCGGCGCCGAGCGTGCGGGCAACGTGCCCGGCGGGGTTGAGCAGTTGCAATGAGCTCCCTACGGGTCCGGTGAAGCGCGCGTACACCCCGCTCGCCGACGGTCCGTGGGCGATCAGGCTGGCGGCGACCTCCGGCTGCAGTTCGCGCCAGGTCCCCACCACGACGCCCAGCGTGTCCGGACCGGAGCCCGTCCCCAGGAGTTGACTGGCGATCGGGACGCCCACCGCGCTGAGAGCCGAGGCAACGCGCTGGCACGCTGCGGAGACGTTGGAGGCACACTCAAGCGTGGTCGGAAAGCGCTTGCCCCCAACGCCATGGACGAATGGCTCGGGGAACGACCCCACGACGGCGGGGATCGAATCGGTAGCCGTCCAGTCGTGGAGGTCCCACCAGATCCGATCTCCGCGGTGGACGGCTGTCGTCGCGGCGCCCTGCGGCGCTTGGACCCCGTTGACGTAGTAGAACCAGTCGAACCGCGATCCCGACCCCGAGAGGCCGTTGATCGACTCGACGAAGCCACCTCCATACCGGTTCTGGACCCGGAACGACCGTTCGAGCATGCGCATCACGGTCTCGGAGCCCGGGACCCGCTTGGCCGTGACCGAACCGATCTGTGTGGCGCCAAAGCCCCGGGTCACCGTGAGGCTGACCTGTCCCGTGCCCCGGCCCGGCCCGAGACCGCACCCGCCGAGCGCCGCGGCAGCGGCGAGGACGGCGAGCGCGGTTCGGGCGCGGACCAGCACGCCGGCGTTAGCCCGACACGGGCACGGTCACCTGCGCCGAGCGGATGTAGCCGGTCTTGGTCGCCGAATACTCCAGGTTGCCGGTGTGCTGGGCGGCGAGCGACACCACTCCCTGCTGGTTGCTCACGGCGGTGAACCCAGCTCCGCGTACCCGTGCCCCCGCCAGCGGCTTGGGGACCCCCTTGGCGTTGTAGTAGAGCACTCGGAGCTCGAACGGGTGACCGGCCGTCGCGCGCTTTGGGCCAGTGATCACGATCGGATACTCGGTTGCGCTGTCTGGAACCGCGGCGAACAGCAACTGCTCCCCGGTGTGGAGCTTCAGCCCGCAGATACCCGCGGGGGCGAAGCGGTTGTTGACCCAGATACTCCAGTAATACGTGGGCGGGTTGAACGGATGGCTCTCGCCCAGGATCTGGGTCACGCTCAGACCCAGGCTGCTCGAGTAGGACCCGTTCCAGTGGTGGTGGGTCGCGACATCCAGCGCTCCAGCCGCCGTGGTCGACGGGCAGGCGCCGACCGGAGCACCTCCCTTGGTGATCGAGCCGGCGTGGGTTTGCACGACGGTTGGCGCCAGCAGCGTGCGCGTTTTTCCTTCCACGCGAACGACAACCTTGGTGCCGTTGGCCGCGAGCGCAGCTGCGCCGGGGGCAAGGACAAACGCGAGAGTCGCTCCGGTCAGAGCGAGGAACCTTCGGTGGTGCATGAGGGCCACCCCTTTCCGCGAGGGCGTATTGGCGATGTGGTCGGAGGCTGGGTCTCCTGGCTTACGGGCCTACCGACCGCGCCTTCCCGGCGACTCCACGTCGCCAGTGGCTGTCCTGCGGCCGGCGTCCCCGATCACAGTGGCGGGTCCGCGCCG
>Ga0302325_10017979_pt1 | contig 14911 bp, 12 predicted proteins | sample Palsa_T0_2_FD_201948 | JGI IMG/M metagenome (GOLD analysis project Ga0302325, IMG submission 201948) | Peat permafrost microbial communities from Stordalen Mire near Abisko, Sweden - Palsa_T0_2 | ecosystem: Environmental > Terrestrial > Soil > Palsa > Peat permafrost | place: Sweden: Abisko... | reverse complement strand
TCGTCGTGTTCGGCCTGCTGCTTGCGTTTGCCTGGGGTGGCTTGCAGGCGGCGGCGGCCTGCGCCTACGAGTCGAGCCTGTCGGTTTCCAGCACGTCAGTCGCCCGTCCGCTGCCCCAGGGCTTCCTCGGGATCGCGATCAGGTTCGGGACCGTGACGAACTGGGAGCCGGGCGGTTCGGCGCCGCCGAACCCGGTGCTCGTGCAGCTGGTCCACAACCTCAATCCGATCGGGAACCCCTCGATCCGGATCGGCGGCGACAGTACGGATCGCAGCTGGTGGCCGACGCCCGGCGTGCCGCGACCCCGCGGCGTCACCGAGACGCTCGGCCCGGCGTGGGGGCAGTCGCTCAAGCAGCTTGCGGTCTCGACCAACACGAAGCTGCTGCTGGGGCTCAACCTCGAGGCGGACCGCGTACGGCTGGACCAGAGCGAGGCCCACCATTACCTCAAAGTGCTCGGCAGGCGCTACATCGGCGCGCTGGAGATCGGCAACGAGCCAGACCTCTACCCCGTGATCCCGTGGTACAAGCTGGTCGACGGCAAGGTCGAGCCGTGGTACGTCCACGGCGGGACTCCGGTGTTCGCGCGCAAGCGGACCTACGGCCCCACCCAGTTCGGCCAGGAGCTGGCGCGGACGCTCGCGGTGCTGCCCAAGCTCCCGGAGGCGGGGCCCGAGACGGGGCATCCCGAGTGGGTGCAGCAGTTCGTCGATGTAGTCCGCCCGCGCGGACTGCCGATGACGCTGACCTCGCATGCGTATGGGCTCAACAGCTGCGTCAAGGATCCCGCTGCACCCTCGTACCCGACGGTCTCGCACCTGCTGACGCTGTTTGCCTCGCGCGAGAACATGTTGCACTTCGACGCCCCGTACATCGCATTGGCTCACGCCGACGGCGGCCGCTTCCGCGTCGACGAGATGGGCTCAGTCACCTGCCACGGCCGGGCCGGGGTATCGGACACGATGGCGTCGGCGCTATGGGCGCTGGACGCCCTGTTCTACCTGAACTCCCAGGACGTTGACGGCGTCAACCTCCACTCCTACCCCGGGTCCAGCAACGGCCTGTTCGACTTCACCCACGTTAACGGCATCTGGGACGCGACCGTACATCCGCTGTACTACGGAGCGCTGATGTTCGCCCAAGCCGCGCCCGAAGGTTCACGCCTGCTGGCGGTCCAGGGGGGCGCGCTACCGGAACTGCGCGCGTGGTCGACGCTCGGGACCGACCACAAGGTACGGGTCCTTTTGATCAACGACAGCCTCCAGAGCACCGGCCAGATCACCGTCCACAGCCCCATCGGATGGGGCTCGCGGACCGCCTCACTCGAGCGGCTGCTGGCTCCCAGCGCGACCGCTACCACCGGCATCACGCTCGGCGGCCAGAGCTTCGCTGCGGGTTCTGACGGCGTCCTCGCCGCACCGCGGCCCCTGACCGTGTCCCCGCAGCGCGGCGCCTACACGGTCACGGTGGCACCGGGCACCGCAGCTCTGTTGACGCTCAGCCCGCGCCGGTGAGCGATCGCGCAGCTCAACCGCCCATACGGAGACGGACACGGTGTCGTACCACGTCAGCGACACGCCGCCCGGGTCGGATGATCGATCGCGCAGCTTCCAGCGTCCGCGGCCCCGCACCGGACGTGACGCTCAGCCGGACCGCTTCTCGCTGGCGCCCGTCAGAGCGCTGTCGACCAAACCCGTTCCGGCGGCTTCGGCAGGACCCAACACAGCGCCACAACCACCGAAGCCACAGGCCACGTCGGCCGATGGCCGCGTCGTGACGAGCCACTCCTCTTGCTCCGGGAGCGAACGAAGCGAAAGCCACGGCTTCGTGGCCGGTGCGGCGGCGGGCTCTACGAATATGCCGCCGACACCGACGACATCCCCCGCCACCTCGACACCGAACCCGTACAGACGCCGTAACGACTCCGCGCCGCGGGATGGACCGAAACGCATGACGCCCACGTCGGGTCAGCAACCCGCGACGTGGGTGTCAAGGTTCCCGGGACGTGGGTGTCAAGGTTCCCGGGGGAAGTGCGAGGTCATGCGGTGGTGATTGCCGGACGGCCCATCAGCTCGGTCTCTTCTGCGGTGCGCGAACCGTGCCACAGGCCGACTCCTACCAGGACGGACATGATCAGCGCCAATGCGAAGGCGGCGATCGCAGCCCACATCATGATCAGGCCGACCGTGGCGAACCCGTAGGCCTCCAGGAGCAGTCCACGCAGCGTGGTGCCCTGGAACGACGTCTGCTCAAGGGTCTTGAGACTGGTGTTCGTCGGGGATGCCATCGCGGCTGCGCTGATCTTCGAGTAGACCCCTCCGTAGGGCATTTCGGAGAGATGGATGGCGATGAAATGGTCGGCGTAGGCCTCGGCTTGGGGGCCGGTGAGCAGCTGCTGGCCGGCGTACTTCGACACAGACGGGATCATCGCCGCGGTGATCTCGGTCCCGGCCTTCGGGTGGGCGAACGCAGCCTTGGACGGGAAGGTGATGTCCTGGCGGGCGAGCTGGTTGTGGACGTTTGAGTTGACGAAGCTGTGCCCCCAGGTCAACAGACCACCGGCCACGAGTAGAACGATGACCATGAGGACACCGACGCTGCTGGTAAGCCTGTCAAATACCTTGCGTGACATGTGAGGACTGCCTCTCTCGAAAAACGGGCGGAAGTGACGTTGCCCATTCATCGTGGCGAGGAGACCGCGCTGCGACGACGGGGGTGACCCGCTAATCGGCTGCGGGAATCCCGCAGTCGATCCGGCGGAACCGCCTATCGAATCTCAGCGCCCTGACTGCCCGGGCGACGATGCACCAGTCTCGTGGCGGCCGTGAGTTGACATGCAGCCGTCTGGCTGCGTATATTGTGCAGCTAGATGGCTGCCTATCCGTGGACCATCGACGACGTTTTTCGTGCGCTGGCCGATCCGGGCCGCCGTCGGCTGCTGGACAGCCTCAATAGTCGCAGCGGCCAGACGCTGAGCGAGCTGTGCTCAGACATGGCCATGGCGCGCCAGTCGGTGTCCAAGCACCTCGCCGTGCTCGAGGCCGCCGGGCTGGTGAGCACCGTCTGGCGGGGGCGCGAGAAGCTGCACTATCTGAACCCCGCGCCGATCGGCGAGATCTCCGACCGCTGGATCAACCAGTACGACCGTGGCCGGGTACATGCCCTGGCCGACCTCAAACGAGCCCTGGAGGAGAACCCCATGGACAAGCCCTCGTTCGTCTACGGCACCTACATTCGGACCACGCCCGAGCGCCTGTGGCAGGCGCTCACCAATCCGGCCTTCACCGAAAGGTACTGGGGCCTTGAGTTCGAAACCGACTGGAAGCCCGGGTCCCTCATGACGCTGCGCCAGTGGGGGCTGACGATCGCTGACCCCGCGCAAGTGGTGCTGGAGTCAGAGCCCTACCACCGCCTCTCCTACCCGTGGCACACCTTCACGCCAGAGTGGCGACAGATGGCGCATGAGAAGGTTGGCTTCGACGAGGAGTTCCTCGATCGGATCGCCGCAGAACCACGCTCCAAGGTCAGCTTTGAGATCGAAGCTCTCGGCGAGTTGGTCAAGCTCACGGTCATCCACGACGGGTTTGACGCCGGCAGCGAGGTGCTGTCGACCATCAGTCAGGGATGGCCTCACATCCTCTCCAGCCTCAAGACGCTGCTCGAGACCGGCGACGTCCTGCCCACGCCATCACCGGCAACGCGGATCACGGCCGCTGCACCCTCGTGAGGGGTCACCAGGCTGGCGGGCGCGCTGCGTGAGCTGAACGCACAGCGGCGCGGCGTCGACGCCGACCTTCTGGGGATCGACGTCGGCGACCTCGACGATCTCTATGAGGCCGGCAACCTCACGATGGAGCCCACTCATGGAGATCTGGACGTCTTCGAAGTGCAGTACACGCCCGGCGCGCCCGGCGACTACGGTCAGCTCCTCAAACAGCTCGCCGCCGCCAAGACCAAGACACCAATAGCGACAACGCGGCAGTGACAAGCGGGGACGAATGTTGCGCGGTGGCACTCGTCAAAAGCGTGTCAGTGGCTTGCCGTGATCATCAGGATGTGGAGCCCTAGCCGAGTGCTCGCGGTCTTTTAGCATCGGTCTCGCTGCCCGCATGACTGAGATCCGCCTGAGAGTCAGGGCAGGGCGCTCGAGCTCAACTCGTCGAGATCTCCGAGGCGTGACCGTTAGCCACGCGTGCCATCGTGCAGAATCTGATCGCGTGCGGGTTGTGTTCGATGGCGGATGCGGTTAGCCTGGGAGCTCTGATGGGGGGCTATCGGTTGCGGGTGATCGCCGGATCGGCGACGGGGATGGAGATACCTGTCTCGGGCGAGTTCGTGATCGGGCGCGGTGAGGCGGGTTTGGGCAACCTCCAGGGCGACCGTGGGATCTCACGTCGGCACGCGCGCGTGTACACCGTCGAGAGCGGCGCACTGGTGGTGGAGGACCTCGGCTCGTCCAACGGCACCAAAGTCAATGGCCGTGCGATCACCGTCGCGCGCGTGATCGAGCCCGGCGACCGCATCACGATCGGCCACACGACGCTGGAACTGGTAGGCAGCGATCAGCCGACGCAGCCGGGCGATCGACCGGCACCCCCGGGGGCGGCTGCTCCGCCACCGCCGGCCGCGCCGCCGGCCCCCGTCCCAGTCGGCTTGGCGAGCGGTCCGCGCGGGCACCGACGGACGCCTGGAGCGCTGATCGCGCTGGCGATCGCGCTCTTGGCCGGGGTTGGGGTCGCTGCGTATCTCGTGGGCCACGGCCGCTCAAAGACGGTCACGCTCAGCTCCGCACTGAACACCGGGCCGCTACCTTCCGGCGCCCAGGGGGTCGTGTACATCGAGTCCAACATCGCGACGCCCGATGGAAACAGTGTGCTGGCGTTTCAGTACGGCACCGAGGGGGATCTACGGCCGCTGCATATCACCGAGTACCTCACCGGGGGCTCGGGATCGGCTGACCTGACCGACTCCGGGGTACTGGACGCCGACCAGCATCTGTGGCTGGACACCCCCCGGCATCTGCTGTTCGCCGTCAACCAGGGGTCAGACACCATTGCGGTCTTTCACGTCTCCACCAGCGGCGCGTTGGTGCCCGTCGAAGGATCTCCGTTTCCCTCGGGCGGTAAGGCGCCGGTCAGCGTCGGTGTCTCGGGCGACACGGCGATCGTCACCAACAAAGCCCAGGATGGCATCCGTAATCTGACCAATGTCAACCCCACCTACGCGACCTTTCACATCGGCCCCGACGGAGAGCTCACCCCGTTCGGTCCGGTGATCAAAGCCCCGCCGGGCTATTCGCCGACCGATGCGATGGTCGCACCTGACGGCAAGTTCGTGATGAGCACCGAAGAAGGCGGTCCGCTCCGCGCCTTCGAATTGGGCCCAAACGGTCTCATCCAGGGGCCGAACTCACCGCTTCAGCCCGACCCGTCGATCTTCCCTCGGAACTTCGACCCCGCGAAGAAGTGGGGACTTGGACTCAGCGCCTCCCCCAGAGCGAAGCTTGTCTACATCGGGATGGCCACTGTCAACAAGATCGCCGTCTACCGCTATGACAACCGCGCGAACCTGACCTTTGTCCGCGTCGTCGACGCCCCGGGCGCCGAGCTGCCCTGTTGGACGTTGCTCAACAAAGCCGGAACCCGTCTCTATACCGCCAACGCGGGCAACAACACCATGAGCGTGTTTGACCTCACCGATCCGAGCGACCCCAAGTGGCTGCAGACCCTGCATCTGCACGGCGACGGGAACCCATGGGACATGCGCATGGATCCCAGCGGCAAGATGATCTTTCTGATCGACCCGCGCGCCCGCATGAACGTCCCTCCCGGCTACGGCCAGGGTCTGCACACCCTGCTTATCAACGCCGACGGCACACTCACCGAGCCTTCCTACAGCCCGATCACCGTCCCCGTCGGTCTGAACGTCAACCCGTTCGGGATGGCCGTGCTCGGCGGCAACTAAAGCCACACACCTAGCGGCCTCGGCCGCCTGTCGCTCGCGTTGCCTAGGGCAGTAGAGGGAGGTCCCGAATCCGGAGCCGATCGGGCTCGATCACGACGACGCAGCCGGAGGCCAGCGCGCCGGCGATTTCGGGCAAGTTCGCGGTCAGCAGTGCCACCTGGTCGTTGGAGGCGCGTTGCGTGCCGCGGCGGAACAGGACCACGGACGGCTGCGCTGCGCGCCTCGGGCGAGGAGCGTGCCGAAATCGGTGTCGGCGGAGATGACGATTCGGCTCTCCGCGGCGGCGCGCTCGAAGATGTGAGCGTCCGGGGCAGCCTGGAGGGCTTACTGCCTGACGTGTACCGCGTCGTGACCGTCTTCCTGAGAGACTTGACTTTGCAGCACAAACTCTGCTAGGTTTGCGATACAAAGCGGGTGACCGGAGGGAGCAGCACCATGCAGGCAACGCACGACGGACGGCTCGACGTCGACGATGGCGACGATGGCGCCGACGCGTTGGACCCCCGCCAAGCAGCGGCACTGCTGGCTCAGAGCACGCGAGACGCGCAGCGCCAGTTCGACCCGCGCCCGCCTGTTCTGATGGCTTTGATGGGCGCCGTGGTCCTCGCCGCCTACGGCGTGCTGTGGCTCTCGACGCGCGGACAGCACCCCTACAGCGGTCCGAGCGGCGGCGCGATCGTGTTCACCTACACCGTCGTCGTGGTCACCTCCATCGCGATGGTGAAGCTCCACCGGCGCGCGACCATCGGCGTCAGCGGCGCCTCGATGACACAGCAGCGAGTCGAGGGGGCCGCGCTCGGGCTGTCGATTCTGTGCAGCCCCATGATCCAGGGCGCGATGTACCACTATCACGCAAGCCACACGATCGTCTACGGCGTGATCCCGGCCGCTGGGCCGCTGATCATCATCGGCACGACAATGCTGGGGATCGCGGGCATCAAGGCCGACTGGCCGACGTTCTCGGCAGCGCTCATCGCGGTGATCACCGGGATGATCGCCCTGTTCGTCGGACCCTCCGGCGCATGGTTGGCGGCCGGGATCGGGCTGTTCATCGCCATCCTCAGTTTTGCCATCGCCCGCGCGAAATTGCTTGCACGGCAAGCGATCACATGGGCACCGACACCCTCGACCCGGTAATCCATGCTCCGGCGCGGCTGCGAATCGCGGCGACACTAGCGGCGCTGCCCGCCGGGGACACGCTCTCCTTCACCCGCCTACAGGACATGCTCGATCTCACGGCCGGCAACCTGATCACCCGCGTACGAAAGCTCGAGGACGCCGGCTACCTGACCAGCGAGAAGACCGGCAACGGCACCGCGTCCCGAACGTCTCTCACGCCCACATCCGAGGGCCGCGCAGCGCTCGAGAGCTACACCGAAGCGCTGCGCGACCTGCTAAGCGGGCTCTAGGGCTCATGAAGTGGATTGCAGCCCGTCCGGCGCTCGAACCGCTCCCGGTCAGAGCGCGAGATCTGTGAACACCTCACCGCACGCCACAGCCGCCTACGCAGATCGCGACGCGACGGCACCACCCGCGTTGCGCTGGGCGCTCTATGAGGCCGCGCAACGCGTCCGCTTCCCGGCCAGCCCCGACCGTCAGTACTACCTCCAACTCAAAGGACCGGATCGGCGCGAACCGCGCGTGCATCGCCCTGGCCCGCAAGCTGCTCAAACGTAGCTACCACATCCTCTCAGAGCTCGGCGACCAGGCACTGCAGCCAGTCGCCGCCTGAGCACCGTGTCACGCGGCAAGCCCGAGATCACACGATGACCCGCGGCCAGCTCCCGACAGATCGCTGCCGACCCCTCACAGGCGACGGCCCAGAAAGACTGAGCGGCCGCATCACCATCTGCCCGAACCCCCCATCACACATCATGTCCCCGGCCCGCAGCCAACCCGGGCCGAGCACCGAAGTAAGCCTGGGCGTCCGCGGACACATCCCCACCCATCACCGCGCCACGGACCCCCATCAGCGACGCCCCCCAACCAACGAGACCAAACCCAAACGTTGACAGCAGCCCACCGGACAAGTAAGCGATCGTTCGGCGACGAATGACCCGGCGCGGCGCTCCGTCCCGAGACCGTCGCGCAAACTCTTGCCGTCCCAGCGCGCCGGTGTGAACTACAACCCTTCGTAGATCAGCGTGCCGTGATTGGCTAGTGAGGCCCGCATCCACGCATAGCGCCCGCCGGTCCAACCGGGCCGCGGCTCCGCTGGGCTCCTCGGCCAGGTCGGCAGCCGACACCCCGGCGTGGTCGTACTCGATGGCGTCAGGCACGGTTCCCCTCCGTTCGGCGGTCGGGTCGAGCCTATGCGCCGGGGCTCGCCGCCACAAGCCACGTCACGCCGATTGACATTGGGCTAGAGCGCCGAGCGGAGCGGCTGGGTGGCCCCGACCCTGACCGGCGGCACATGCGGCGGCGCGTGTGGCGGTCCGTGCTGGGTCTGGCACTGATCGTAGGCCTGCTGGGTACTCTTCACCGCCGCCTCGCCCCGGAGCACCTGCTTGGTCAACTGCGCGACTTCCTGCTCCTGCTCAAGCGTGAGATTCTCCGTCGCCTGGAGTTGGCGTAGCGCTCCCTGAGCATTGGTGAGCGCCTGCTTGGCGGAATCGAAGGCGATCAGTTCCTGCTCGCACGGATCGACTGTTGCGTTCCACTGGCCGGCGATCTCGTAGTGGTTGCCCTTGCCGTCGTTGAAGATGAGCGTCAACGGGGTCGCGGTGGTGCCCGCAGCAGCGCCGTCCGCGGGTGAGTAGCTTGCAAAGTCACCCCCGATCGAGGTGTCGGTATGGTCGACCCCGAGCCAGATCCCGAGCTTCTCCAGCAGGCTCAACTGGGCGGTGATCGCCGTGCTGACCGCCTGGTTGACCGCCGTCTGGATCTCCGTCGAGGTGTCCTTCGGATCCTCCGCGAGTCCGGCGAGGTGCGTGCTCACCTGGTCATACAGGGTCTGCAGGAAGGCGTCGTAGCCGGCCTGCACCGCCTGCGCGGGAGTTCCCTTCTGGTCCCACAGCACCGCGACGAGGAGCAGCTGGTGCCCGGCGAGGCCGGCGGGGATCTGCGTGCCGAGGCTGCCGATCGCGGTGGGAATCAGCGCGGCGTCACCCACCTTCATCCCGTGGGCGATGATCGCCTCCGCGCCGACGGGCGTGGCCGCCCGATCGGCCTCCTGCACGCCGAGCTGATTGGCTCCTTCGTAGATGAAGAGCAGGTCGGTCCACAGGTAGGGCTGCGACCCGCTGCCGTCGGCCTCGCTGACGCAGGTCAGCCGAGGCAATTGCACGTTGACGAGCATGGTCCCTCCGGTTCTTGCGGTGGCAATATGGCTGATCGGTGAGCCGACGTGGGAACGTCGACTCGTGCCCGATCAGAGCGGCGAGCCCGGTCGGTGATACAGCTTCGTCTCGACCGCCGGGGCACACTGCTCCGGTGGGCGTGCATCTGCTGGTGTTCATCGCCGTCGCCGCCATCGTGATCGTGCTGCCCGGACCCGCTACCCGCGGTCGTGACCAAAAACCTGCTGCTCCACGGTCGCCGGGCCGCGATTGGGACATCGTTCGGCGTCGGCGGCAAGCTGTCGGTGTGGACAGGTCGCCGCGGCCCTCGCGATCCTCTCGGTGCTCCGCGCCTCCAAGACCGCGTTCACCGTCCTGAACCTCCTCGGCGCGGCCTGCCTCATCTTGCTTGGGATCCAGACCCGGCCGAGCGCCCGTCACCTGGACCCAGCACGGCCGGCCATGACACCGCGGAGGCTCGGCGGATGAGCGCCCGACGCGGCTTTCGCCAAGGCTGAGCGATCTCGCCAATCCGAAGATCGGCGCCGTTCACGAGGTGTATCAGCCTCGTCGCTCGCGCCTCTACAAAGCATCGTTTGAAACAGCTGCCGGGGGAATCGATGCGATGCTACGACCGCGCCTTGCCACACTCATCCTTGCCGCCCCGACCGCAGTCGCCTGCGGTCTGACGATCGCGCCAGCCGGTCAAGCCTCCACCCCGCTCGAGCTCGTCAGCCACGCCAGCGGCAAGTGTGTCCAGCCGCTGGATGGGTCTCTCGGCGCCCCGATCGTGCAAGAGACGTGCAGCACCGCCAGCGTCGCCCAGAAGTGGACCGAAACCTCGGGCTCATCGTCGGGCACCGAGCATTTCGTCAACAGGTCGACTCAGCTGTGCGTCGATGCACGCGGTGGGGCCAGCTACAGCACCCCAGTCGAGCAGTGGACCTGCGACCAGATCAGCAATGAGAACTGGTGGTACGGGGATGATTCCGACAGCTTCAACGAGGAACTGCTGTCGCGAGTCTCGGGCACGTACCACGATTGCTTATGGGTGCCCGGAACGCAGACCGGCGCGGCGATGATCCTGTCCTCATGCGACGCTACGATTTCCGAGTTCTTTACGCTTTCGGTTCGTGTGAGCCATGGAGCGTCGTTGGTCAATGCCGGACATCGGATCGAGCAGGGATGAGGCGCTTGCATCGCTTGCTGGCGGACAGACGTCGCCGAGGCCAGCTGACCCGCAGTCCACGGATGCTGATGCTCATCCTGCTCGTCGCGCTCCCGCTCACGCAGGCCTCCGCGACCGCCCGCTCCACGCCCGCGAACCCCGCGTCCGCGTTGGTGTCCCAACCCGTCACCGCCACGTCGACGTATTCGTACGTCCCCATGCTGGACGATCGGAAGGTCTTCGGGTCGCCCACTGCCGTCGCAGTCGACTACGCGGTGTTCAGGATGGCGCCGGGCGAGATCCGGCGAGTAACGGACCAACTTGAAATCCGCTCGAGCAATACGGGAAACGATCCGGAGGTCGACAATGAGCTCATCTGCTACGACCAGACCGGCAATGAGATCCCGCCGCTGCCGAACCCCGACCCGCCTGCAGGCGCCACTTACTTGCCCGCTGGTGGCGATGGCACTAACTACATCTCACACCACAATGTCCCGTATCAGTGGAACGCGGCGATGTTGATTCAAGCTCCGCCCGATAACCCGCCGGAGAACTATCTCTGCTTCCTCGACGCGCGCATTGACCCAGGCCATCAGATGACTGTCATTGCGCCGGCGGCGGGCGAGAGGCTCTATGGCACCTGGCTCGAGGTGAGCACCGCCGACGAGGTCGGCGCGCAGGAAGTGCAGAGCCAATACTGTGGCTCAACGGGCACCGAGACGTACAGCGAGTGCGTGTACGTCGGGGGTCCGGCGCGCCTGGGCAACCCCGCCGCGGCGAGCGTCCTCTGGAACATTCCCGGAACCGCGACGCCCGCCGACGTGTGGGACTGGACTGCTGCGAACGGCGCTACCAACATCGATGGCGTCGCGACAATCCAGATCACCGAGTGCGACTGGGAGACCCCGTCGTGCCCCAAGAGCGAGCGCGGCGACTCCGGCGTGACCAATGCCGACGGCGAGTCGTATCTGGACGTCGACCAGCTCAATCCGAACGGGAGCGTGTGCCAGACACACCGAGCCTACTCCGAGGAGACCACGCCTGACGGCCAAACTCCGCTGAACCAGGACGACCTCAGCGAGCAGTTCGCGATCCCGATGGTACAACACCACCTTCCGCTGTACTACCGCGTATCGGCGCCGGTGTCCCAGAACTGCCTAGGGTCACGCCGGTTCGCGCTGCAGCTGCACATCCAGTGGACCGGCGCCAACGACGTCAAGATCGACGGAGGTTACGTCAACGTACTCAACAGCGTCCGCGCCACGACCATCACGGTCCCGAACGTCACAGGTCTGACCGTGGCGCACGCCGTCAGCGCGCTTCAAGCGGCCGATCTGACTGCGGTTCCGACCTACGTTCACGCGTCGGGTCTGCCGGGCACCGTCCTTGAGCAAAACTCGCCCGGCGGGACCATCGAGCCGGCCGGCTCGGCGGTGGACATCACAGTCACACTTGGGGACCTCCGCCGAATCCGATCTTCGTAACCGCCTCGATGCCACGTCGATGCCTCGACGGGGGATCGGCGCTGCCCTCATAGCTCGTTGCTTCACCCGTGCACCGACCAACGGCCGGCACGCAGCGGGACGAGCGCCCGGACTGCTAGTGCGCGAGGTACAACATGCCGACGGTTCGGATGCGAGGCCCCTCGGGCCGTCCGACGCGTCCGGTCGCTCTTTGTCCGGGACAGTGTCGGTCTCACGTTCGAGAGAGTGCTGCTTCGTCGCCCTTCGAACAGCCCGGGCCGGCTCCTGCTTCCGTCTTCGGCTGGTCAAGCGGAAGCTGAGGAGCCGCCGCCGCGCGGCCTCGAGACGTTTCGAGTTTCGTGAGGATCCGACGGTGCGGGGACTTCGCGTGTGGCTTCCGCATCGACCCGATCGTTAGCAGCGAGCGTGGCGAGCACTGAGGCGCGGTTTTCGCGATGGTGCTGGTCTTTGCTTGGGCGGTTGCCGAGACGGCGTCGCGCGGCTACGGTGCGGGGCGGTGACCGGATCAAATTCACTCGAGCCCGGGATTGCGGCGCTTGACGCAGGGCGTTATCAGGAGGCTCGGGCGGCATTTAAGAAGGCGCTGGCCGTTGAGGCATCTGCAGCCGGCTACGACGGTCTTGCGCAGGCTTTGCGATGGATGGGAGATGGTGGGGCGAGTCTGGCTGCGCGCGAGGAGGCGTATCGCTTGTATCGGGAGGGCGGTGACGCGGCGCGGGCTGGTCTCACTGCTGCCTGGCTGGCCTGGGACACGCTGCTGTTGCGGGGCGATTGGGCGGTGGCCCAGGGATGGATCGCGCGGGCCGAGCGGCTGCTTGACGATGCTCCGAAGAGTGTTGAGCGTGCGTGGTTGGTCTACGTTCGGGCGCTGCTCGCCCTGTACACGCTTGCCGATGCTCATGCCGCTGAGCAGCAGGCGCATGAGGCCGCCGAGCTGGGGTCGGAGCACGGCGAGGCGGACCTTGAATTCGGCGCCCGGTCGGTTCGTGGATTGGCGCGAGTGGCGTTAGGTGATGTGCCTGGCGGGATGCGCGATCTGGACGAGGCGTCGGCGGCTGCGGTCGCGGGCGAGGTGCGGAATCCGATGATGGCTGGGTTGGTGTGGTGCAACGTCATTTACGCGTGCGAGCGGGTTCATGACGTGGAGCGGGCAGCGCAGTGGTGCGCGATCGTTCGCGCACAGGCCGAGCGGATCCAGAGCCGTCAGCTGTTTGGCTTTGCCGTAGTCATTACGCGCGGGTGCTCATCACGAGGGGCCAGTGGCGGGAGGCAGAGGCCGAGCTCGAGAGCCAAGGTCGCTGGGGCGACGCCCGCGCCGAGCTCGCAGACCTCTTCCGGTCGCAGAACCGCTCGACGGACGACGCAGGCGTGCGTATCGAGGCCGAGTACATGTTGATCGTCGCGAGACCTTAGGTGAACGGCGCCGGGCGCGCACGCGTAGGAGCGAGGTCGTGAACGTCGCCGATTACGCGGGCTGTGACGCCACCGAGCTGACGGCAGCGCGACTGGCGTTCGCTTCGCCGCCCCGATGCCAAAGGGTCCCGCTTCACTGGTACGGCGCTACTTCGGGCCGCTCAGCTTGCAGTGCTGCTAGCGCGGACAGCGAGGGATCGGGTTTGTTAGCCGCAGGCTTCGTTCGCGCCCAGCTGGCGCCCCGCTGATGCCCCCGACTCAACGTTTCAGGCGACGAGGGGCGATGTCCACCAGTCTCGCTCGGCGACGTATTTCTTGAGATCGTCCACGCCGTAATACGACCCGGTGCCTTCGTAGCGCATCCCTGCCTTTTCCATGACCCGCCACGAGCCGACGTTGTCGGGCATTGCCACCGCCATCACCCAGTCCAGGCCGAGGAGTCCGAAAGCATGAGTGAGCACAGCGGTAACCGCCTCGGTGGCATATCCCTTCCCCCACGAGCCCGCGACGAAGTGATAAGCGAGATCGATCTCTGACCCGGCGTTCGGATCCATGGTCGCCGCCGGTCGAAGCCCGCACTGCCCCAGAAACTCACCCGTGGTCCTAGCTTCGACGGCCCACATCGCGTAGCCGAGCTCGCGCTCCATCGCGTGGCGCGACTCGATCGCGCCCTGGAAGACCTCAGGCGTTGGAGCCAGCGTCGCCGGGAGGAAACGCCGTACCTCCGGGTCGCTGAACAGCGCGATCCAGGCATCGGCGTCGCCCGGCTCGAACGTGCGAATGACCAGGCGTGTCGTGTCGAGCCGGGTACTCACGCGCGAAGTGTGACAGCCGACGTCGCTGCAGGCCATCAAACCCGGTCAGCGGAGGATCGCTCCGCGCATCATCTCGCTCTGACTCGGCGAGCCGAAGACAGCAGAATCCCATGCGATGTGAAGGCGGGCTTCCCCGGCGGCGTCGGTCCTGGAGCGCGCCACGGCGCTCCCGGTTTTGTGTCGGCACAGGCATCCGGCGATCAGCCACCAGGGACTCGCAACGCGCGCAAAGCACGCCCGCGACATCGGCCGACAGTGCTGCATCGTCGCCTCTCCAGCCACGGCAGTGCTGCCGCCGCTTCAGATCATCGCCGGGTGGAACGAGAAGTCCCTGGTCCGCGTCGTCGGCGCTGAAGCGGTCGCCGATTCGTGAGCCACGAGCGACAGTCGTTGGATCTGGTGTTTGCCTGCGACCTCATCGAGCGGCGGACCTCCCGCGACGCCTGCGTGCTGTCGATCGGCTCCGACCCGAGCGAGTGGGCCGAGGGTTTCGACGAGATCATGCGGCTGTTTCGCGACTCGACTCCCGAGGGCGAGATGGGCGTCCAGGCTGGCGTGGACGACGTCAAGGCGTGCCGCGAGGGCAGCGTTGGCCGGGTTGCCGCCCGCGGGTGGTTTGAGATCGATGGCAGCCGAGTCCCGGTGCGGCTGACGGGAGTCGTGGATCAGGAAGATGGAGAGTGGAAAGCAGTGCAGAACCACGCATCGATCGGGGTGCCTAACGACCACATGCTGGATCCGATGTTTCAAGCCACCGGGTAGCGCACCGGCAAGCTCCCAGCGAGGAGT
>Ga0302325_10017978_pt1 | contig 14911 bp, 12 predicted proteins | sample Palsa_T0_2_FD_201948 | JGI IMG/M metagenome (GOLD analysis project Ga0302325, IMG submission 201948) | Peat permafrost microbial communities from Stordalen Mire near Abisko, Sweden - Palsa_T0_2 | ecosystem: Environmental > Terrestrial > Soil > Palsa > Peat permafrost | place: Sweden: Abisko... | reverse complement strand
GCCGCCGCTGGCGCCGAGAAGATGGCCCAATTCGCTCTTGGTGGAGCTGATGACCAGCTTTTTGGCGTGCTCGCCGAAGAAATGCTTGATGGCCTTGGTCTCGGCCACGTCGCCAAGCTGGGTGCTGGTGCCGTGGGCGTTGATATATTCGACATCATCGGAAGAAAGCCCGGCATCGCGCAAGGCGAGGTCCATGGCCCGGCTGGCGCCTTTTCCTTCTTCGTCGGGAGCGGTGATATGGAACGCATCGGCGCTCATCCCGTAACCGACCAGTTCGCAATAAATTCTCGCCCCGCGTTTTTTGGCGTGCTCAAGCTCTTCCAGGACGACGACGCCGGCGCCCTCGCCCATGACGAACCCGTCGCGGTCGCGGTCCCACGGCCGGCTGGCGCCGGCGGGATCATTGTTGCGCGTGGACAGTGCCCGGGCGGCACAGAAGCTGCCGAGTCCCAGGGCGCACAGCGCGGCTTCCGATCCGCCGGCGATCATGAGATCGGCCTGATCGTGCTGGATGAACCGCCCGGCGTCGCCGATGGCGTTGGAGCCGGTGGCGCAGGCGGTGGCGACGGCGGTGTTGGGGCCGTAGATTCGGAAGATAATGGAGATATTCCCGCTGGCGGCGTTGACCATGAGCCGAGGGACGGTGAACGGGCTGACCCGGCCGATGCCGCGGGTGTTGAGGATTTTATTCTGCTCTTCGAGGGTTTCGATTCCCCCGATGCCGCTACCGATGATGACGCCGCAGCGGTAGCGGTCGGTTTTTTCGAAATCGATTCCGGAATCGTTGACGGCACTGACGGCGGCGGCGACGCCGAACTGGCCGAAGCGGTCCATTCGCTTGGGATTAAGCCGCTCCTGGGTATATCGGGAGACATCGTACTTCGCCAGGTCGAAGTTGGTGCATTCTCCGCCGAAGCGCGTGGGGTACTGGCTGGCGTCCCAGCGTTTGATGGGCCCGATTCCGCTCTTGCCGGCGCACAGGTTGTCCCACAATTCCTCGATGGTCTCACCGAGGGAAGTAACGACGCCCAAACCCGTTAAGACAACTCGGCGCCTGCTCATTTGCTGGAATGTTCTTTGATGTAATCGATCGCCTGGCCGACGGTTTGGATTTTCTCCGCCTCTTCGTCGGGAATCGATAACTCAAATTCGTCCTCGAATTCCATGACGAGTTCAACGGTATCCAGCGAGTCGGCGTTGAGGTCGTTAATAAAATGGGTCTCGCGCGTGACTTCACTTTTGTCCACGCCCATCTGCTCGCTGACAATCTCGATGACTTTCGTGTCGATATCTTCTGCCATATCCACCTGCCCTAGCAAAAAAACCTCTGGACCACGCGGCCCGCAACGAAACTATATCGGTGAGCGAATGTTTTGCCAACATTCACATCACCATGCCTCCATCCACACAGATAACCTGCCCGGTAAGATAACTTGCGTCCGGGCTGGCCAGGAAGCTGACAACAGCGGCAATCTCCTGGGGCATTCCAAACCGTTTGAGGGGGATAAAATTCTTCACACCCTCTTTTATCTGGTCGCTGAGCGCATCGGTCATGTCCGAAACGATAAAGCCAGGCGCCACCACGTTGCAAGTGATATTCTTTCCGGCGAGTTCCTTGGCGACGGATTTGCTCAGGCCGATCAGACCCGCCTTGCTGGCGGCGTAATTGGCCTGTCCGGCGTTTCCGGCGACACCGGAAACGGAACTGATGTTGATGATTCGCCCCCCCTTGGCCCGGATCATGGGCCGGGCGGCGGCCCGGATGGCGACGAAGGCGCTTTTAAGATTGGTTCCGATCACGGAATCGAAATCCTCGTCTTCCATGCGGAGAATGAGTCCATCCCTGGTGATCCCGGCATTATTGACCAGAACATCGATTCGTCCAAGGCGCTCGGCGGCGGATTCGACGACGGCAGCCAGGGCCTTGGAGTCGGCGATGTCGCAGACGACCGGCTCGGCCGCGCCGCCCGCGGCGACGGCTTCGGCGCAGACCTGCTGAAGCTTTTCCAGATTTCGGGCGATAGATACGACATGCAGTCCGTCACCCGCGAGGCGGCGGACGATGGCCGCGCCGATCCCGCGGGATCCACCGGTCACCAGGGCCACGCGCTTTTCCGTCATGAGTTTCCGCTCCTACCCGATGCTTTCCACCACGAGCCGGCGGCTGATCCGCTTGGCCAGCCCCGCCAGCGTTTTTCCCGGCGAGAGTTCGATCCATCGCGCTTCCGGCGGCAACACCAATGTCTGCATGATCTGCCCCCACCGAACGGGAGAGACGATCTGTTCCACGAGAAGCCGCTGAATAGCCTTCGGCTCGGCGTGGGGACGGGCCGTGACATTAGAGTATACGGTTTTGGCCGGCTGGGAGAAGGAGACGTTGGCCAGTTCGGCGGCCATTTTGTCGGCGGCTGTTTGCATGAGGGGACTGTGAAAAGCGCCGGCAACTTTCAGGAGCATGGCGCGGATGCCGATCGCATCGGCGGCGGCGACGGCTCTCTGGCAGGCGGCATTGGAGCCGCTGATCACGATCTGACCCGGCGCATTGAAATTCGCGGGGACGAGAACTTCACCCTGGGCGTTTTCCTCGCAGAGCTTGCGGGCGGCGGGTTCATCGGCTCCGATCAGGGCCACCATGCCGCTGGGGGATGCGACGGCGGCCTCCTGCATGTATTTGCCGCGCTGGGCGACGAGGCGAAGGCCATCCTCGAATCCGAATACTCCAGACAGGTGCAGGGCGGTATATTCGCCGAGGCTCAATCCGGCATAAGCGGTCACGGCGGCGGAATCGAACATGCCGGATTCGATGGCGGCGCGGAAACTGGCGATGCCGGCGACGTAAATCGCCGGTTGACTGACATCCGTCTGATTCAGCCGGTCTTCAGGACCGCTAAAACAAACGGCGGCGAGATCAAAACCCAATACGCGGGCGGCGGTTTGAAAAAGCTGGCGGGCGGAATCGGATGAGTCATGGAGCGATTTGGCCATCCCGACGAACTGCGCCCCCTGACCGGGACAGAGGATGTACAGGTCTCCAGCCATCTAAATCCTCGCCACCGCGTTGGCCCAGGTCAGCCCCCCGCCGAAGGCGACGAAAATGACGGCATCGCCGACTTTGAACCGTCCGGCCCGATACGCTTCGTCGAGGGCGATTGGAATGCTCGCCGCGGAGGTGTTGCCGTAACGGTCGATGTTCACGAATGCCTTTTCGGGGGGCAGGCCGAGCTTCTCCATGGCGGAATCGATGATCCGCAGATTGACCTGATGGGGAATGATGAGCGTCAACTGATCCGGGGTCAGCTCGCAGGCTCGCATGGCCTCGTGGATCAACTCTTCGAACTTGGTGACGGCGAATTTGTAGACTTCGCGGCCTTTGATCTTCATGAAATGCTGGCGGTCGGCGATCAGCGACTGGCTGAGCGGAAACCGGCTGCCGGGAATGCACTTCATCGCATCGGCGCCCGCTCCGTCGGCATGGAGCGAGCTGTAAAGCAGTCCGCGGGCGGGATCGGTCGACCTGCGGAGCACGACCGCCCCGGCACCGTCACCGAAGAGAATGCAACTGGATCGATCCGTGTAATCCGTGATCCGACTCAGGGTTTCCGCGCCAATAACAAGAACATTCTTAAACTGCCCGGCGCGGACGAAATTCGCCCCGGTCACCAGGGCATAGATAAATCCGCTGCAGGCGGCTGAAACATCAAACGCGGGAACGCCGTTCAAACCCAGCGCAGCCCCCACAAAACAGGCGGTGGAAGGAAAGACCATTTCCGGCGTGATGGTGGCGCAGACGATCAGTTCAATGTCTTTGGGCTCCAGCCCGGCGGATGCAATGGCCTTTCGCGCCGCGGCGGTCGCGAGCGTCGCAGTCGATTCATCCGCGGCGGCGATGCGGCGCTCCTTGATGCCGGTGCGCTGGGTGATCCATTCATCGTTGGTGTCGACCATCTTCGACAGATCGTCGTTGGTCAGACGTTTCTCCGGCAATTGACTGCCGAATCCCGCGAGTATGGCTGAAAAAGTCTGCATTGGAAAAAACTGATTCTCACTCTTCGGCAACGGGAATGGAGCTTTCGATCGTCTCGACGATCTTCTCGTTAATTTTGCTGTTGACAAGCTGCTTGGCCACGCGAATGGCGTTCTTGATGGCGCGGGCTTCGGAACGGCCATGGCAAATCAGGCAATAGCCGTCCACGCCCAGGAGCGGCGCGCCGCCGTATTCCTGCCAGTCGTGGTTGGCGTAAATCTTCTTCATGATCGGCTCAAAGCCCCGGATCAAATCGGGGGCGGCCCTTTTGATTTCGGCGGCGATGGTGCGGAACAATCCATCGGCCATGCCCTCGGTGAATTTGAGGACGATATTGCCGACAAATCCATCGCAAATGACCACGTCCACGACGCCCTTGAAAAGATCGCGGCCCTCGACGTTCCCGACAAAATTGATCAGCGGCTCATCGCGCATCATCTTGCGGGCTTCCTTGGTGAGCGTGTTTCCCTTGGCATCTTCCTCACCGATGCTCAAAAGGCCCACGCGCGGCTGCTCGCGTCCGCAGACAGCGCTGGCGTAGGCGGCGGCCATGATGGCGTATTGCTCGAGGTGTTTGGGCTTAGGCTCGGGATTGGCGCCGACGTCGCAAATCACCACGGGACCGTGAAACGTGGGAAGGATGACGGCAATTCCCGGCCGGCTGACGCCACGCAACAGCCGCATGCGCAACTGGGCCGCTGCGACACAGGCGCCGGTGTTGCCGGCGGAGATGACGGCATCGACCTCGCCTTTGGAGGCGAGCTTGCACATGACGGCAATGCTGCTGTCAGGTTTGCTGCGAATCGCCTCCACCGGCGAATCGTCCATCGATATAACCTGGGTGGTAGGAATGATCCGGTAAAGTTTTCGCTGCTCGGCATTGAGTTGGGATTGATCCAAACCCTGGCGGATGATTTTCTCATCGCCAACGAGGCTGATCGCATCGCCATTTTGAAGCAAAGGCGCGGCCTGCCAGCATCCTTGCAATATTTCGGCCGGGGCATGGTCCCCGCCCATTACATCCACCGCAACTCGCACCGGCAAACTCCTTGGATCGGGCCAATGAGGGAGACTTGATGGATCAGGATCGCGATCCCGACTTATCAGGCCTGCTCATTTTCCATCTGTAGCGCCAACTTTGGATTGACGTACCCGCAATTGTCGCAGGCGCAGTGTGGAAGCTTGGCGTTGGAACATTGCGGACAGCGGACGTAATGAATGGGCCGCAACGCATGATGCGAACGCCGCTTACGCTTGCGTGACTTGCTGATTTTCATGACCGGTTGCATGCGCCAACTCCCGGGCGCGGCCAATCGCCGCCCGCCCATAAAAAAACCACGGCGGGATGATACCCGCCGCTTAATGCAAATGGGAGGGTATTTGGGTCAAGGGGTTCTGTCAAGATTCTGGGCGCGGGCGACTTCCCCCGCTTTGGCGAGGGCCATCCCAATTTTCGACGGATCTTTCCCACTGCCCTGGGCCATTTGCGGACGGCCGCCCCCCCCGCCGCCGGCGACGGCGGCGACCTGTTTCACCCAATCGCCGGCTTTGAGACCCCGGGCAACCAAATCATCGCTGACGGCGGCGATGAATGTCACCTTCTGATCGTCTGAAGCGGCCAGCAGAATGGCGTGGATGGGCGATTTTTTTCGCAGGGAATCGATGGCGGAACGAAGCTGATCGTCCGTCGCCCCGGAGATTTGACCGATCACTAATTTTCCACCGGCCAAGTCGGGGGCGCTGGCCAGCAACTCGGCGGCGGCTTTGACTGGGTCCACCCCCCCGCCGCTGGATTGGGCGCGATTTGATTTCTCGAACGCGCGATGCCGAGCTTGAATCTCGACAATCGCAGCTTGGGCGCGGCGCTTGGCTCGCAACGGAAGCGGAGTGGTGACGATGGACTGCAACTCGGCCAGGACGGCGGGCAATTCGGCATCGGAAGTTTGGCGGGCGCGGCCAATGACCGCGTCCATTCGATCCGCGGCCGATTCCACAGCCGTCGCGGCTTCGCCGGTGAGAGCGACGATTCGGCGAATGCCTTTGCTGACGGATTCCTCAGCCGTGATGGCAAACCGCTCGATTTGCCCGGAATTTGCCAAATGGGTGCCGCCGCAGAACTCGACGGAAAATTTGCGCCAGTTCGCACCGGCGGGATCGTTCAGAAGATCGGCGACAGGCGCGCCGATTGAAACGACTCGCACCATCGGCGGATACTTTTCGCCAAAAACGGCGCGCAGGCCGTTAATTTTCAGTGCCTTTTCCTGCGGAGCCTCCTGAGCGTGAACGGGAAGTTTTTGGCTGATTGCTTCATTGACCAGTTTCTCCACGCCCGCGATTTCGTCATCGCTCAGGGATTTGGAATGGGAAAAATCGAACCGGAGCTTTTCGGGATCCACAAGCGAGCCTTTTTGCTGAACGCCGTCGCCGAGGGTTTCGCGGAGTGCCCAGTTGGCGAGGTGGGTGCCAGTGTGATTTTTTTCGGTGCGATAGCGGGCGGGAGATACGGTTGCCTCAACGGTGTCGCCGACTGTGATTTTTCCGCTGCGGAGGCGGCCGATGTGGAGGACGTATCCGCCGACGGTGCGCGTGGATTGAACGTCGAATTCCCCGCTCGCTGAAGCGAGCAGGCCGCTGTCACCGACTTGACCGCCCATTTCGGAATAGAAATTCGTGCGGTCGAGAATAATGGCGAGTTCTTCATCTTCGAATGCGGATGCGGGAGAGAGGCCGAGATCGTCGCCGTTCCAGATCGCCGTGATCCGGGATTTGATCGGCTGATGTGAAAATTTGGCCCGATCGTCGGTGGGCTTGATGAGTTGCGATAACTTCGACATCGCTTCAGGGGAAAGATCGGCGAGACTGGAACCCGCTGACTTTCCGCCGGCGCGCGCGAGTTCGCGGGCCTGTTCCATCAGTTTTTCGTAGCCGTTGATGTCCACGGTCATGCCGCGTTCTTCGGCCATGATGCGGGTGAGATCGATGGGGAAGCCGTATGTATCGTGGAGCTTGAAGGCGGCTGAACTTCCGAGTTGAGGAATTATGCCCTCGGCTCGTAGCTTGGATTGCGCTTGCGTTGCGCTAATTGGTCCGATTGATTTGTTATTGATAGCGTCGACGAAGCTTAAATAAGGGGAATCCTGTGCTAAAGCGATAGCTTTCGCAACAACGGTGCCCAAGTCAGGGGATATTGGCTCTCCGGGAGCAAATACCCAGTTTGGCCCAAGCGATTTGGCATATTCTTTTCCAATCTCTACCGCAGCCGCAAATTCGAATAGCGATACTCCCCGATCCCATGTACGTCCGAAAGAGACTTCTTCATCCTTGATCAATTCAACCACGTGTTGCGGATTCTTCTTCAATTCCGGAAACGCCGCGCCCATGGAATCGACGACGACGGGGACGAGCAGATGCATGAACGGGTCGGTCAGCCCGAGCTGCTGGCGGCCAAAGCGCACAGCGCGGCGGAGGATTCTTCGCAACACATATCCGCGGCCTTCGTTACTGGGGATGGCGCCATCCGTCAAGGCGAATGTCAGCGTGCGGATGTGATCGGCGATCACGCGAAAAGCGATATCATGCCGCAACCGCTCGTCGGCCGCCTCGGCTTGGGGGTCTGGAGCGTTGGTCCTGGGAAACTTGCCGGTGTATTTGAAACCGCTCAGCTTGCCGATCGCTTCAAAGAACGGATCGAACAGATCGATCCCGTACATATCCGTCTTGTCCTGAAGGATCGAACAGATGCGCTCGAAGCCCATTCCGGTATCAACGTGCCTTGCGGGCAGCGGCGTCAGCGTGCGGTCCGCATTGCGGTTGTACTGGATGAAGACCAGGTTCCAGAACTCCATCACGCGAGGGTCTTCGCCGTTGACATCTTTGCCGCCGGTTTTGTCCGGAGTGCGGTCGATGTAGATTTCGGAGCACGGCCCGCAGGGTCCGGTGTCGCCCATCTCCCAGAAATTGTCCTTGCCAAAATAGTGGATGTGGTCGTCCGGCAAGCCGGCGATTTGTTTCCATAGATCGGCCGCTTCCGTATCGCGCGGGACACCATTCGCCGCGTCGCCTTCGAAACATGTGACGTGCAGGCGCGAGGGGTCCATTTTCCAGACTTTGGTGAGCAGCTCCCAGGCCATCTCGATCGCGCCGCGTTTGAAGTAGTCGCCGAAGCTCCAGTTGCCGAGCATTTCGAAGAACGTGCCGTGTCGGCGGGAGCGGCCGACATCGTCGAGATCGTTATGTTTGCCGCCGGCGCGGATGCATTTCTGGGTGTTGGCGGCGCGGGTGTAGGAGCGTTTTTCCTGGCCGAGGAAGATCGGCTTGAACTGGTTCATGCCGGCGTTGGTGAAGAGCAGGGTCGGATCATCCAGTGGAACGACGGGAGATGACGGAACGAAAGTATGTCCGTGCTTTTGGATGAAGAAATCGAGGAACTGCTGGCGAATCTGGGCGGAGGTCATGGAATTAAAAGTCTTGGGCCACTCGGGACGTGATGGGGATGGAATCGGCCTCCTGCTCGAGGCGGGTCAGCCGAACGATGCGCTCGAGCTTGAAATTCCTGCGGTCGTTGCGAAGGTGGCAATGGGCAACGAGGTGCAGTTCGCCGGCGGTGCGGCGAATCTGGATCGGATCAATCACGCGCTGGGTACGCATCTGGTTGGCATCCAGATATTCCATGAGGACGGGTCGGCGATGATCCAGTGCTTCCTGAAGCTCCAGCGGCAGCGGGCTTTCGCGGGCTGCGGCGGCCATCAGGCCCATCGGACCGCCCTGCTCCCTCAGCACATCGCAAAAGCAGATGTTCCAGCCGCCGACCGAAGCCAGAAGCAGTTCAAACACGATGGCGGTGGTCAGGGCATCGGGCAGAGCGCGATGGACGATGGCTGGTTCGTGGCCCAGCCGGCGCGAAAGCGTTGCGAGGCCGTTGCCGCCGCGGCCGAATCGGCGGCGGGCGATCCGGACAGTGTCCAGAACGTGCGGACTCTCAAGCATCCGGCATAGGTCTTGACCGGCTCCGGCACATTCGCGGAGAAGGAACGAGAGATCGAATCGAATGTTGTGCCCCAGGATGGCAGCGCCGGTCAGAAGCGGCGTCATCGCGGAAAGCTGCTCATGGAATGTCGGTTGGCCATCGCACATGGCCTGGGTGATTCCCGTCAGGGCGCTGACGCCGGCGCTGATGGGCCGGCGGGGATCGATCAACTGCTGATATTCGGCGGTTTTTACACCGTTGTCGTAGCGGACGATGCCGATTTCGATGATCCGGTCGCCGAACTCGGCGCTGGCGCCGGTGGTCTCCACATCAATGCAGGCGATGGGAACGGAAAACAGCGGTTGGATGAGGGAAAGCGGCATGGGAATTCATCATTGGTCGCTTGTCATCTGCGAATGACCGCCTCTACATCTGAACACCGATGATCTTAGTCTCGAAAACGATATTTCCATCAATGATTCCCTGAATGGCGCAAAAAAGACGGCTGTGGCGTTGCCAGATTTGCTCGCCGAGAACGAACATGCGCGCGGGGGGGATGACTTGCTGACGGAAACGGCAATCCTCGACGCCGCCGAAGCCGACGAAGCTTGTCCAACCGATGAATCTTCTCGCGTAGAACGAGGCGAGCTGGGCCGCGGTTTCGATCATGAGGACTCCGGGAAGCAGCGGCCGGCCGGGAATATGGCCTGGAACCCAGAATTCATCGGTGCGGACGTTTTTGTATCCGATTAGGCGATGGTTTTCCTCGTTGACGTGGACGATGCCGTTGAGCATCTCCATGTCGCCCCGGTGCGGATTGAAAGAGCGAATGGCCTCCTGATCAAAAACCTCACGGGTGAGGTCGAGGCCGGCAATATCAAAAAGCAGTTGCGGCGGCATGAGAACAAAAGGGGATCGATGGGACGACCGAATTCAGAGATTCGCCTGGTCCAAAAAGACGCTCAGATGCACAAAAATTCCGCAACCGGGCCACGCTGCCGGCGTGGTCCGTATCAGGCCACGCCAGGCTCGGTATTGCGGCTTTCGAGAATTTTTTTGCGGATATCGGTGGCGGCTGCCTTGATTTCCTGCATCTTTTTGCGGACACGGGTTCCGGCCGCCTTGTTGCCGCCAACGGCCTTGTTGACGTCGTCCTCAGCCTCGGTCACGAGGCGTTTGAGGTTTTCATATTCCTGCATCAATGCCTCCATGGGTGTTAATAATCGGTAAAAACTGTAATAGCGCGGCCGTGGGGTGTCAAATGTGGTGCAAAGGGGGAACGCCGCGCAATCGCGGCCGCTCAACAATGGAGCTATCCCCGGACGTGCGTATGGAAGGCTTCCATCAGCCTGCGGGTAATGGGGCCGGGAGTGCTGTCACCGATCGGACGGCCATCAATCCGCGTAACCGGCACCACCTCGGCGCCGGTGCCGGTCAGGAAACATTCATCGGCAATGTATAAATCGTGGCGTTGCAGCGACTTTTCCACGCAGGGGATCCCAAGTCTTTTGCATAACTGGAGCATGACATGCCGGGTGACGCCCTCCAGAATGCCGTCGGAGGTCGTCGGGGTCTGAACCTCACCGAAGCGGACGATGAAGATGTTGTCGGCCGTGCACTCGGCGACGTTTCCTTCCTGATTGAGCAAAAGGGCCTCCGGCACCCCCGCGTCGGCAGCTTCAATCTTGGCGAGGATGTTGTTGAGATAATTCAGGCTCTTGATCCGCGGCGACAACGAATTGGGATGCGTGCGCACCACCGTGGAAGTAATGATCGACATCCCCTTTTCGTACGTTTCCGGCGGATAAAGCTCGATGGTGTCAGCGATAATGATTATCGACGGGTTGGGGCATTTGTTGGGATTGAGACCCAGATAGCCGGGCCCGCGGGTAACGACCAAGCGGATATAGCAATCCGAGAAGTGGTTGATGGCGATGGATTCTTCGATGGCTGTCCGCAATTGCTCGGCCGAGCGCGGCGGAGTGAGCCGGATCGCCCTGGCGGAATCGAATAGGCGGCGAAGATGGGCTTCGCATTCGAATATCTTGCCGCGATAGACACGAATGCCCTCGAATACGCCATCACCATAGAGCAGACCGTGGTCGTAAACGCTGATCTTGGCGTTTTCCTTGTCGTAGAATTTTCCGTCAATCCAGACTTTGAGCGACATGAGGGGGATGATAACGGATTGGGGCTGAAATGCCGAGGGAGGATTGCCGATTGCCGATTGCCAATTGAGATGCGGGGGGAGCGTCTGAGGGCCGTCTTTTAATCGGCATTTGGCAATCGGCAATCGGCAATCTCCAATCGCCCGGACTCCAAAACCAACACGCGATCAGCGCGTTGGGCGAGCGTTCTATCGTGGGTGACCAACAGGATGGTTTGGCGGCTGTTTTGATGGAGGCGTTCCAGGACGGCCATGATCTGGCGGCCGGTGTCGGCGTCGAGGTTGCCGGTCGGTTCATCGGCGAAGACGACCCGGGGCTGGTTCATCAGGGCGCGGGCGATGGCGACGCGCTGGCGTTCGCCGCCGCTGAGATGACGCGGGCGATGACGAAGGCGGTGCTCCAAGCCCATCTGGGCGAGCAATTCCCTGGCACGGGAAATAATCTCCGTTTTTTTCGCGCGAAACTGACCGACGCTGTTGCCGATCATTGGGGAAAGCATCGTGTTTTCCAGCACGTTCAACTCCGGCAAGAGATGATAAAACTGAAACACGAATCCGAATTGGGTGTTGCGGAGGATCGCGCGATCGGCGGAGGAGAGCTTGGCGATATCCCGGCCGTCAAACATGACCGCGCCGCCGGTGCATTCGTCGAGAGCGCCCAGAATATGAAGCAATGTGCTTTTGCCGGAACCGCTGCGGCCCTCGATGGCGATGAATTCACCGGGAGCGACGGTGAGGTCCACCTTTTTCAAAACCTGGATATCGCTGTCGCCCATGCGAAAGGTTTTGCGGACTCCGCTGGCGATGAGAATGGGGGATTCGGAAGCTGCCACTGTCATTCATTCCCAACGCAAGGCTTCAACGGGGTTCATCCTGGCGGCGCGGATGGCGGGAACCAGCGCGCCCAGAACCGAGGATAGAATGGCCACCGACACGATCACCGCCACATCCCGGCCGTTCATGGTATTGGGGATGGTGTCGAACAGATAGGTCTTGGCGTTCCAGATTTCCAGCCCAAAACGGTGGGCCATCCAGGCGTGAAGCTGATTGATGTAATGCACAACCAGATAGGCCAGGAGCAATCCCATCCCCCCGCCGAGGAGGCCGATGCTTAGACCATAGCCGAGAAAAATCGCGGCCACGCTGGAACTGGTGGCGCCGACGCTTTTGATGATGCCAATGTCGCGCGTTTTCTCCATGACGATCATGAAGAAGATGCAGAAGATCAGGAAAATCGCGACGATGCTGATGATGGCGAAGAGAATCACCAGCAACAATTCCTCATGCTCGACGGCATTGAGAAAATCGCGCTGATGCTCGTCCCATGTTTCTACTTTCAATTGGCCGAAACCGCCGTAGTCCAAACCGAATTTCTGCGTCACGGCATCGACGATCGCGGCGACCTTCGGCTCGACGAAATAGGGATCCACGCCGGGTTTCACGCGGATCAGGATTTCGCTGCAGCGGGCGGGGACGATTTCCTGCTGGCCGGTGACGGCGTTGGTGTCGGTTGATGCGCCCATGTCGAGCTGGTTCTGCAGCACATGAAACGGGAGATAGACTGTTCCCTGATCGACCTGAAAAACATCCGTATGGCTGTCATCGACGAGCCAGTAATAATTCGTCGAGGTCATGTCCCCAAGGCTCGGCCCGGCGTCGCCGGGATTGACCTTCACAAGAGTCAGCTTCACGCGGGCTTTGTAGATGTTGTCCGCGCGTTCGTCGTGGGCGCGAAGGCCGATGACTCCCGAGCCGACGATGATTCCGCCCCATTTTGTCGGATTGCCCTTGAACCCCTGATCGCGATACACCGAATCCGGCAACGGTTTGTCAAAGGATGGAAAGTCCGCCGCCTTGGCGCGGAAGGAATCGACCATCGCCAAATCTTCCTGGGCGTCATCCTGCATCTGGCCGGCCTCGAATTGATCGATCGGAACATCGCTGGCGGCGCGCGTGGCGGCGTCCTGCCGTTTTTGGGCCGCGTCGTGAGTGAAATCATCGGCCTTGGCCAGGAGAACATCCTTCTGCAAATGAAGGCTGCGGACAAAGCCGTTCACGCGGCCGATCTGTTTGATGTCCACCCCCACCACTTCCACCATGGCATGGATCGGATCGGTCATCATTTCCGCCGTGCCGATCTCGGCAAGGCCGCCGGTGCGAATGGTTGGAGTGACCGCGTCGATCTCGGGGACTTTATTGATATCGGCAATCATGTCTTCGTAATGGCTGAATCCGTCGAGGCTGCCGCGATAAATGATCAGATCGCCGATCAGATCGTGATTGGTTTGCCGGAACATCCGCAGCCAGCCGCCCATGACGCTGATGACGATCAGCACCATGGCCGTGCAAAGCATGACCGCAATCAGCGAAACCCACGCGATTCGGCGCTTCATGAGGTAGCGAATCATGAGCTTGGAGATGATGCGCGGCCCTTTGAGGATGCGCCAAAGCGCGAAGATGGTGGCCACGGGGGCGAGAGCGACGATGATCCAGAGGATGATTTGGTCAGCGGGCATTTGCTCTAAATCGAAAAAACGAAACTGCGGGGATTTTTGCCACAGATATAAATCAGATGCACACAGATGAGGGGAGAATAAATTTGTTTTGAATTATCTGTGTGCATCTGATTTTTATCTGTGGCAAGAATGTATTTCTATTCATTCTCCCGGGGTTTCATCAGAGGAAAAAGAATCACGTCCCGAATGCTCTCCGCTCCCGTGAGCATCATCACCAACCGATCGATCCCCATGCCCAGCCCCCCCGCCGGCGGCATGCCGTAGCGCAGGGCGTTGAGGAAATCATCATCGACCTTCTGCTGCTCGTCTTTGTTGCCGACCTGATGGGCGAAGTGTTTCGCCTGGACATCGGGGTCATTTAGTTCAGTGTAGCCGGGGGAGATTTCGACGCCGTTGATCGCCAGTTCGTACACATCCGCGAAAAAGGGATCGTCTTTGTTTTCCCGGGCCAGGGGAATAATGACCGATGGAATGTGTGTTACGAAACAGGGATCGATCAGAGTATGTTCAATCATCTTTTCGTAAACCTGGAAGAGCTGCTCCGCAGGAGAAATCTGCGACAATCGTTCGCGGACCGTTGAGAGGTCAGGGAGCGAAATCAGCTCGGGCATGGCCTCTTCCATACGCCGCTTATCGAATTTCCAGCCGGTGCCCTTGTGTACAAGGTCAGCCAACCGCGCCCGCCGCCAGGGGCGCTGCAGATTGATCTTGCGGCCGCTCGGATGCTCGATCTGAAGCGTGCCGAAAATAATCTGCGCGACCGTGGTAATCATCTCCTCAATCAAATCCGCCATCGTTTCCCATGATCCGAATGCTTCGTAAACTTCCAGCATCGTGAATTCGGGATTATGCCGCGGGCTGATGCCTTCGTTGCGGAAATTACGGTTCAGCTCGAACACCTTTGAGAATCCGCCGACCAGCAGACGCTTGAGATACAGCTCCGGGGCGATCCGCATGTACAGCGGAATGTCCAAAGCATTGTGGTGCGTGACAAACGGCTTGGCGGCGGCGCCGCCGGCGAGCGTCTGCATCATCGGGGTTTCAACTTCGACGAATCCCTTCGCGGCCAGGAACCGACGGATTTCATCGACGATGCGCATGCGGAGCCGCAGGATCCGCATCACTTCGGGATTTGCCCACAGATCGACGTAACGTTGCCGATAGCGAAGCTCGACATCGCTGAGGCCTTCCCATTTGGCGGGCGGCGGCAATAGCGCTTTGGCGGCCATCGCAACGGA